>ORJL010235194.1_pt1 | contig 18481 bp, 12 predicted proteins | sample 1779941 | NCBI WGS metagenome assembly ORJL01 (sample SAMEA104232317, study PRJEB22302) | groundwater metagenome | biome: forest; feature: aquifer; material: groundwater | place: USA | collected 2011-08-07 | depth 5.8 m | reverse complement strand
GTCGGCACGAGATAGAGGAACGCCATCGTGTCGCCCTCCTTTTGTGGCAGACCTGTGTTCGCCGGGTAAAGCGCGCCGAGCGGGCCGTGGCCGGTACGCACGTCGCGGTTGATGTCGAACCCGCCGACGGTGGCTGTCAGCGCGGAGAATCGGTGATACCAACGCTTTCGGTCGAGCTCCGGACGGAACGTGTCCACCCAAAGCGGAAAGGGCGGCTCCAAGCTCGTCGTGTGCTCGCCGAACTTGTCGTATGAACTGAGCCGCAGCCGGCTCTTGAACTTCGCATAACCCTCCGGCCCGCGCTCGCGCAGCACACGGTCCAGCGCGCGTTTGAGACAACTGACCGCGCTGCCCTTGTCCGTGCCCCAGTTGCTGAACCACACGGGACGCCGATCATCCGCATTCACGGCACGGAGGATGAGCCTCACGCCGTCATCCGTGTCGTCATATCCGGCAACCGTGCGGGAGAGCAGTTGATCGGCAGTCGGGAAGCGCGGATCATGCTTGATGAGGTTCGCATGGCATTCGCCGTAGGCCTTCACCTGCGCGCGCACGATGCCCAGGCCGTCCCGAATCGGGTTCTGGTTCTCGCCGTCGCGGGCGACAGGCCGGTTGGCGATGATCCCCTCGATGTCGAACTCGTTAGCATAGACCAGGAACCGCACCAACGATTGCTCGTCGTCCGGGTCGCCGCCCGCGTCGGTTTCGATGATCAGGCGCAATGGATGCGGCGCTGCGGCGGCTCGAGACCCCACCGACAACAGCAGCGCTCCCAGGACGAGAGCCGTCATACGCCTAACGGGGGCTGATGAGTTGTGTGTCGAGATCATACCAGGTTTTCATTTCATCCGCGAGTTCAATTGGAGTTGGAGCCTGCGATTCCCGCGTACCCCCAAGTCCAATCGCCTTCTCTGAGCCTCGGTTCAAGGCGGCCTTGCCAGTCGGGCGCCAGCGCGGCCTTGCCGCCGTCGTCCACCCCGTTCCAGCCGAACGAGTAGAGGCGATACTGGCCGTCTGGCACCAACTGATACGCAAGCGGCCGGCCAGTACAAACGTCGGGAGGAATCTGAGCAATCCACGTGGGAACCAGCGAATCCAGCCCCGCAGGCGGCTGTCCCTGACTCATTCGATACCTTTCCAGCGCGCAGGCCACCGAGGCGAAGTCAACGACCGTCTGGGCGTAGGCAACCGCGTGGGGTTCTGTGTGAGCGAGTTCCTCGATCCGCGGCAGGAAGAAAACCAGGTAGAGCGGATCCGGTGAGGGAGCGGAGATTCGCCTCTTGGCCAAGGACAGATTTACCTGGTGCCGATCGGCTTCCACCACCGCCGCCCACTGCCAATAAAAGCGACAGATGGCCGCCTGACTCAGGTGCGCCCAGCCGACCGGATGCACACCCCGTATCAGCATCACCGCAACTCGATCCACGCTCTCCAGCCCACTGAAAGAGGATTCCCCGGACACCTGCCGGGACGGCGTCAACTGCTCAAGGACATTTATGAGATAAAGACACTGGGCGCGCAGAAAGGGAGCGTAGTGGGCCAACGGCTGATGGCGGGCCAGTTCCGCTTGAAGCGCAGCCAACTGTGTTTCGCTCCACCGCTGCCTGGCCAAACCCTCCCAGAGAGGCTGCATGGGCCAAAGGTGAAGAGGCGCCAGGGCATAGCTGGAGCCCCAGAAGGGCTCCTGGCGCGCGAGCGCAGCGAGGTGCAATCCAGCCCGGACATCTTCCAGGCCAGCGTCGCTCCGGCCCAGGTCCAGTTCGGCCACCGCTCGGACCGACAGCAGCTCGCTGAGGGCGCGCATCACGACCAAGTGTTGGTAGTTACCGTAGTAGCGGTCGCGCTTGAGATCCACCGGGAAGCGGGCATACGGGCGTTCACATGCGCGCTGGGCCGCCGCCAACAGTTCGCCATACGGCTCCAGAGTGGAGAGCGCACGCGCTGCCGGAATCATCGTTGAGTCCGGAGCGACCACACCGGTGGCCTCGCAGAACTGGTCCGTCCACTCCGTGAGATTCAGTGTGTGCTCTTGCTGCCAATCCCAGTCATAGCGGTAACGCGACTGAATCTTCCTCAAGCGCTCGCCCAGGTGAGCGGTTGCCGAATCCCGCCGGTGCCACACACCGTCATCGGTTTTTCTTGCCTCCAGCAAGGCGGCGATCTGAGGGATCTTGGCGAAGTTCTGCTCGTCGGCCACATCGGGCGGCCTGACGGAAGTGAGGTCCAGCGTTTCACCCTTGGCCGCGATCTCCTGAGCGCATTGCATCCAGGCGCGCTTCCCGCGCCAGCGTTCCACCCCGTAGAAAAGGATCACGAGTGAGAAAAGAACAACACTGGCCCAGGCATAGCCGACCAGCGCCGAGCGGGTGAAGAGGACCCCGAGCTGTTTCCGTCGCCAAGCGATGACCAGAATGGCCGCCCCCACACCGCAGATCGCCCAGCCCAAGCTTTCGAGGATCAGAATGCCACTCAGCGCCGGCAGGATGACGCCCAACACGTAAATCACCAGCGTGGTGCCCAGACTGGCCAGAAGCGCCAGCCAGCAGCCCAGCAGAGTCCCGACGAATGGCCGTCGCGCTTTCCCGGTCGCCTTGTCACTGAGGTGGTTTGGGTCCATGGTCAATACGGGGTTAACTGTTCAGCCACGTTCGTGGCCGCTCGCTTCGCGGTCGCACGGCTCGCGAGGCGGGCTTTGCGGGCCGTGGCGGCTCCAGGAAAGCCAAGGGCGCCCCATCCTCCGCGATTACCCCTGGCAATCCAGCAAGTGAAACCGGGCGGGAACGCCTTGCCCGAATGAGTTTTTGATGGCGATGCAGCAGAATCGCGTACAGCCAGGTGGACAGCCGGCACTCGGCTCGAAAAACCCTGACTGACCGCCACGCTTCAACCAGTGTTTCGGAGACCAACTCCTCGGCGTCGGTCTCGTTGCCACAAAGCCCGAGCGCCCCGCGAAAAAGCCGGGTCTGGTGCGGAGCGACCAGTTGGCAGAGAGCCTCTGCCTCTCCTTGCCGGGCGCGGTCAAGGAGCTCCGGGGCTTCGGCCAATGTCACGGGCTCTTCGCTAATGACCATCACCCTATCTGTCCCCTCCCACCCTCACAAGGTTCAACCCCCAGCGGGGAAGCCTCCCGGAATGACCGCCTGCCATTCGTGAGCATTCCCACCGTGCCGGAACCGCCTTGCAGGGGCTATTCGGAACACGGTCTGCCCCATCATCGTCAGCATCTGACTTGATCCCGCCAACGCCGACGGAGTTGGTCCCAGTCCCCTGCGGCCCTTCCGTCCCCGGATGGCGCCGCGACCAATTGCCACGTTAGCCAGCCATGGGCCTTGGCCGGTTCGATGTCGTTGTCCAGACGGTCGCCGACCATGAGGATCTCGTGGGGCGCGACTCCAAGGGCGGCGAGGCGAGCTGTGAGGATCTGGAAGACGTGAGGGTCGGGTTTGCTGAAGCCATGCTCGAAGGACCAAAAGCAGAGGCCGCGTTCGAACAGATCCAGTCCGAGCGCGTGGGCTGACAGCGCGTCCTCAAGTTCGCGCAAGGTGTAGGCTTGGGCGTTGGAGGCGATCCCAAACAGGACCGATCGCTCCTTGAGCCAGCGCAGCGCGGCCGCGGTCGCGCTGGTGATGCGCGTGGTGTGGCCGGTCTGGATCTGGCGAAAGAGAAACTCCGCCTGGTCGGGGCCAGAGAGCCGGGCCAGTTCCGGCAGGAGTTCGGTCACAACGGAGGGCCAGTGAACCTCGGGCCATAAGATGCCTCGCGCGCGGGCGGCCGCGTGCTCCCGAGCAATTACCCGGCTCCACGCGACGGAGAAACCGAGACGGGTGAGAGGCGCGTCGGTGCCGAGCATGTCGCGGCAAAGCTGTTGCCAGCGGTCCTCGGCGTCGGCCGGGGGCGGGCCCACCTCGAGAAGTGTGCCGTAGAGATCGAAGATGACGGCCTGAATGCTCACGTGCGGGAGTTCCATAGGAGAGGATAGATGTTCTCCGCGCGCAGTTTGTTCCGGAGTAAATCCGCCTGGGCTGCCTTGCTGGCGCCCGGCCTCGGGGGTGGGCACGGGAACGGCGGCACGAGGTGCAGGAAACGTTGGGTATAGGCGCGCCCGCCCAACCATCGCGCTGCCGAACGCGGCCACGGATTCGTCTCAAGCCGCCCGTTGAGCGCCCGCCCGCGCCACGTCTTCAGGAACGGGTTGAGGGCGGCGCACCGCTCCCACGAGTGCTCGACCGGCTGGGCCAGGACCTCCAGTTGAGCAGTGAGGGTCAGACGGCTGAACGGCACGGGACACGGTTCGCTTCTCGCCGCCAGCATGGCGGGTTTGCCCAGAAGCTCGGCGGCGGCCTCAGGCATGAGGCTCTTCCATTCCGCAAAGAGGCGGGCCTGGCGCCCGCGCCCGCCCCGCCAGTCGAAGAGCGACGGGTCAACCCCCACTTCCCGATAGCACTGCGGGAACTTGAATCCGAACTTCGCCAGGTCAGGCGCGATGTTGGGCAACTGCCGTGCCACAAGGGGGCGCCCTGCCGCCGCCGACTCCAGGAATGGCAGTCCAAAACCCTCTTGAAGCGACGTCAGGACGACCGCTTCGCTGGCGGCGAGGAGTTCCAACACAGAGGGTTTGTCGTTCTCGTCACCCTGCAAGATGCCGGACCGCAGCCGCCACTGATAAGCTCGCGCGGCGGCGATGAGTGTGTCCGCGTAAACCTGTTCCTCCGCGGAACTCACCCCACCCGTGGTCACCAGCCAGGCCTCGGGACGAAGCCAGCGTGTGAGCAGAAGGGCTTCGGCGATGTTTTTGCGGCGGAGCAACCGGCACGGCAAAAGCCATACAGGCGCATTCTCGCCAAGCCGCTCCCCCAGCCACGCGCGGGCGGCCTCCACGCGCGCGGCGGGCGGTCTTCTTCCCTGTCCGACCGGATTGGGTAGCCAGCCGGCCTGGCCTGGAAAGTGCCTACTCAAGACCGTGGCGTCAGCGCTGTTGATCGCCGCGTGGCTAATCAGAGGCGAGCCGGCCAGCACCGCGCCAGCCACACCGTCAAGCTTCCGAAAGCCCGGCTCACGCATCGCGGCGAAGTGATGCCAGCGGTTCTCGAACCACCAATCGTGATGGTGCGCAATAAGCGGGATTCCGACGCAGTGGCAGGTGTAGGTAAGTTCGCGCGAAAGATGAATGTTGCGGCCCAGGCCAAGATTATGCGCCCAGACCACGCCCTCGCGATACATGGCCTCGCGCACAATTTCCATAACGCCATCCGCGATGCAACTCTTGAGAGTCCGGCCATCCAGCGTCGATTCGGACAGGTAGCCGAACGCCGGCTGCACCATGACCTTGACAGGCGTGCCGTAAAGCCGCTTGCGGAAAGCCCGCAGCCATCCCGGGTCGGGCGCTTCTCCGGTGACCAGCATCACGCTCCGAACTCGCTCCGGCCAGTAGGCGACCAGGTGCGGAGTGCCGATCTCAATGACACGCCGAACGCCGCCGGGCCGGAAATGGTGATGGACGATGATCAGCTTCAACCGGCGGACTGTAACATAGAGCCGGCGCTGGCGCGAACTCTTTTGAATTTGTGCCTCCTATTGAGCGTCCTTGAAAGGAACAACCTATGTCCGACTTCTTCCAAACTGGCGCCATCGCCACGCTGCATCGCCTGGGGGCAACGGATCTGCCCCGGCTCGAACGAGAGCTGGAGGAGTTCGCGAAGGAAACCCCCATCGCCCTGGTCTTGCCGTGCCATATCCGGGAAGTGGGCACCAAGGCGCTCAAACACATCGCGCGCGAACTCCGGAACATCTCCTACCTCAAGCAGATCGTTGTTGGAATCGACGGCGCGGATGCGCGTGGTTGGAAGAAGGCTCGTCACTTTTTCGCGCAACTGCCGCAGAAGCCGAGGCTCTTGTGGAGCGACGGCCCGCGGATGCAGCAGCTCTACAGGAAGCTTGAGGACGCGGAACTGAGCGCCGGACCCGGCGGCAAAGGGCGCAATGTATGGACCTGCTTCGGCTACGTGCTTGCGAGCGAACAGGCTCGCATGGCGGCGGTGCATGACTGCGACATCGTGACCTATAGCCACGAACTGCTGGCCCGGCTCTGCTACCCGGTGGCGCACCCCGCATTGGGTTTCGACTTCTGCAAAGGCTATTACGCGCGGGTGTCAGACCGGCTGAATGGCCGCGTGATGCGACTCCTGGTGACACCCTTGTTGCGAGCGCTCAAGAGCATCCTTGGGACGCATCCGTTCCTGGTGTACATGGACACATTCCGGTACCCCTTGGCTGGCGAGTTCTCACTGGATGTGGACTTGGTGAGACGCCTCCGGATTCCCCATGACTGGGCCCTCGAAGTCGGGACCCTGGCCGAGGTGTTTCGGAACGCCGCGCCGCGGGCCATCTGCCAGTCCGAACTGTGCGAGAACTATGACCACAAACACCAGGAACTCTCGCCGCGCGACGCGGAGAAGGGGCTGAACAAGATGGCGGTGGACATCACCCGATCCTTCTTTCACCGGATGGCGGCCGAAGGCATCAAGCTCGACTCGGGCCTGTTCGATACGCTGTTGAGCACTTACCTCCGCCAGGCCGAGGACACCCTCCGCTTTTACGCGGCGGACTCGGCGATCAATGGACTCTCCTTTCTGCGGCACGAAGAGGAAAAAGCGGTGGCGACCTTTGTGCGCAGCATCCAAATCTCTGAAAAGGCCTTCCTGGAGGACCCGCTGTGGACGCCTCTGATCCCCAACTGGAACCGGGTCCAGTCCGCTCTGCCCAGTTTCTTCGACGAGTTGAACGAGGTGGTTCGGGCGGACAATGAATAGACTACTCCTGGAGTCCCTCTACGGCCGATCGTGCGCTCCGCGGATCGAACGACGGCTCCGCGACCTGATCGACCGCTTCCTCCCCGGACCCGGCGCACGCGCCCGCAGAGTCGCTCCGGCATCGGTTACTCAGAGCGACACGCTGCTCATCACCTACGCCGACCAGGTGCGCAGCCGGGGCGAACCGCCGTTGAGGACGCTAGCCGGATTCTGCGCCCGCCATCTCAAAGGGGTCGTCAGCGGCATCCATCTCCTGCCCTTCTACCCGTGGTCGTCGGACGACGGATTCTCGGTGAAGGATTTCTTCGCCGTCGAGCCGAGCTATGGCACCTGGGACGACATCGCGCTTCTGGGCTCTGACTTCGACTTGATGTTCGACGGGGTGTTCAACCACCTCTCCGCCCAGAGCGAGTGGTTTAGGAGGTTCCTTGCGGATGACCCACGCTACCGCGACTTCTTCATCTCGGTGGAAGGCAGCCCGGACCTCTCCCAGGTAGTGCGCCCGCGTACGCTGCCGCTCCTGACAGTATTCTCCACCACCGCGGGGCTCAAGAGAGTCTGGACGACTTTCAGCGCTGATCAGGTGGACCTGAATTTCAAGAACCCGGAGGTCCTGCTCGCCGTGATCGAGGCGCTGCTGTTCTACGTGGCGAAAGGTGCGCGATTCATCCGGTTGGACGCCATCGCGTTTCTCTGGAAGGAGATCGGCACGTCGTGTCTGCACCTGCCGCAGACGCATCAGGTCATCCAACTGCTGCGCGCGGTGCTGAACGAGGTCGCGCCGCAGGTCCTGCTCATCACTGAAACGAACGTCCCGCACAGCGACAACGTCTCCTACTTCGGCGACGGCACGAACGAGGCGCAACTCGTGTATAATTTCGCCCTGCCGCCGCTGGTCCTGCACAGCTTTGCCACGGGCAACGCGGAGAAACTCACCCGCTGGGCTCAGTCGCTGGCACTACCCTCGGATCGCGTGACGTTCTTCAACTTCCTCGCCTCCCACGACGGCATCGGGCTGAACCCGGCGCGCGGCATCCTGAGCAACAGCGAGATTGACGCGCTTGTGACGCGCACACTGGAACATGGCGGCTCGGTCTCCTACAAAGCCATGCCGGATGGCTCGCGCCTGCCTTACGAGATGAACATCAATTATCTGGATGCGCTTTCGCACCCGGCAAACAGCGAACCGATGGAACTGGCCGCACGCAAGTTGCTCACCGCCCACGCCATCCTGCTGAGTCTGCAAGGCATCCCGGGCATCTATTTCCACTCGCTATTCGGTTCTCGCGGCGACCGCGCGGGCGCCGAAGCCAGCGGCATCCCGCGCCGCATCAATCGGCAGAAGCTCGACCAGCGGACGTTGGACGCGGGACTGGCTGATCCCGCCTCGCTACGCGGACGGATCTTCTCCGGCTGCCGGGATCTCCTCCAGCGGCGACGACGCCACGCCGCCTTCCATCCGCTCGGCACCCAGCAGGTACTGGCCGTGGATCCTCGAGTATTCGCGGTCCGACGGACCTCCCCCGATGGCACAGATCGAGTGTTGTGCCTGCAGAACGTGAGCAACGAGACGATTCCGCTGCCCGCGGCGCGCGCGAACGGCGCGGGTAGAGTCTCAAGCTTGTCACCTTACCAGGTGCTCTGGGCTGAGGAGACCTGACCTCTCTCATGCCTGACTGAATTGCCACAGCTTCGCGTGGGCCAAGCAATCATTGCCCCAACGGGGCTCAGCCCCAAAGCCCAGGGTCGCGAGGAACGAGCCACCCTGGGCTGGAGGACCGAATCCCGTTGGGATTCCTGGCGGGGAGGCGATGGCTACTGACGTCTTGGGCCGGGCCGCCTTGCTGCCGCCCCTCCTGCCGCTCTGAGGACTCTTTGGCCCCCGGCCGCTCGTAGCCCACCCTCAATCCCTCCCGCCTCCAATAATCCTCGAACCTGTTATGGTTGACTCGTCGCCCTGAAGAAGCGCGCGGGGGCGACTGCGGGCTCAGGTTCAGTCCACTCAAACCTAGGCCCGGTGTTGGTCGCAACGGTGTCCCACCGGACCAGGTCGCCGGACTCCTCCGCCCCAATGTCCACCGCCACCCCTCGGACCCTCGCTCCGCCGTTGATGTCCAGCCAATCCGCTTGAGCTACGCCAGTATCTCCGGCGTCACGGCAGGGCGAATCGGACTTCATATGAGCGGTGCCGAATTCGGGGTTCTCGATAAACTGGGGGTCAACGGACAGGTTGCCATCGATACCGGTTGGGTCCGGCCAGCCTACAAAGTTGTTGGTACCGTTCCCGAACACGCAGTTGTGGCGAAACTGAACACTGTTGGAGGTGGTGACACCGGAACTGCAGAATGCCACGACGTTATTGACCAACGCGATTCCATCCGTGCCGTCGCCAGAATAGACCCCACCGCCTCGACCAGCCTGATTGCGCAGCAGGGTGTTGTTGAAGAAGGTGCTGAAGCCGGCATTCTCGAAGAAGACAGCGCCACCCATGGCCCCCCTGTTTGTGGCCATGTTGTAAAGGAAGAGGTTGTCGTAAACCGAAGCTGAAGAACCTCCGGCGCAGCACAATCCGCCGCCCTCATGACCGCTTGTTCCGGGGAGGACATTCGCGGTAATCCGGTTGTTGTAGATGATCGCTGCGGAGGCCCAGCAGTCGATACCCGCGCCGCCGGTCGTTGCCCGATTGCCTTGGATCCAGGTTGTAGGCAATCCTCGCGTTACTTTTGTAGAGGGCGATGCCGCCACCCGAAGGCGCGTGATTCCCGATGATCCGGTTGTAAAGGATCGTCGGCGATCCCGACATGGAGAAGATCCCGCCCCCCGCATCACCTGATCCTCCGGGTTGGAAATTTCCCATTATCAGGTTGTTGGTGATGACCGCGTCGGAACGTTCGCAGTAGATTCCCTGCCCCCAGGCGGCCTTGTTGAGTGTAATCGTATTATTGGCGATGACCGGGGAAGAATCGGTGCAGCGGATGCCCCCCCCCATACTCACTGAAACCGTGCTGAACGACGAAGCCATCGATCCGGGTTGAACCGCTCACCCCCTGCAGCGCCTTTACGACCGTCATCCCGGAGAGGCCATCCAGAATCGTCGGATTCAGCACCCAACGTCGATCGGTGCGATTGCTCTCGGTTCCAGCAAACCCACCGAATAGAGCGACACCGCTCTTGAGATAGACGGGGCCAAAGTAGGTGCCCTTCGCCACCCAGACCTCGTCCCCATCGACCGCAGCGTCCAGCCCTTGCTGAACGTTCGTGTAAGCGGCGCTCCACGTCTTCCCGTCCGGGTTGGCCAGATTGGTCAGTGCTCCATTGACATAGACGACGCCCGCTTGGCCGAATTGGGCGGCCGCCCATTGACCCGCCACGATGGCAAGCACGAGACTGGGGAAGTGATGAGCTCGGCGGAAAGGATCAGATCCTGGGTGGCCGAATAACCGGTTGATGCATGCGTGTAAACCTCGTCCTTTGGAATTTCTCATGCGCGGATCCAGTACCAGCCCAAGGGGGCGCGGTCAACTCCATCTTTCATTCGGGGCAGCCGCGCAGCCGCACTCCCAGTCGCGGACACGGATCGACGGTAGCCGTGGGCTTCAACCCACGGTTTTACGCACCCACGGTATGCGTCGCGTCGCGACGCCCGAACGCCACAACGGGCCCGCGCATCGATCGTCGCTACGCGACGAAACCGCACCCCGCCACCTTACCGTGGATTGAAATCCACGGCTACCAGCAGCACCACGCTACGCGAGGAACCGCGCAGCCGTTCCGACTCAAAACCGACCGGGGAAAGTGAAATGCGCCTGTGACCGACAAGACAAAAGTGGGTTTTGTCACATCGGCAACGCCATGCCCCCAATCCCCGTTCAGGGCGTTGTTGCGGAGACACGGAATGGGATGAGCGATATGTGTGGGACTGAGGCGGCAGCGCACGGGCTGGGGCCTCTCTCGGCGACGATGCGCACCGGTGGGACAAAATCCCGTTGGGGTTCTCTCCCCCTCGTGCTGGTTGCCCAGGGTGGCTCGTTTCTCGCAACCCCGGGCTGGAGGACCGAATCCCGTTGGGATTCCAGGCGAGCATGCGACGGCGTAAGGCGTCGCCTCCTTGCGCCCGTTGCCGCACCCTCCACGCCCGCCGCCTTCAACACCTTGGCGACCGTGCCACGCCCGACTTAATGACCCAAGTTCTGCAAAGCGCCTTGAATACGTGTATAACCCCAAGTGCGATTCCCAGCGGCCATGCGCAGAATGAGTTCTCGCACCTCGGTCGCTGTGGGAGGGCGGCCCGGTGAGCGCTTCTCGCTGAAGTGCTATTTCCGCGCGATAGGCCGTTGGTGCCAAACCAGGAGGGTGACCGGTGGGTTTTCGGGCAAATCCAACTACTCCGTGGCAGTTCGTGGCCTGCGCCAATAGTCGCCTCTTTCAGAGGCAGCCGAACGCGCGGGTGTAACCGGAACGCTCGGCGTCCGTTGCACGGAAAGTTCGGGCGTCAAAGGCTGCGAGGAGAAAGCCAATGCCGTTGCATCTTCGATGAAGATCTAACCACCTATTGCCGAGTCGTTGCCAAAAAAAGCTCGCTTTCATCATTCTTCCAACTTAATATTACCATCCAGAAAACTTTTGCACTGACGAAGTATGAAAAACATAAACCGGATCCGATCATTCAAGTCCAGACTGCAGACCGCTCTGAGTCTTGCGGTCGTCTCGGCGGCTTTGGCTCCGCTCGCCCTGATTACAGTTGCGGAAGGCAAAGGCGAAAAGGCGTCCAAAACAGAAAAACCGACAGAGCAGAGGAGCGAGGCAGATTCTTCAAATAAGGCGCCACAAGTCGCGCCGAGGAAGCTCACCGGAGCGGAGCTGTATTCAATGCACTGTAACAGGTGCCACCCCGAACGTTATCCTACCGAGAGGACTGCGGCGCAATGGAAGACCATCCTGCTTCACATGCGCGTGCGGGCGAATCTTCCTGCCGAACACGCGCGAGCGATCCTCAAATACCTTCAAGACAACAGCGGACGATGAACGGTTGAACGCGGATTTAAACGACAAAATAAAAACATGAACATGAAAAGACGTTCATTCGCTTTAGGATGCGCGGCCGTATGCTGCGTGTTGGCGGTCGCACTCCCGGTCAGGACAGCGGCATCGGTCGACGACCAGTAGTTCAAAGAGTTGAAAGACCTGGTCACCAAACTAGGCCAGAAGACCGAGGAACAGGGCCAACGAATCGATCAACTGGAAAAAACGCACGCGCAGGACGCGCAGGTCCAGGCGCAAAATCAGAAGATCCACGAACAGGACCAGCAGAAGATCCAGGCACTGGAGCAGAAGTTGGTAGAAACGCGACAAACGGTCGCGGATGTGCAACAGAGGGCGACTGCCGGGGGGCCAGTAGAACCGATGCCTCGGATGCCGCTCGACGAGGCCACCGTCAACCATAACTTCTCCATTCTGGGCGATGCGGAGTTTCAATACGCCAAGACTTCGGGTCAACACGGGACGTTTTTGCTCGCGGATTTTGCACCCATTTTCCTGTATCGAGCCGGAGAGAAGGTTCTGTTCGAGACCGGTTTCGATTTCGCCTTGCAGAACAACGCTCCAGCCAGCGCCGGGGCGAGTACGACCATCAATCTAAGCTTCGCCCATTTGGATTACCTGATCAATGATTATGTGACATTGGTGGCGGGAAGCATGTTGCTGCCGCTTGGCACTTATAGCGAGCGGACCGCGGGCTGGTTAAACAAGATTCCTGATGCTCCATTGCCGCGCGATCTGCTTCCGGGCGCAGGAGTGGGGGCACAGTTACGAGGGGCTGTTCCGCTGGGGCAGAGCGGGAAGTTGGTCAACTATTCCGTGTGGGGGGTGAATGGGCCAAGTTCGGCCGATGGCTCCGGGAATGCCGGCGCGCTGGATTTGGGTGGGAACGTGGGCCTCCGGTCGGACAATGCGGTGGCGAATTTGCATGGCCAGCCCAGCGGCGGCGCTCGCGTGGGTTGGTTTATGCCTTTCAAGCCTCACTACGATCTGGAACTGGGCCTTTCGGGCCAGTCCGGGGAATGGGATGACGCGGGGCGGCATATTTGGTCCGCGGCCGCAATCGACGCCAGCTTGCACTTGGGATCGACCTTTGAGGTCAAGGGCGAGTATATCCATAGCTGGTATGGAAGCGACGATTACGGCAACGTCCGGCCCAACGGATGGTGGGTGCAGGCCGGTTACAAGCTGGCTGGACTGGACCGGGATTGGCCGGTGATAAATAACCTGGAACTGGTGAACCGCTATGACAATATCCACGATGGCCTGGGCGCTCGGACCCAGCGGTACACTCTGGGTTATATCTACTATTTTTCGAACACGCTGCTGTTTGAAGGCGACTATGAGTTTCTCCACAGCACTGATCCAACCCAGAAAAACCAGTTGATCTTCCAGCTTTCCTACGGTTTTTGAAGCCTTCAGGTTTGAAAAGCGAAAGTGATTATTACCAAGATACCCATGCACACACTCATAATCCATAACCGCAAAGGCTCCCGTTTAAGTCTAGCCTGCCTCCTGGCCACGCTCGGGTGCCTATCGAGCACTTGGTCTTTGGCGCAGAGCGCCCTTACTGCGACAGAATCGACAAATCAAGCGCCAACTTACCTCCGCGACATATTGCCCATCATCATGGGGAAATGCTCCAGATGCCATAACAATCAAGCGCGGTTTGTTTACAACTGGCTTGATTACCGCACCGCTTTTGCAGACCGCTGGGAGATCAGACGACGGGTGTGGGACAGTTGGAAGGGGAGTTATTACAAGGAATCGATGCCCATCGCGAATAGTCCTGAGTCGTTCGCGCTCACCGATGCGGAGCGCTTGACCATCCGGAAGTGGGTGGCTGACGGCGCAGTTCGTGGCGTTGCGCCGCCTCCAGGCGCCCCAAAATCCAAAGCTGAGAAGATTGAGCTTGGGAGAAAACTGTTTACTTCCATCTGCGCGGCCTGTCATCAGCCGACGGGCCAGGGACTTCCGAATGTGTTTCCCCCTCTGGCCGGGTCGGATTTTTTAAATGCTGACAAGAATAGGGCGATAAAAATTGTAATCAATGGCCGACAGGGAGAAGTGATTGTCAATGGGAGAAAATTCAACAATAGCATGCCTCAGTTTCCCCTTGGCGATGACGATATCGCGAACGCCCTGACCTTCGTTTACAATTCATTCGGGAACGCCGGACTCGAGGTCCAACCGGAAGAAGTCAAGTTGCTTCGCGCGCAGCCGCCCGACCCTGAGGGACCAAAAGGCATCCCTCAGAAGAACCCATATGAGTGATAGGCGAACGGATTAGCAAGAGGGTTCGGCACATCTGCAACACTGTACCTGGCAAAAGGTGTCACCCATTTGTGGTTTGTTTTGTTCCTTTTCGTGCAGTTGCATTTCTGAAACCCTCTCGCCGTTGAGCCCCAGACCGTTATCAGGTGGTATCGAATTCTCCTGAGGGCTGTGCCATACGGCGCAAGTGGCAACAGCTATTTCTTTGGATAAGCCGGTCGCACCGGGAACTTCCACGGATTGTCCTTGATCTTCTTTCGGACCACCTCGATCGCCTTTTCCAATTGAGGATCTTCTCCGCGCAAGACCGACTCAGGATCGTTCGGCACCAGGATATCCGGGTCGGCGCCATGGTTTTCCACGAGCCATTTTCCCTTCTCGCCCCAGAAGGCGTTGTTGGATTGCTCGACATACCCATTGTCGATCGTCTTCTGGCGGTTCATGATGCCGACCAGCCCTCCCCAGGACGGGACGCCGATGACGGTGCCCAGCTTACAGGCCTTGAAGTGTTCGACAAAGGCCTCGCCGTCCGAACCATTGGCTTCGTTGCTGACGACGGCGTACTGGGCTTGAGAAGCGCTGTTGGGATACCGGTACGGCGTCATTCCCTGCATGACGTTGTACGCGGTCTGCCTGCGTTCGAGCTTGTCGATAATGAAGTATTCCGTCCAGCCGCCGCCGTTACCGCGGACATCGATGATCAGTCCTTTCTTGAATTTGAACGCCCGCCAGAACCTGTCGAATTGCGCGATGTTTCCCGACGACATGCCGGTCAGGTGCGCATACCCAATTTCGCCACCGCTGGCGTCGAGAACTTTCTTAATGTTGTCGCCGACCCAGCGATTGTAGCGCAAATCGTATTCCGAAGTGATTGGCTCCACCAGCGTGCTTCTCGCGCCGGCAGGCTCAGGACGGTCGTTGAGGGTAATCTTCACCTTCTGACCCCGGGTGACTTGAAGGTACCTGTAGGGATTCTCCGGCACCTTGATTTCGCGCCCATCGATGGCGATCAGATAGTCTCCCTCCCGGGCGGTGAAATCAGGGCGCACCAGGGGTGAACTCAAATTCCGGTTGAAGTCGGTAGGCCCATAGATCTTGGCCAGTTTGTAGTATCCGCTCCCATCCGGAACCAGGTCCACCCCGAGCAATCCGGTATACACCGGCGAATCCGGGTGGTAGGCCGGCCCCATATCCCCACCACCGATGTACGTGTGCGACACGCACAATTCACCGACCATTTGTGACAGCACCCAGTTCAAGCTGGCTCGTGAATTCACCTGCGGGAGATAGGACCTATACATTTCCCCGATCTTCTTCCAATCACGTCCGTGCATGTCCGGGTCATAGAAGAAGTCCCGATACCATCTCCAGGTATCATTGAGAATCTGCTGCCACTCGTCCCGGCAGCAAACGCGGTAGGTCATTTTGTCCAGGCTCAGCTTCTCACCGGGGCTCTTGGATGAAAACGCCTTCTCCACCGTCGAGAGGAAGAAATCGTCGTTCCTGCGTACGATCCACTGCTCATGGTTGGGGCTGATCCTCCAATCGGACACATTGCCGTCCACGATGGTTTCCTTCTGGGACTCCATGTCGAAGACGTGAAGCTGCCACTTCGCGGCTCCCGAGGGCTTGTACATTTCCTCGTATTCGTCCTCCCCGATGTGGTCGATCGACGCCCATGTCACCTTGCCTTTGCCGGCCCGGACATAGTAGTAATTGCCTGCCTTGACGGGCAGGGCATAAATCCGCTGTTCAATGCCCTCCAGGTCGATTCGGAATGTCGGTTCCGATTTGTCCTCTTTCTTGGGAGCAGGCTTGTCCTCTTTGGGCCGCTTTTCAAACGGCGGCTTCTGGCCGGCCTTCAACTGAACCGCCATGATCTGGACCGGGTTGGGAATGATGTGATTATCCTCGAAGACATCCATCTGGGCTTCAAAGTTCCGGTACGAACCGTAGTAGAGGTAATCCCCGTTGCCGTCGAAGGCCGGGTAAAGGTTGTCATAAAAGTCCGTCGTAAGGGGAAGGACCTTCTTCTGATCCACATTGTACAGGAAGATCTGGCTATTCCGGTTGCTTTGAACGAACGAATAAGCCACCCATTTGCTGTCTGGCGCCCAGGTGTAATCGCTAACCTCCCAGGTGAACTCGTCATTCTTGAGCATGGTGGATGCATCGATCTTGACCAACTCTCGCTGGTGAACATCGATGTAGTACAAGGCGAACGTTCTGTCGGAAAAGAGGATCTTCGAGCTGTCCGGCGCCCATTCCAGCCGATAGACGGTCGTGTTCAGACCGGTGGTCAGGCGGACCCATTCGCCCTGGCTCTCCGCATTTTTCATGTAAAGCTCGTATTCGCCGGTCTTGTCCGAGAAAAAGGCGACACTTTTTCCATCTGGCGAAAGCTGCGGAAAACGCTCCCGGCTGGAGGAAGTTGCGGTGAGGTTCACCGTCTCACTTAACTCGTCCGCTGGCACCTGGTACACGTCACCCCGCGCCTCCAGAACGGCGGACTTACCGTCATCCGACACGGTAAAATACTGGATATAGTCCTTCGGGTTGATGGTCCGATCGGCGAGCTTCCACTGGTCAGTGGGAATCGAAATCTCGATCTGCCGCACGGCCTCCTTCTCAGTATCCATGACCTGGATATAACCCGAGCGCACGAACACGATCTGCCGGCCATCGGTGGACGCCATCTGCACATCGGAATCCTCGTAGTGCGTCACCTCCTTAATGGATTCGTCCTCGAACGAATAGCAGTACAGGTTGGCGACGCCTTGCTTGCCGCGGTCGGACACAAAATACAGCCGGTTCCCGATCCACATCGGATAGCTGCTTTTACCGTCGTATTTGATCAGTTGTTTATACTTGTGCTTTTCCAGATCGCACAACCAGATCTCCTGGTGCTGCCCCCCTTTGTAGCGTTTCCAGTAATATTCTTCGTTGCCACCCGGACAGTAGGTCATCTTCTTGCCGTCCGGAGAAAGCGCGCACAGCACCCCGCTGGGCACGGGCAACGGGGTGGGCATTTCTCCGGCTGTGGTCACCGAATAAAGCCGTGTGATCGAACGGTAATTATTCTCCAGGGCATCCCGGAAAACGATCCGGCCATCCTTGAGCCAATCCAACGCCTGCGGGCGGGAGGAAGTCCACGTCAACCGCCGGGGAGATCCGCCGTCGCTCGGCATCGCATAGAGTTGGGTCCTGGAATCGTAGCTGGCCGAGAAAACCAACTGGCTGCCATCGGGCGAAAACCGCGCCGCTGTTTCCGTGCCTGGATGCGATGTCAACCGTATCGCCGTTCCGCCTTCCGTGCCGACACTCCACAGATCGCCTTCGTAGGTGAACACGATTCGGTTTCCGTGGATGGCCGGAGCCTGCATGAACCTCCCGGGCACTGAGGCCAATGCGATGCTCGAACTCAACAACAACGCTGCGAGGATGCGCTTGTGCATAGAATAGCGGTTTCGTCTTTTCTTCCGCGGGATGATCCCACGGGCTTGCCATACGTCAAGCTGTCAAATCAGGAACAGAAGAACTCCGGAAAATGGGGGGAAGAACGGAGTGTTGACGCGGGTCGAGTGGGGGCTGCACGATGAGAGCGGCACTGCGAGTCACTATGCGCATCAGGAAGACAACTGTCATGACGAAACAATTCACGATCACGATCGCCGCCCTTGCCATCTTAGCCTCTGCCGGATGCCTGACACTCGCACCGTCGAAGGACTCCGGATCACCCCGGCAGACCATTTCCCTCGACGGCACCTGGCAGATCGCTGAAGGGAAGATGGATACGATACCGACCGACTTCTCCCGCACCGTTCCCGTGCCGGGGCTGGTGGATATGGCCATGCCCGCGTTCACGGAACCCGGCCCGAAGATAATCGATCGGCAGGCGCCCGCGCAGAAAGACCCGCGCAGGGATGCCTTCTGGTATCGGCGGACATTCAAGGCCGAAGGACCGATTCCGGAGACCGCCACGCTAAAGGTCGCGAAGGCGATGTTCGGCACGCGCGTGTTCCTCAACGGCCAACTGCTCGGCGACCACGTGCCGTGCTGGACCCCGGGATTCTTCAACGCGAAGCCCGCGCTGAAGGCTGGCGAAAACGAAGTGGTCATCCGTGTCGGTGCCGACCGGGACGCCATTGGCCGTGCCTATCCTGACGGGTTTGACTTCGAGAAGGCGCGCTACATTCCCGGAATTTTCGATTCCGTTTCGTTGATCCTTTCCGGCACGCCGCGGATTGAGAATGTGCAAGTTGCGCCGAACATCGCCAAACAGCAGGCGAAGGTGCGTGTGTATCTCGATGGCACCCTGGCCACCGGGATCCAGGTGGAGATTCTTGAGGCCAAGACCGGTC
>ORJL011687097.1_pt1 | contig 18485 bp, 17 predicted proteins | sample 1779941 | NCBI WGS metagenome assembly ORJL01 (sample SAMEA104232317, study PRJEB22302) | groundwater metagenome | biome: forest; feature: aquifer; material: groundwater | place: USA | collected 2011-08-07 | depth 5.8 m | reverse complement strand
GGCGTGGCAGCGCTGTCGGTAGACCGGACCAAGCGGTTGAAGGTATCCCAGCAGTAGGTGGTGGTGGTACCACCCGAGGTCCGGGTCTTCTGGTTGCCGTTGTTGTCGTAGGTGTAGGTTACTGTGCCGGATGCCGTCAGCCGGTCCCCGTTATCGTAGGTGGAGCTGACAGTCGAGCTGGGATCGGCTTTGCTCAGGCGGTTGCCTACTGAGTCGTAGCTGTAGGTCTGGGTGATGCTGTCGGTGTAGGTGACCGCCGTGGAGCGGTAGAGCTTATCGTAAGCATAGGACTCGGTGCCCGCCAGGTCCTGCACGGCGGTCCTGATCCCGGCGTCGTCGAGGGTGTAGCTGAAGCTGGTGAGGGTGCTGCCTCCCTTGGTGGCTGCTATGCTGGTTAGCTGGTCGGCGTTGTTGTATGCGCGCGGCTCGGAGACGCCCGTGGGGAAGGGAGTTAAGATGAGCCCACCTGCGTCATCGTAGTCGAAGGATGTGCGCCGATTGCCCGCATGCCGACGCACGTCACCTTGCCACCCGTACGGATGATTGATGTGGCCAGCAGATGGCGCTTACTTGCTCCTGCCGCCGCCGGACGGGAGTCAACGCTGGCCAGTATTCCAGGATCTGAGTACACTAACGCGGTCCTTTGCTCGTTGCCACTCCTCAGCTTTCAGCTTGATGGTCAACGTAGTGATGTCGTCCTTTGTTCCGCCACCTCCATAGATGAGCTTGACGATGAGGGGGTGTAGCCATGAGTATACCTCGGAAACCCACCACCCCATTCGCTCCGCCGCAACAGACACCCGGTGCAGATCTTCCAGAGGCGCACCTTTTGCCGCAGCCATCTCTTGAACACGGCTACGAGCGCGATGACAAGTGCCGGCCAGTAAGACGATGGCTTCTGCCTTCTTCCAGGCGTTCCGACCGGCAAACGGCGCCAGCTTCGTCTCAATACTGCGAGACAGGCTGTCGATGCCGGGAAGTTGACCAGCGTCAAGGGGAACCGGAGGACGCTCCCCAAGATGGTCTTCGCGCCTTAGAAGGAGATAGCCGAACCTCAGAGTTAAGGGGCGCAGAAGTTGTCGACTAACGTAGGCCAAGGTCCACTGGAGAGCAAACATTGAGTCGACCGTCCCTTTCTGCTGGTCAGCCGGTGCGCCAGCCAGCCGCCAGATGAGGTCATAGATACTGCCCGCATGCGTGTGGAGGGCTTGGAGGTAGAACGAATCAAGACCGATATCGGGCAGTGAAAGTACCCCTGCCAATTCCGAGCACCGGGCCTCAAGAGCAATCGCCAATGCCGCGAAGTCAGCAGCATCTTCTCCAGTCCAGTTCGTGGTCAAGTTACTCCTCCAAGGCGTCCGAGAGGCCGGGGTATTCCTGCTCAAGATATTCTTTTGCTTCTTTCCTTGCCTTCGGCCCCAACCGTTCCAGATCACGGGATATTGCTTCCTCTAGTCCGCGGCTTGTGTCCTCCCAATGCCTGAGCGCTTGGCTGCCGGGCTCGCCTGCTATCTTGTCCTTGTCCGTTTGCCACTCGGCGGCCTTGCCTTTGATCCCATCCAGGATGGACTTGTCGCTAGCTCCCCCTTTTTTCGAATAGTATATGCTGGCGCTTTCCTCAAGATACTGCCCTTGCTGTTCCAGGCAGGATCCCACATAGTCTGAGATGTCATCCCAGCGCGCCACTGTAGTGCCGATAACCGCCCCCCCTACGGCGGCCACAACTAGACCAGCGTCAATCCCCAATAAGGAAAGTCCCCCGACCACCAGAACCGGGCACAATGGACCGCACTTTCCGCTCGGGTCCGTCCAGTTTACGGGATTGTTCTGGGCGTAAGTATAATAGTGCAGTGTGGCAGGACTCGCAAGGAACCCCGGGAATGGGTCCTTGCTCAGGAACCTGCCCGTCTGGGGGTCGTAGTATCTCGCCCGCAGGTAGGTGTAGCCAAGCGTCCCGTCGTCCTGCTGCCCCGTGAAGCGGTATTCCGCCGAGCCGCTTCCGCTGCTGCTGCGTACTGCCCCGAAGACGTCGTATTTGTAGGTGGCGACGATGTTGCCAGAGCCGTCGGTCAGCTTCTCGTTGCTGCCCAGGCCGTTCCCCAGGAGGTAGCTCTGGTTGCCTGAACCGTCCGTCTGGCTGATGAGACCCCCCACGCCGTAGGCATAGGTCTCTGACCCATCCTGGAGCACTACCGGCAGGCCGGAGTTGAGGTCCCAGGTAGTGGGGTGTCCGTCAAGATTCCGCGCCAGGCGGTTGCGGAGCCAGGGTTGGGCAGAAGTTGTACGCGGATGGTTTGATCTGGTAGGGGCGATGGCACTGCCTCGCCCGACTGCTACGATTGCCTCAAGTAGCATGGATGGCGCCCTCGGCCCTGAGGGACATGGCTCTATCGGTAGCCCACGGGCGAGGCAGTGCCATCGCCCCTACAAACGAACCAGACATTTAGGGCGACCGACCGGTATGCCACCGGACGGGTACCAGCGCGGAAATGTGACGGACACCCCAGGTAGTGGCACAATTAGCCATATACGGGCACAGGTGCTATAATCACCCAAAACCTCGAGAAAGGGGACACGCTCCATGGCTTACGATCGACCCGATCTGTCTTGCGATGTTCTCGTCTTCGGTGGAGGCCTCGCTGGATGCATGGCGGCCCTGCGGGCGCGGGAGAAAGGCGCCAACGTCATCCTGGTGGAAAAGGCCGCTGTCCAGCGCAGCGGATCAGCCGCCTCCGGACTGGATCACGCCCGGGGCGTCTACCCGGTAGAGGGCACCGGCAACCCCGATGACTTCGCCGAAGCCTTCATGCGCCAGTCCGAGGGGATGAGCAACCGAAAGCTCCTGCGGATAATCGGTGAAGAGATGCCGGAGCGGATGTTCTACCTGGAGAAGTACGGGCTGAAGATACGAGACGAGCAGGGCCGGCTCTATCTGCAGTCCGGCGTAGGGACCACGCAGTCGTTTATTCTCTCCTTCGAGGGCGAGGACCTGAAGAAGCGGTTCGACCAGGCACTCAAGGAGAATGGAATCACCGTGCTCAATCGCACGATGCCCACCCGGCTCTTGATGGACGGCCGCAGAGTCGCCGGTGCAGCGGTAGTCAACACCCGCACGGCAGAGTTCTCTACTATCGGCGCCAAGGCCGTGGTACTGGCCACCGGAGGCGCAATCCGCATTTACCCCTCGATGACCGGGCTGCCGTACAATACGGTCCAGTGTCCATATAATACGGGTGATGCCTATGCGATGGGGCACCAGGTTGGCGCCGAGATGGTGAGCTTCGAGTTTACCCAGGTGATGCTTACCCTCAAGAACTACTCCGTGCCGGGGTACGCCGGCGCCATCAGCACCGGCGCACGGGTGGTCAATGCCCTCGGCGAACGGATCATGGAGAAGTACCATCCCAGCATGCTGGAGAAGGCTCCCCGGCATTTCGTTTGTTTCGCCGTGGACCAGGAGATCATGGAAGGCCGGGGGCCGTGTTACTTCGATTTCCGGCACCTTCCGGAGGATAAGCTGGAACACTACCGGCACGGGCTCAAGAACGAGCGTGCCATGATCCTTCGCTACTTTGATGAAAAGGGCCTCGATCTGAGCAAGGACCTGGTGGAGATCGAGCCGGCCGAGATATCGACACAGAACGGCGGCGTGAGCGGCCTTCTGATCGATGAGGGGGCCGCCACCAATGTGCCGGGCCTGTATGCAGCCGGCGACTGCGCCGGCGGGGGGGGGTATTGTGCCGGCTCTAACGCCATGGTCTTCGGATGGCGTGCCGGCGCCAGCGCCACGGAATACGCAGCCGGGACGGGCGTCATACCGTGGCCGGGCGACGCCGCCAGGGCTGAGTCCCTGCGAGCACTGCGGCCCCTCGGACGGACCCACGGACCGACCGGGCGCGAGCTCGAACAGAAGGTCCAGAAGACCATGGGCGATTACGTGGGCGCCAGGCGTAACGATGCCAGCCTGCGGACGGCTGTTCGGGGTCTGGAGAACTTGAAGAATTACCTGGAGGACCTTCGGGCCGAGTCGGCACAGGACCTCCTGGTGACAACCGAGGCCCAGAATGGCCTGGTGACCGGTGAAATGGTGGCCAAGGCCGCCCTGACCCGCACCGAGAGCCGCTGGACTCACCGGCGAGTCGATTATCCAGAGCAGGATGATGCCAACTGGAAGAAGTTCCTGGTTGTGACCGGAAAAGAGGGTCGAACCGTCCTCTATACCCGGGAACTCCCCGAATAAGGAGGAACAATGGCGCCGAGAATACAGAATGACCAATGCAACCTCTGCGGTATCTGCGTCGAGAACTGCCCGGGCGACGTCTTCGCCACCGATGCAGGAGCCAATCTTGTCGCTGTGGCACGGCCGGTCGCCTGCTGGCACTGCGGGACTTGCGAGGTCGATTGCCCGGTCGGAGCCATTCGCGTCGATCTGCCGATAATGATGGTCGCCTGAGAGGATACCCCTCTTGAGGCCCCGAGGCAAAGGATCAGAAATGGCAGGCTTTTCGGGGTGAAAGCTATATAATTCGGCCCGCAAACTGAATATAATGACAGGAGACAGCCGACTGGGATCGGCGCGATATCAAGCCATGCGCCAGCCTGGTCGGCGAGTCATTTCACCGGCGGCTGACCGGCGGACACCATCGCCCGGTCAGGACTGAGAACCAGGCCGCGGCGCAGGCGCCGGCAGGAATATGGCTCCCAATCTACCAGCGGAGGCTGTATGGAGGCGAACATGGCCAGCAGGCTTCTACGAATAGCAGTCACCCATGTTGCATCCCTGGCAATCATTCTGATGGTAGTACTGGCATGGCTGCCTGGCGTAGTAGCCAGCCCTCTGCCCGCACCCCAACGGGTAACCGTCAACGTCTCCATGGTGGACAACGCCTTCCAGCCCCAACCGGTCATCATTCAGGTAGGCGATACGGTGGTCTGGACCAACAACGGCGCTGTCACACACACCTCCACCAGCGACACGCCGGGCCTCTGGGACTCCGGCATCATGAACCCCGGAGCCACCTTCTCCCGCACGTTTGACACTGCCGGTACTTTCGGGTACAACTGCACACTACACCGCAGTGTCGGCATGGTTGGGGCTGTTGTCGTGCAGCCTGCCTCCCAGGCTACCGCCACCAGCACAGGTTCGCCAACCGCAACAGGCACACCGCCTACCGCAACACCAACCGTCATCACTCCCACCCCAACAGGTACGCCTCCCACCCCGACGCCAACCGTCACTACTCCAACCCCTACGGGTACGCCTCCTACCCTGACCCCGACGGCTACACCTCTCACTCCCACTGCCACGCCCACTCCCATACCGGGGCAGCCCACCATTCTCGTGTCCGTCGTGGACAATTTCTACATACCCGCGAATCTGTCCATAGGTGTTGGAGCCAAGATCGTATGGACGAACAACGGGACCGTCCAGCACACTGTAACCAGCGACACCGGCCTCTGGGACTCCGGCACGCTATCCCCGGGGCAGACCTTCACTCGCACCTTCGATGCTCCCGGTAGATACGGCTACCATTGTAACTTCCACCAGGGAGCCGGCATGGTCGGGGTCATAACGGTCACGGGCATTGCGCTGGCCACGCCGACCCCCACCACAGTAACCGTAACCCCGTCGCCTACCGCAGTCCCCGGCGTTTCCCTCGCAACGCCGACCCCGACACCGGGAACCCCTGGAGCGGCCGCAACTCCGGTGCAGCCCGCAGCTCCGTCAACGCCTCTGCCACCAGGTGCCGTGCCTACGCCGCGAACGCTTCCCGCTACCGGAGACGCGGGCCCGTTTCCCTGGACGCTGGCTCTCGCCGGGCTGGCGGTTCTAGCCGCGATGGTTTTCCGGGCAGCCGCCCGGCGCTGAGAGACTGGGCCAGGCGTCTCATCAGCCAAGGCTGGCAGAGAGGCAGCAGTTATGCCGGTCATGACGAGACGAGCCGCATGCCCGACAGTATCCACCATTGTCACGCCTAAACTGAAGCCAGGGTGGAAACTACATGGCACTTAATCCATGTCCCGCCGCGTCGGGAGTGACAGATAAGTCTGCGTGCCGTAGGACGCTAAGGCTGCGGGTCTCAGCTTCGATTTGGCATAGTAATCTGATCTTCATGTCGTTCTTGGCAAAGGAATTTAATGTTGGTAACCTGTCTGAACTCCGTTAAGGAGCTTGATAGGGTTTTGTTAGCAAAGTGAGCTGGATGTAATGGATAATACCTGACCCAAAGACCTATCGTTGAGTCAAGGTTGCACCGTGGTCTATACCTGACGGGAGGGCGCCATGACTTCAAGCCGAGCACTAAAATCACTGGCATCAGTGGCAATCGTTCTGATGATAGTACTGGCCTGGCTGCCTGGTGTATTGGCCAGCCCCCTCCCTGTACCCCAGCGGGCAACCGTCAATGTCTCCATGGTAGACAATGCCTTCCAGCCCCAATCGATCACCATTCAAGTAGGCGATACAGTGGTCTGGAGGAACAACGGGGTAAATCCCCATACCTCTACCAGCGACACGCCGGGACTGTGGGATTCCGGCATCATGGCCCCCGGAGCCACCTTCTCCCGCACGTTTGACACTGCCGGTACTTTCGGGTACAACTGCACGCTCCACCGCAGTATCGGCATGGTTGGGACCGTCGTCGTACAGGCGGCCGCCCAGGCTACTGCAACAACCGCACCGGCGCAGCCCACTGCAACCAGCGCTCCCGCGCAGCCGACCGCGACGGCCGCCGCCCCTACTGCGACCACCGCCCCTGCCGTCCCCACCGCTACAACTGCAGCCCCAACTGCAACAGCGGTAGCGCCGGCAGCGGCGCCCACCATAGCTCCGACGGTCGCCCCCACGACCGCACCCGCGCTGACGCAGCCGGCTCCAGCAGGCGCCCCCCCGACGCTGAGGATATTGACCCCCGAGAACTGTTCTATAACAAATTTCGACATAAACATAGATGTAGAGACAACGAACTTTACCTTCTCGGAGGGGAATATCGGCAAGGCCAACCAGCCTGGCCAGGGCCATTACGCCCTCTATATTGATGGCCAGCTCCGGCAACAGGTGGCGGTTTCGGGCATCAACATAATGAATCTGGCGCCGGGGCCTCATACCATCCGGGTACAGCTCGTCAATAATGACAACACGCCGTTGAATCCGCCGGTCGAGGCTACAGTCAATATCGCCGTGCGCGCCCCAGACGGCACGGTGACTCTTCCGGCAGCATGCGCTCCCGAGGCGCTTCCTAAAGCAGGAGATAGCAGTCTACCACCCTGGGTCCTTCTGGTTGCCGGGGCTGTAATAGTGGTTGGGTTGGCGGTTCGGACTGGGGCCCGACGCTAAGAGGACCCTTCTTACGCACGGTGGGGGCGATTCACGGGTCGCCCCCACTTCGCGTCTGGGACCAGGTCAGACGTCCGCATCCCAGCCTGAATGGCTCCACCTCAAGACCGACCTGCCGCTATCACGCAGCAGCCGCGATTCCTCCTGGTCAAGGAAGGCATCAATCCTCTGTAGCAGGCGCCGGACCGACGGCGAGGCCCTGGGGGTTAACCGGTCAATGCGCTGGCGCATGGAGCTGATCGTGGCCAGGGCAAGGGTAATGGGCCGGGAATTCCCTCGAGCGTTTGCCTCCAGAGCCCGGTCATCCATCTGTTTGACAGACGAAGATAGCTGGGTGAGAACCTGTTCTATCACCCGCTCCTGTTTGCCAGCGCGCAGAGCGCGTTCTACTTCACGTCCCCGCTCCTGAATACTTGTCGCAACCACGTCGGCCTGACTGTCTGCATCACGAGCCATGACGGTCTGGACCCACTCCCGGGCTGTTTTCACCTGGTACAGCGGACTATCGGGAAGGCTCCTTGCTGAAGCCTGAACGGCGCCAAAGCCCCCGCCGGACAAAAGAAGCAGAGCGATTACAGCGACCGACGCAAACCGCGTTACGCCCCCGGAATAGAAGAGACCTCTGAGAAGCCCGTGCAGGCCCCGGCTCTGGCTGGCTTTGGCCCCGTCCGCCCATACTGCGACATGCCTCCTGAGCCTGGCTCTAAACCCGGGGGAGGGGTCACTACCCAGGCGCCCGATCGCCGCCGCCAGGGGCACGAGGCGGCTCAATTCCTCCTTGAATTCCGCAGGGTAATCATTAAGACAGCGCTCAAGTGATTCCCCGCCGAGTACACGCCGGCTGCAGTCCTCCAGAGAGGCATGGAATCGAGGATCTTGCTCCATCATCATCACCCGGACTTATCTTTCTTCGTCAATAGACGGTGCAGGCTTCCCAGAGCGCGGTGGTGTAGCTGATTCACAGCGTTAGCATTCTTACCAAGGTGAGATGCGGTCTGCTCGTTGTCATAGCCCAGTACATATTTACACATCACCACCTCACGCTGCTCTGCCGTAAGCTTGTCCAACGCTTCGCGTAGCTCAGCCTGTTCATCATTGGCAACCGCCAGAACGTCCGGAAGAGGTCCGGGGTCCTCTAGCTGAGCGTCATCGTCGAGAACGGCTACCGGACGCCGGTAGCGCTGACGCAGATGGTCCGCCAGCTTATTACGGGTGATACAGAAGAGCCAGCTCATAAGCCCCGCCTGGTCATGCGCTCGAAGCCCCTGTATCCCGGACAGCGCTGCCAGGAAGACCTCTTGGGTTAGCTCTTCAGCATCCTCCGCAATGCCCAGGCGAGCCACGAGATAACGGTAGACCGGCGTGACCGAAAGGTCGTAGAGGCTCGCAAACGCCGCACGGTCATACGCTTTCGCGCGGCGGATAAGCTCAGCGATCTCTCCGGCCACTCCCTGGAACCTGTCTCCTTCCCGTGTCCCCCCTGCGGCAGGGATCACAAGTGCGTCCATCATTATAGTACAGTCGCCATACAGCCCGTAAATGTACGGCCCTCGTATGGCATATTGACATCCTAAGTCCGGCTGTGTAGAATTCTACTACTCCTTGTAGTAGCTTATGACGTCTAGATTTACGTTCAGGTTCGATCCAAACCGTTCAGGGATGACCAAGGTGCTGGGTCCCCTCGAGGAACTGGTCATGGAATTCCTCTGGAAAAGCGGGCCGTCAACGGTGGCAGAGGTCCACGCCGGCTTGAAAGGGCGTCGTGACCTGGCCTATACCACCGTCTTGACCATTCTTGGCAGGCTGGCGAAGAAGGGGTTATTGGTGCGGTCACTGGTGGGAAACTCCCATGTCTATGCTCCTGCCTTGAGCAGAGAAGAGTTCGCCGGAAGCATCGTAGAAGGTGTCGTGGATGGCCTGCTGGAGGCTTTCAGCCAGCCGGCTCTGGCCTACTTCGCGCGGCGTCTCAAACAGCAGGACGAGACATTCTTGAAAGAGTTGGAGAAGCTTCTCGCCGAGAGGGCACAAGAGGAAGAGGGCTAAGAAATGTTCGGCCCGGTTTCCCCGATCGACCTGCTAAACGTCTACATCGTGGAAGCCATCGCCCAGTCAATCGTGGCCTCGCTCCTGGTTATCCCCCTGGTAGTGTTCTTCATCAAGTCGCCGGATGCCCGCGTCAAGTTCCTGCTGTTGCCTCTGGTTCTGCCTGCCGTCGGCCCCCCAGTCTACTACCTACTGGTCCCGGGCCGCCAGCAACTCCCGGTAATTCCGCTGGATAGGATATTGGGGATTAAGCAGGGGCTGTCCTTTGTGAGCCAGTGGCCGGTTTTCACAACGGCGTTTACAGTAACTTTCCTTGCAGCCACTCTCTACTTCCTATCCAGGGCCGCCCTTGCGATAGTGGTGGCATCTTACCTTCCCCGCCGGTATTCCAGGCTGTCTCACCAGCAGGCCAGGAGGATTGAAGGTATCTTGGCTCCACTCCTGGCCAGGTCTGAGTCAAGGCAACCCATCCTGCTGATAAGCCCCTCCCCGTTACTCTCCTGTTGCGCATTCGGGATCCGCAGGCCCTACTTAATCGTGTCCAGGGGTCTCCTGGAGGGCCTCGACGATGAGCACCTGGAGGCGGTGCTGGCCCATGAGCTCGCCCACTTCATACGCCACGATCAGTATCTTAACCTTGTGACACTGTCGATTCGCAGCTTTCTCTTCTTTAATCCTCTGGTCCACCTGCTCTGCCGTGCAATTTCGCAGGAGCAAGAGATGGCGTGCGATGCTCTGGCCATCCGCATGGGCCAGCGTCCCCTGGTCTATGTACAGAGCCTGTTGAAGGTTTACCGGCAACGCTCTCCCGTTCCCGCTCTCTGGGAGCCGGCCATTTCGGGGTTCATGACCCGCTCCGCAGCCGTGCGTAGACGCGTAACAGCAATCCTGGAAAGAGGAGGAAAGGAAGAGCCGGAATACCGTCCCCTGTTGTTCGCCGCAACAGGTTTTCTGGCGATGGCCCTCTTCTTCATTTGCTAGTCTTTATTTTGGCCCGTCCTACTACAAAGTGTAGTAGGGGCACAGAAAGGAGGCAGAATCGGGACCAGTCGCTCAAGCAGGTGGTTATCTCAAGATGACCAAGAACCGGGCTCCACAAGAGCATAGGAGGATAAGGGTATATGAGATTATTTCGGACCGGACTATGGATGGTGCCGCTGTTGCTGGCCCTGGCGCTGGTGGGAGTCGCCGTGGCTCAGGCAGACCCGTCCAGCGTGGCCAAGGGCGGTAGACTTTATGATGCCTGGTGGAAAGAGGCCCCTGGGGCATCAGCGCCCACCGGGGACCACCCGTTGTGGGCTACTCAGACCACCAACACCCGGAAAGGGACCGATACCTGGCGCTGCAAGGAATGCCACGGATGGGACTACGGCGGAAAGGACGGAGCATATGGCTCCGGCTCGCACAAGACCGGCTTTGTCGGAGTATCCGTCGCAGCAGGCAAGAAGAGCCAGGCGGAGCTGGTGGCCATCCTAAAAGGCTCCAGCAATCCCAACCATGACTTCTCCAAGCTTATAGACGACACCTCTATCAACAATCTGGCCAGCTTCCTGAAAGAGGGACTGGTCGACATGTCACAATACATAGACCAGAGCACCAAGAAGCCCAAGCGCGGCGATGCCGCTCGTGGAAGGGTGCTGTATGACGGCAGCTGTGCCTCTTGCCACGGAGCCGACGGGACGGCGATGAACTTCGGGAGCGAAGCTGCGCCAGAGTATGTCGGGACGCTGGCGAAAGATAATCCGTGGGAGTTCACACACAAGATCCGGGCCGGGCAACCCGGAACGGCCATGCCCTCAGCACTCGTTAGCGGCTGGAGCATGGAGAACGTAATGGATGTCCTGGCCCATTCCCAGACGCTGCCCGCCGCAAAGGCCAGTGTCGTGGCCCAGGCGGGAGACGTCGCGAAGGGCGGGAGGCTCTATGACGCCTGGTGGAAAGAGGCCCCTGGGGCATCAGCGCCGACGGGGGACCACCCGTTGTGGGCTACTCAGACCACCAACACCCGGAAGGGGACCGATACCTGGCGCTGCAAGGAATGCCACGGATGGGACTACAAGGGAAAGGACGGAGCATATGGCTCCGGCTCGCACAAGACCGGCTTCGTAGGTGTTTCTGATGCGGCTGGCAAGAAGAGCCAGGCGGAGCTGGTGGCCATCCTAAAAGGCTCCAGCAATCCCAGCCATGACTTCTCCAAGCTTATAGACGATACCTCTATCAACAATCTGGCCAGCTTCCTCAAGGAAGGGCTTGTAGACGATTCCCAGTTCATTGATTACGCTAGCAAGAAGCCCAGGAACGCCGACGCCGCTCATGGAAAAGTGCTCTATGATGGTAACTGTTCCTCTTGCCACGGAGCCGGTGGGACGGCTCTGAACTTCGGCAGTGAGGCTGCACCCGAATTCGTTGGAACGCTTGCCCTGGATAACCCGCAAGAGGTGCTCCACAAGATCCGTACCGGGCAGCCAGGGACAGCCATGCCGTCCGGCATCGGACTGAGCTGGCAGACGCAGGACGCCGTTGACGTCCTGGCTTACGCGCAGTCACTGCCAAGGGAGTTGCCAAAGGCCCTGCCCAGGACCGGAGCGCCGTTGGATTTCATGGTCCTCCTCGCCCTTGCGGGCATGATCCTTGCGGGGACCGGAGCGTTGGTCAGGGCTTTCCCCCGCAGGTAGGATTGCTTCCCATTGCGCCTGACCTAATCCTTTGCCCGAGCCCTACCGTTTCTTCAGGCTTGGGTCGACCCGAATGAACATGGCTCACCATTAATCGAGCGGGCAAGTGGACAGCGTGAAAGAGCTGTCCACTTGCCCACGGGCCACGCCCTCTCTTTGGCTGGCTGCACAATGCTCAGCCTCAAAGCCAACCCCTTGGCTCCTTCAGTAACCTGGATCATGGCGCAACGCCCCTCTCCGCCAATGCAGGCCTTACCCTAAGGTAGCTATGAGTCAATCAGGGGTATTGACATCAGACTGTCCGTAAAGAATAATAGGCCCATGGGCGGGTGGGGTTGCCCCCATGAGAGCAGGGGCAGGTGCATGAGGTTGAGGCGGGATTGTGCTCCCGGCATCAAGGGCTGCATCATGCGGGAACTCCTCACACCTAACGATTCCCCTGAGCCGGTTGACGAGGCATCGAGAGGGTCGGACGCTAAGGCTGTGGTGCCGGACAGCGGCCTGGAATAGTCTCCCCTTATTAGCGGTTGCTCCCTCAGCATGCCTGTGATAGAATGTTGTTACAGTTTCTACTTTGGAAAAGCCCCGAAAGGAGCTGATTTGATATGGCCGGTAATTCCCCGGTAACACCGGTTGCCCGCAGCAGCTTCCTCTCCGCTGTAGAGCGAGAGAGCGGCCAGCGAATCATGGACTGCTACCAGTGCGGGAAGTGCACCGCCGGATGCCCGGCCGCCGCCTCGGTAGCCCTGACTCCACGCCAGGTGATGCGGGGCATTCAACTCGGCATGAAGGACGATGTCCTCGGTAGCTCGATGGTCTGGCTGTGTCTTTCCTGCCAGGCCTGTACGGTTCGTTGCCCCTGCCAGATTGATATTGCCAGGGTTATGGAATCATTGAGACTCATGTCTGCAGTAGAGGGGAAAGTTAAGGAGCGGGACATAGCCCTCTTCCACCGCCTGTTCCTGCGTTCCGTTGAGGCGGGAGGCCGTCTTTGGGAACTGGGGCTTGGCGGGTTCTTCAACTTGAGCAGCGGGCGTCCGCTATCCAACGTTAGCCTTCTGCCATCATTGTTCTCCAGGGGCAAGCTCGGGCTACTGCCTCATAAGACCAAGGGAGCCCAGGAGGCAGTCAAGCGCATTTTCGAGCGGACAGCAATGGTGGAAGGCAAGAAGCTTTGAACCAGAAATCATACTCTTACTACCCCGGCTGCTCCCTCTCGTCCACCGCCAGGGAATATGACGTCTCCACGCGGCTGGTCTTCCAGGCCCTGGGGCTGGAACTGCGCGAGTTGGAAGACTGGAATTGCTGCGGGGCATCCGCCACCAAGAGCACCAGTCACCTGCTGAGCCTCGCCCTGCCGGGCCGGGTGCTACAGCAGGCCGAGGAGGCTGATCTGCCTCTTACAACCCCCTGCCCGGAATGCTATTCACGGCTTCGGTTCGCCGCTCACGAGATGAAGGACGAGGCCGTCCGCCGGCAGGTATCCGAAGTTCTGGAGAAAGAACTGAAGAACGATGCGGTCGTTGAACCGACCTTGAAGGTGCTCTGGGAATATGATGGAGACCTTAAGATCAAGAGGCCCCTCACCGGGCTCAAGGCGGTAGCTTACTACGGCTGTCTCTTCACCCGGCCCAAGGCGGTAGCAGCATTCGATGACGAAGAGAACCCCACTTCACTAGATGACATAACGGCCAGGCTGGGAGTGGAAATGCTCGACTGGGGTTTCCGCACCGAGTGCTGCGGATCCTATCTGAACATACCCAAGCCTGAAGTTGTTCTTCGGCTTGTACACCGCATTATGAAAGGCGCCAAGCAGGCAGGCGCCGATTGCGTGGTTGTGGCCTGTCCCATGTGCCAGGCTAACCTGGACGTACGACAGAAGGCTGTGGAGGGACACTACGGCCTGAAATTGGGCTTGCCTATCATGTATTTCACTCAGATGATGGGTCTCGCAATGGGCTATTCCCCACAGGAGCTCATGCTGGACAAACACCTGACTGACGCTATGCCCCTCCTCAGAAGCAAGGGCCTGGCGTAACCAGGGTCGAGGGACGAGTGTCGAGGTTCGCGTGGAGGCCGGTCTTGTGGAATAGGATTGCTCATGGCTAGGATAGGTATCTTTCTCTGTCACTGTGGCACCAACATTGCCGGGGTCGTAAACATCGCCCAGGTACGAGAGGCGGTCAAAGATATCCCCCAGGTCGTGCTGGTCGAAGAGAGCAAGTACATGTGCAGCGAGCTGGGCCAGGGAGGAATCCGCGAGTCGATCGAGAAGCACAAGCTCGACCGCGTGGTTATCTCGGCCTGCTCCCCTCGCATGCATGAGAATACGTTCCGGAAGGCCGTCAGTGACGCCGGACTGAACCCATATCTCCTGGAGATTGCGAACGTCCGGGAGCAGTGTTCCTGGGTGCATGGCGACGATAAAGAAGCGGCCACTCAAAAGGCGATCGAGCTGACCCGCATGATGGTGGCAAAGGCCGTTCTGGACCAACCGCTGACCCCCAAGAGCGTTGGGCTAACCAAGAGAGCCCTCGTCATAGGCGGGGGCATCGCCGGTATTCAGGCGGCCCTGGACATCGCCAATACCGGACATCCGGTAGTCATGGTAGAGCGGGAGCCCACTATCGGCGGACGTATGGCCCAACTGGATAAGACTTTTCCAACGCTGGACTGTTCTTCCTGCATCCTGACGCCCAGGATGGTCGAGGTGCGCCAGCATCCTAACATTACGTTACTGACCTACTCAGAGGTAATCGACGTCAGCGGGTTCGTTGGCAACTTCAAGGTGCAGATACGCCAGAAGGCCCGCCACGTGGATGCGTCCAAGTGCACTGGCTGCGGCGTCTGCTGGCAGAAGTGCCCCGAGCTGGTGCCTTCCGAGTTCGACACCGGACTGGGTGACCGCAAGGTCATCTCCATCCCATTCGCGCAGGCAGTTCCCAATACGCCGGTCATCGACATGCCGAATTGCCGGTATGTCAAGCACCTGGACGGCGCGAAAGAGGGGAAGAAGCTTCCGCCTTGCCGGATTTGTGAGAAGCTCTGCCCGGCGGGAGCGATCGATTGGGAACAGGAAGACCAGATCCTGACGGAAGACTTCGGCGCCATAGTAGTTGCTACAGGCTACAAGCCTTTCGACTACGGACGGTACGCCGAGTTCGGAGCCGGCAAGTACCCCGACGTTATTGGCCTGCTCCAACTAGAGAGGCTCCTGAGCGCTTCAGGTCCTACCCAGGGCGAGCTCAAGAGACCGTCTGACGGCAAGCACCCTAAGACAGTAGTCTTTATGAGCTGTATTGGTTCCCGTGATGAGCGCATGGGAAAGTCATACTGCAGCAAGGTCTGCTGCATGGTCATGGCCAAGCAGGCTATCCTGCTCAAGGAGCATGATCCTGAGATCCAGCCTTACGTGTTCTATATCGACGTACGGGCCGGGGGCAAAGATTACGAAGAGTTCTATCAGCGGTCCCAGCGTGAGCAGGGAGTCCTCTGGCTGAGAGGCCGGGTCTCCAAGCTCTACCAGGACGGCGACAAGATTATGGTCATGGGTGAGGACTCCCTGATTGGCCGTCCGGTGGAGATTGCGGCCGACCTGGTAGTCATGGCCACCGGAATGGAGCCAAACGACGGAGCTGTGGAGCTCGCCCAGATGTTACATATCAGCCATGATACCAACGACTTCTTGGTTGAGGCGCATCCCAAGTTGCGCCCGCTGGAAACGAATACTGACGGTATCTTCCTGGCAGGCACGGCCAGTGGCCCTCGGGACATACCCGAGACCGTGGCCCAGGGCAGCGGAGTGGCTGCCAAGATTGCCGGCCTGTTCAGCAAGTCTGAGCTTACTGCCGACCCGATGGTCGCCAACGTGGACCCGATGCGATGCACGGGGTGCTTCCTTTGTGCCGAGGTCTGTCCCTACGGCGCTATTGAGAAAGAGCCGAACCGTGAAGGGAAACTTCTGGCGAAGGTCAATGAAAGCCTTTGCAAGGGCTGTGGTCTCTGCGTAGCCGGGTGCCGGGGCAATTGCATCAACCTGAGAGGTTTCACCAACCAGCAGGTCATAGAGGAGATAATGGCCCTGTGTCACTAGAATACGAGCCGAAGATAATAGGGTTCCTCTGCAACTGGTGCGCTTTCGCGGGAGCGGACCTGGCAGGTACCACCCGCACCACCTACCCTTCTAACATCCGGATCATCCGGGTGCCATGTTCAGGTCGGGTAGACCCGCTGTTGGTGCTCAAATCATTCCAGCAGGGTGCTGACGCTGTTCTCATTGCGGGATGTCATCCCGGCGACTGCCACTACGTGCAGGGTAACTATTACGCACGGCGGCGCTTCGCCCTGCTTCGGCAGTTCTTGGACTACATGGGGATCGAAAAGGAGCGTCTGCGTCTGGAGTGGGTTTCGGCCTCAGAAGGCCGGAAGTTCTCCCGCCTGGTAACAGAGTTCACCGAAGAGATGTCTCAGTTAGGCCCGCGGAAAGATAGTGTACGGCGCTCCTCCAAGATAGCAGCCGCCAAGTCTGGTGGTGAGTGAGATGGCAACGACAGAGGTATTGACCGCAGACGATATCGCCCAGCAGATCCGGGAGAAGGCTAAAGAGCTGCTCTCCAGTGGGCAGGTCGAGGTGGTCATCGGCTACCGGCGGGCCACGGATGGCGTGACTGCCCGTCCGGCCTTTATTCGCAATGCCGATCATGCCGATGAGCTGATATTCGATCAGACTTGCACACACAATCTGGCCAAGTACGTCATCGAGCAGCGTGGCAAGGCTGTGGCCGTGGTGGCCAAGGCGTGCGATACGTTTAGCCTGAATATCCTTATTCAGGAAAAGCAGATCGTCCGGGAGAAGCTCTACGTAATAGGAGTCAACTGTCCCGGGATCATGAAGGTCAGCTTTGGCCGGGTGGAGACGGAGCTACAGTTCCGGTGCCAGATCTGCCAGGAGCATGCGCCCGCCATCCACGACTTCGTGGCAGGCCAGCCCGTACAGGAGAAGCCACTAGATTTTGACCCGTATGCAAAGGTAAAGGAACTGGAGGGCCTTCCTCAAGAGGAGCGCATAGCTTTCTGGGAGCATCAGTTCGAGCGGTGTATTCGTTGCTACGCATGCCGCAATGCGTGTCCTCAGTGCTATTGCACCGAGTGCGTCGTAGAGCAAATCGACCCGAACTGGGTGGGAGTGCCCATCCAGGTGGCCGAGAAGCAGATATTCCACATCATCAGGGCCTTCCACCTGGCCGGACGTTGCGTAGGATGTAACGAGTGTGAGCGCGTCTGCCCGGTTGGGATTCCTTTGAGCCTTATGAACATGAAGTTCAGCCTGGAGGTAGAGGAGCTGTTTGGCTTCAAGCCGGGACGTGACCCGGAGGTCTGCGCCCCACTTGCTACCTACCAGCCGGACGAGGAACTGGGTATTGGGGATTAATGGCCGGCAGCCGTAGCTGATATAGAGAGGTTTTGAGAGACAGCAATCATATGGACATGATAAGCAGAGAAAGCCTGAAGAGCTGGCTCGCGGGCCTCACGAGCAGGTACCAGGTGATGGCTCCTGTCCTCGTGGAGGGGAACCACCTCTTCCGGCCGATATCCAGTCCGGATGAGATCGCCTGGGACTACTATAACTCGGTAGTTCCGCCGAAAGAGCTGGTCTTCCCGATCACGGAGAGCCTCTTTACTCTTGGATACGAGAATGGAGAGCCTAAGATTCAGGAGCCGGTCATAGATCGCGAGACCGTGATCTTTGGGCTGCGCCCATGTGATGCACGGGCCATAGCGTTGCTGGATGCCAGCTTCCTCACCGATCCTGTCGATACCCCTTACGCCCGGCGGCGGGCGATGGTTACTTTGGTCGGCTGGGCCTGCGTCCACCCTGAGGCCCCCTGTTTCTGCGCCAACGTAGGAGGCGCTCCTAATGGGACTGAGGGACTCGATGTGCTGATGACGGAGAGCAGCGATGCCTACTTCGTCCAGGCAATCACCGAAAAGGGCAGTACGGTTCTCGCCGGCGCCAATCTAAAGCAGACCGACGAAGTACCTGCAGAACCGGATTCCCTGCCGGTATTCTCCACCACAGGGATAACCGAAAGGCTTCCGGAAGACTTTGTTTCGCCCTACTGGCAAGAGCAGGTTGAGGCCTGTATAAGCTGCAAGATTTGCACTTTCCTTTGTCCAACCTGCTACTGCTTTGACATGCGAGACCGGCGGGAAGGTGACAACGTCGAGCGCCTGCGCTGCTGGGATAGCTGCCAGGCCGCTCACTACAGCCGGATTGCCGGAGGCTTCAACCCCCGTGCAACCAAGACGTCACGCTGGAAGCAATTCTTCTACCACAAGTACCTGTATTACCCGGAGCGATTTGGCGGGACCATTTGCTGCGTCGGCTGCGGTCGCTGCGTGCGCAAGTGCCCCGTAAACATAGATATCCG
>ORJL010818706.1_pt1 | contig 18486 bp, 15 predicted proteins | sample 1779941 | NCBI WGS metagenome assembly ORJL01 (sample SAMEA104232317, study PRJEB22302) | groundwater metagenome | biome: forest; feature: aquifer; material: groundwater | place: USA | collected 2011-08-07 | depth 5.8 m | reverse complement strand
GTCGCGGGGCACGGCCTGGGGTCCGCGCTCGTCATGGCGACCGCGAGAGGGGCCCTCCTCTCGCTCGTCGACGCCATCTCCGACCCGACCGAGGTGATGTACCGCCTCAACAACGTGCTGCGGAACGACGCGGCGACGAAGCTCTTCATGACGATGTTCTACGGCGTGATCGACACCGACCGCATGACGCTCCAGTACGTGAACGCGGGGCACGAGGCGCCGATCCTCTACCGGCCCTCGACGGAGGAGTTCCCCGCGATCAAGACCACCGGCATGGCGCTCGGCTTCTTCGGCGACTCCCGCTACCAGCTCTCCGACCCGATCCGCCTGGAGGAGGGGGACATCCTCCTCCTCTACACGGACGGGGTCAGCGAGGCGCTCGACCTGAAGGGGGAGCGGTTCGGCCGCGAGAGGCTGAAGACGCTGCTGCGCGAGGGGCGCGACGACCCGGCGGAGGACCTCGTCCAGCTCGTCCGCGAGGCGCTCGTCTTCCACGCGGGGGAGGGGGTCGCGGAGGACGACATCACGATCGCGGTCATGAAGGTGACGACGTCGCCGACCCGGTCGCTGAAGCCGCTCGACCTGGTGCGGAGCGGCCTCACCGCGCTGAAGATGCGCGACGCGAAGCGGGCGGTCGAGGACCTCTCGAGGGCCGCCTCGATCGACCCGACGCTCGACAGCGCGCACTTCTACCTCGGTCTCGCCTGCATCGAGCTTTCGGACTGGGAGCGGGCGGTGGAGGAGTTGACGGAGACGCTGCGGCTCTCGCCGGAGTTCACGAGCGCGCAGAAGTACCTCACCTACGCGAAGGAACGGCTCGAACGATGAAGATCCTCCTGGCGGACGACGAGAAGACGGTTCGGATCACCCTCACGGACGCGCTGAAGGCGGCGGGGCACGACGTGGTCGCCGCGGCCGACGGGAACGAGGCGCTCGCGGCGACGGAGAGGCAGGCCTTCGACTGCCTGATCACCGACATCCGGATGCCGGGGATCGACGGCATGGAGCTGGTGCGGCGGGTGCGGCCGCGCTGCCCTGACATCTACATCGTCGTCATCACGGCGTACGCCTCCGTCGAGCGCGCCGTGGAGGCGATGAAGACGGGGGCGAACGAGTTCATCCCGAAGCCCTTCGACAACGAGGCCGTCGTCATCCGCCTCCAGAAGATCGAGGAGCAGCTCTCGAAGTCGCGGCGGCTGATGGAGGAGATCGAGGGGCGATACAAGTTCGAGCGCCTCCTCGGGCGGTCGAAGAAGATGCAGGAGGTGTACGAGCTGGTGGAGGCGGTCGCGCCGGGCGACACGACGATCCTGATCGTGGGCGAGAACGGGACGGGGAAGGAGCTGGTGGCGCACGCGATCCACCACAACTCGCCGCGGCGCGACAAGGAGATGGTGAAGCTGTCGTGCGCGAACTTCCCGGAGACGCTGATCGAGGACGAGCTCTTCGGCCACGACAAGGGGGCCTTCACGGACGCCCGCGACAACAAGACGGGGCGGTTCGAGCGGGCGCACTGCAGCTCGATCTTCATCGACGACATCGACGACCTCGCCACGACGGTCCAGGTGAAGTTCCTGCGGGTGCTGCAGGAACGGGAGCTGGAGCGGCTGGGCGGGACCAAGACGATCAAGGTGGACGTCCGCGTGATCGCCGCGACGAAGCTCGACCTCTTCGGCCTGGTGCATGCGGGGAAATTCCGCGAGGACCTCTTCTACCGGCTCAACGTGGTCGTGATCAACCTGCCTCCCCTGCGGGAGCGCGACGGGGACATCCCGCTCCTGATGAACCACTTCATCCAGATGTACGCGAAGGGGAAGCACTTCGAGGTCGCGCCCGAGGTGATGGAGGCGCTGGAGGCCTACCCGTGGCCCGGCAACGTGCGCGAGCTGGAGGGGGCGGTGCAGCGCGCGATCGCGCTCGCGGGGACGGCGAACTATCTGAAGAAGGAGAACCTCCTGCGGCCGAAGGTGGAGACGAGCATCCGCAAGGACCGGCGGACGCTGAAGGAGGTGGTCGCGGAGGCGGAGCGGGAGCACATCAGGTCGGTCCTGGCGTTGACGGCGAACCACAAGGGGGAGGCGGCGGCGATCCTGGGGATCTCCCGGAAGAATCTCTGGTAGATGCTGAAGGAGTACGGCCTCGACGGCGACAAGTAGCGGGAGGCGGCGTGGTTCAAGCGGTGCCTGGTTCGGGTCACAATCCCGACGAGTGGCCGAACTCCAACTCCAACAGCCAACTCCAAGAAAATCCAACTCCAATTCCAACTCAAAGGGCCTTTGAGTTGGAATTGGAGTTGGATTTTCTTGGAGTTGACTGTTGGAGTTGGAGTTCGGCGAATGCCCTCGCGAATGTCACCTCCGACTGAACCATGCCCGGGAGGCGCGCCGTACTGCGGGGTAACAGACTTCCAGGGCGGTAACAGATCGACCCCGACCCCCTCAGACCGTTTGCAAACCGCGAATGCACGCCGGTGCGTCTAGTCATGTCTCTCCAAGCGGTTAGCGATCCGGGGAATCCCGGAAATCCCAGCGCTCGCTGGTGCCGCGCTTGCTCATCATCTGTTCGGTCACCGTTGCACATTGCTCATTGAAACTTGCGCCTTTTCCTCCGCCCTCACCGACCGGCGGAAGTGGTGGTCCTGGGGTACGGGACCACCACTCCGCCGGCCTTAAATTCTGGGCTGTCTGACCTTACGGTAGGGTAACGCTCTTACGCGAAGGTAACCCGGGGCGGAGATGTGAGTTCGGTCCGATCGCCCCGACCAAGATCGTACTGGACCTCTTCCCTGAACTGTGCTAGAAGGCTTTCACCTGCCGCGGGTTGGGGCGGCGCGGGAGACGATGGGCGGGCTGGCGGGGCAGGGGATGTCTCCGCGACTGGCGCGCCGATTGCACCGTACGGAAGATCCTCGTCATCATCATCGCATCATTTGGAGGTCGGTGGACATGAGGGGAAACCATCGCGCGAAGAGCGGCTTCACGCTGATCGAGCTGCTCGTCGTGATCGCGATCATCGGGATCCTCGCGGCGCTGCTCCTTCCCGTTCTGAGCGCGGCGCGCTGCCGCGCGAAGGAAGGCGCCACACAGGCCATGATTCGCCAGATCGAGACGGCCTGCACGGCGTACAACTCGGACTTCGGGGTCTTCCCGCTGGCCCTGAACGACCCGATCCGGAACGCGCCGCTGAGCGACGGCCTGATCCAGGAGCTCCGCACCAGGCCGCTGAACAGCACCCGCGCGCAACCGTACTATGACTTCAAGCCCTCCGACTGCAGCGGCGGGAACTTCACCGGTAGCGGGATGAGCGCCCTCGGCCATCCGATCTACTACCAGGAGGGCGGCCCCGCCAAACATGATGAAGCCGATGACGCACGACATCTGGTCGTCCGCCTGCGACGGGCAGAACATCGAGACCCCCGCAGGAAGCATTGGGACCGCGGCCAACGGGGGAGCGGTCAGGGGCGAGATCGTCGCCGGTGGCAACGGCATCTGCAACTGGAAGTAGGGGCCTCGGGGTCAGGATCGGCATTCGTCTCCGGAGGGAGCCAATGATTCAGTCACGGGCCAGCAAGCTGGCGTTGCCAGTTCGTCGTGGCGGGCATGTCCTCCGTAGCGCGAGGCGCGAAGGGGGATTCACTCTTCTCGAGCTCCTCGTGGTCATCGCGATCATCGGCATCCTCGCGGCCTTCCTGGCCATGTTCGTCGGCGGCCTTACGAGGAAGGCGAAGATCGAGAAGACGCGCGCCCTCCTCAACCGGTTGTCGGTGGCGGCGCAGAGCTACAAGGAAAGGTACCTCATCTATCCCCCGAGCGGAGTCACTCCGTTCTCCGACGGCTCGCGGAACCTCCACTGGTACCTCGTGGCTCCGCAGACCGTGAGGACCGGGATCGACCCGACCAACCCTGCCAACTTCACGCTGGAGGAGGCGGGGCCGTTCCTCGCGAACCTGAACAACAGCGAGGTGCGCAACGGCGTCGCGAACCCCTGGATGGCGCCGAACGGCAACACGGCCTTGGCGAGCCAGGTCATCGACACGTGGGGGCACGCGTTCGGCTACTTCTGCGCGCAGCAGGGGGCGGTCTACGGCGGCACGAACCACTACACGGCCGCCCATCCCGACTGGTTGAACAACCAGGGAGGCTTCGACCTGTGGTCGGTTGGCCCCATGGCGCCCGACATGCCGGGCGGGGACCCGCCGCCGGCGGGGGCGCCGGCGGTCAACATCGGAGACCAGGCAGGGCCCAACCGCGGCGAGGAAATCACGAACTGGAGCCCGCGCCGGTAGGACGGGATCGATTCGAGGAGAGACCGTATGAGGTCCACGCGGAACCGGGCCCCGAGGGCCTTCACCCTGATCGAGCTCCTGGTGGTGATCGCGATCATCATCATCATCGCCACCGTCTCCCTCGTCCTCATCCAGTCTCTGACAAAGGGGCAGGCGGTGAAGTCCGCGGGCCGCATCACGCAGGGGGCCTTCGCAAAGGCCCGCCAGCTCGCGGCGGCGCAGCGGGTGACGCACTTCCTCTGTTTCGCGAACGGCACCGACCCGGTGACGGGGATGACGTCGGGAATGATGGAGATCCATCGCGACGTCAACCGCGACGGCATCTACCAGCCGGCGACCGACACGATCGTCGACCAGGCGATCTCAATCCCCAAGGGGCTGCGCTTCCATCTCCGCGGGGCGACCTTCTACCCACAGCAGGCGACCCAGGCGTGGCTCGCATTCCTCTCCGACGGGTCCATCGCTCCGGACGGCAGGTACGTCGCGGGCTATTTCCCGGACCCGGACATACCGAGCTCGCAGTACGACGGCGACTTCGCGGCGGGAACCCTCGTCTGGAACCGGTCCGACATCTGCATCGAGCAGTCGAGCGGCGCGCCCGGGAAGGTGTACCTCGACTACACGCAGCCGACCGGGAAGCTCAGGAAGCTCGTGTACTGGGAGAACTAGTCCGACCTCGCCTCTCTTCCCTCGCTCTTCGCTCCACGAAATACGGAGGGACCATGTTGGGCATCCTTGCGCGGCGGGCGCACTCGAGGCGGGGCCTCACGCTCATCGAGATCCTGATCGCGCTCATCATCCTGATGGTGGGGCTCGTGGGGATCTTCGCCCTCTTCCCTGTCGGGATCAAGAGCACCCAGGAGTCGGTGGAGGACACCACGGCGGCGCTGCTCGCCGAGTCGTTCCATCACGCCTTGATCGCGGCCATGCGGACCTCCCGCCCGGCGAACGGCGTTGCCGACGAGGTGCCGGTCGTGATGTGCCACGACGGGCTCCCGGGCATGCGCTTCGACGGCGGCACGAGCCACGATGCGACGACGGGGCTGGCGGGCGGGCCGACGCTCCCCGACAACACCTACGTCTTCGCGCTGCCGAGCGAGAATGACGGGAACGCAGGCAATCGGGTCTTCACCTATCCGCGGCCGAACACCGGCTCGCCGACGGCCCCGCGGCGCGCGCTCTTCCGGATGGGCGACAGCGGCGGGAGCGCCACCTACACCCGCAGGTGCCTGATGGGGACCGGGACGCGGGCGGCACCGGCCGCAGGGTCGGTCTGGTTCGAGGACCCCACGGAGGCCATCGACCAGTACTACGTGTGCTTCGACATCTACCGCGTGCGGGACCAGGCGGGCGGTTTCTCGCAGCCGCTCTTCGAATTCCAGATCGGGATCTACCGCAACTACCAGGACCGCGGCGGCCAGGGGTGGACCATCAACACGAATCCCCCCGGCGGCGGCGCGTGGCCGGCGCCCCTCCCGGCGAATCCGAACGGGCACCCGGACCGGAAGAAGGTTTTCCGCACGCTGATCGCGGGCAACTAGAATTCATCGGGGAGTTCACATGATGTCCAGGCACCGTCGGAACCCGCGCGCGGCATTCACCCTGATCGAGCTGCTCGTCGCGATCGGGCTCATGATCATCCTGATGGGGGCCGTGGCCCTGATCTTCTTCCAGTCCACGGACCTCTTCAAGACGAGCGAAGCGCGCATGCAGATCGCGAACAACGCGCGCACCGCGCTCGACATGCTCGCCCGGGACCTCGCGGGGAGCCTGCCGACCGACAGCAATGCGCAGTGCTTCACGATGTGGAACCAGCCGGGCGCGCCCGGCGGAGGCTGGCAGTCCACGAACGGCCAGGACATCCAGGGGGCCGGCTCGTTTGGCGCCCGCGATGCCCTGCAGTTCTGGGCCACGACCTCCTTCCGAGGCACGGTCAGCGGCGTCCACATCACGTACTATGCGAAGGAGTCGACCGACCCGGAGATCATGAACCAGGCGGGCACGGCCGCGGGCGTCCGCACCGGGCGCAACCTGATGGTGCTTCGCCGCATCGCCCGCCGGCGCAACAACGCCATCTGGGACACCGACGAGGCCGACCTCTGCGAGTACGTCCTATCCTTCAACGTCGAGCCGCTCCTCGACCCGGACGACGCCGGCCCCGAGGCCCCGCGATTCGTGAACCTGGACGAACCCGCTCTGGGCTTCCGCTCCGCCGGTTCAGTCCCCCCGTTCGCCCCGCCGGGGAACCCGTACAACTCCGCCCCCCTCGTGTGGTGGAGCATGCTGGTCCACCCCACTGACTCGAACCCGTCGGCGAACGTCCCGCCGGTCTCGCCTGGGGGCAGTTCCGTCCTGTCGACCACCCTGCACCCCCTCTACCCGATCGGGTGTGTTGCCCCCCTCCGGGCGACCCCGAACAACATCAAGCCTCCGATGGCCATCCGCATCACGATGCGCATCGTGGAAGGGGGCGCGGAAAAGCAGGAGAGGCTCATCTCCCGCGTGATCTGGATTCCGATCCAGTAGCGGCGGCAGACCCCGAAAACAGCCGAGGCCGGGCGGATGACCGCCCGGCCTCGTTCCATTCCGTTCGGGGGGCGCGCTACTGCGGGGGGTCGGGAGGTGCCGCGAGCTTGTCCGCGTTCGCGTCGCACCACTCCTTCGCCATCTTGGCCGACTCCTTCACCTCGTCGTCCGAGGATTTCTCGTCGACCTTCTTCGCCACAGCCTCGGGGAGGAGGAACGCCATCAGGCGGAGGGCGACCCGCAGGTCCGCAATGGGAGTCGCAGGGTCGAGCCGCTTCGCGACCCACTGCTTGTGCGTCGAGCGCTGCCCCTCCGCCACCCACCACTCGTTCAGGGCAGTCTCGTCCGCGAAGGTCTGCGCGGTGATCTCCTGAATTCCCTTGAGGATCTCCGCCTTGCGGTCGGGCCACTTGTTCGGCATGTCGATCATGCGCGACATCCTGTCGGTCGACCCGAGCAGCATCGCGAGGTGGACCCCCTTCATCTGCAACTCCAGCGTCGGGGCGTCCGCCTTCCCCATCACAATGCCTCGGGCGTCCACAGACGGGTCCGTCGCCTTCGGCAGCGAGGCCAGGTCCTTCTCGAGCCCCGCGAACCTCGCAGGCATCGGAAGGTACCGCTTGTCGGCGGGCGTCGCGGCCGCATACAGCGCATCCAGGCAGGCCTGTTGCGTCTCGTCCGAGAGGGCCGGGTCGATGAAGGCGTGCGAAAGGAACGTCACCAGCCTCTCGTCGTAGATGCCGTTCCAGGCGAGGCAGGCGGCCGCGACGTAGGTCTTGGATCGTCCCTCGGGACTCGAGTCCGACGCACGCGACTCCAGGTCGAGCAACGGGTCGATCTGGTCCATCGTGAGACCGCTGAGGGATTTCGCGAACGCCTTGAAATCGTCCAGCTTCCCGTTCCGGATGATCGCCTTCGCGGCATCCGTCGGGGAGATCACGACCGAGGGGCCGTCGCCCTTCGGGCCCTGGTCCTTGTGCTTATACCAATACCAGCCGTAGCCGGGACCGCCGACCAGGACGAGCACCATGACGATCTTCTTGATGAGGGGTCCGAGCGGCGCGCGCTCACGCACCCTCTCGATCTTTTTGCCCGTCTTGAGGTCGGTGCCGCAACTGATGCAGATCGGGTCCCCTTCGAAGATCTTCTTCTTGCAGAAGGGGCATTGCTTGGCAGTGGCGGTGAGCGACTGCGACTGCTCCTCCGTGAACATGTCGTCGGACGGGACGCCGTCGATCGGGCCCTTGCGTGCCGGCTCCTCGGGGAGGAGGTCGATGTCGCCGGCAAGGCCCGCTTGCGGGTCGGAGGCTGGCTTCCTGGGGGCGGGCTTCTTCGCCGTCTTCGTGCTCGGGGAGGGGACCGCTGCCGCCTTCGAGGCGGGCTTGGCCGCGCGCGAGGCGGGCTCGCCGCCCGCGGAGGGGATCTTCGCGGGCTTCCCGCAGCCGGGGCACTTGACCGTCTTCCCCGCCCACTCGTCCTTCGCCTTGATCTTCTTTCCGCACGAACAGGAGAAGGCGATCGACATCGTGGCGACTCCGTCTGGCTCCGAAGGAGGGCGATTCTCCCCCCCCCCTGCGCACGATGCAAGAGGCCATCCCGCCGCGTGGTTGTTGGATCCCGTGCCCGGATCGGCTACAATTGCGCCCGACCGCGGGGAGGATCGCCCCGCCATCCAAAGGGACGGGCATGTCAGCGCGAATCCTCCTGGTCGACGCCGAAGAAGAGGCCCGCGACGAGTTCAAGAAGGCCATCCGGAACTCCCAGTTCCAGGTGGTGAAGGAGGTCGTCTCCGGCGAGGAGGCGATCCTGGCCTACGGCGAGGCAAACCCCGAGGTCGTCGTCCTCGACCTCTCCGCCCCTGGGTTCAGGGATCGCCAGGGCGAGGGGGGTCTCTACATCATCAAGCGGCTGAAGGCGATCGACGCCACGGCCTGCATCGTCGTCGCGCACACGAACCAGACGAAGTACCTCGTCATGGAGGCGCTCAGGATCGGCGCCCGAGGGTCGATCAAGAAACCCTACCTCGCGGACAAGACCATCGACGCGATCGGAAAGGCGCAGATCCAGAAGGACGGCACGGTCGGCGTGAGGATGGTCGGCGTGCGCCTGAAGAAGTCGCTGCCCATCCTGTACAAGAAATCGACGGACGGGTTTTTCACGAAGCAGCGAAACGCCGTGACCGAGGACATTAGCTCGAGCGGGATTGCGATCAAGACCCCGGAGGCGATCCCCGAGAAGACGACCCTCGTGATCCAGATCCAGATCCCGACGAAGACGATCAAGGCGAAGGTGCAGGTCGTCCGATCGAAGCCGATCACGGGAATCGGGCTGAACGAGCTGGGATGCACCTACACCGAGATCGACGCCGTCGACCAGGAACTGCTGAAGACGTTCATCCTCGCGCAGGTCGCCAAGGGCGGGCCGCGGGCCAAGGAGAAGTAGGGGCGACCCGCCGGGTCGCCCCTACTCCTCGTCGCTGTGCTCGAGCGGCATCTCGCGGCGGCAGCGCGGGCAGAACTCCGTCTCGAAGCAGACGTGGTCCAGGGCGCGGACGTCCTTCTTGCACTTCCTGCAGCGCACGAAGACCGGGCCCGGGTCGGCGGGCTTGCCGTCGGCGCCCACGGGGTGGAGCCGCTCCAGGAGCAGGCAGCACTCCTCCCGCGTCTCGCCGAGCACCGCGCGGCACTCCGCGCAGAACGGGAACGAGACGTCGCGGCGGCAGGTCGCGCAGTAGCGCGTCACGTCGCAGATGTGGTTGTCCGCGACCTCCGTCATGCACTTCGGGCAGAAGTGCGTGACGCCGCAGACGTGGAGCACCTTCTCGCGGAGCAGCCTCTCCGCAAAGTCGGGGCGCACCACGTCCTTGCTGCAGCCGCGGCAGAACTGCGTGAGGCAGCGGCCCACCTCGTTCCGCATGTGGTTCCCGGCCACCTCCTGGCGGCAGAACGGGCAGCGGTGCGTGACGCCGTGGATGTGCTCGTGTCCGACCTCGAAGAGGCACTCGGGGTGCAACGGGTCGGAGGCGCTGCAGATCGACGTCTCGCCGCAGACGTGCCCGCGCCGCACGTCGCGCCCGCAGGTCGAGCACCGGTCGACCGCGAAGCAGTCGTGCCCCGGGAGGATCGGGCGCCCGGATCTCGCACAGACGGCGGGGCCTTGCGAGGAGGGCTCTGGAGGGATCCCCGGCCGCCCGCACCCGGCCAGCGTCGCGCAGGCCAGGACCGCCGTCGCGACGGCCTTGCTTGCAGCGGAGATCGCCTCTCGCAGCCTCATTCCCCTTCGGGCCTCCCGAGGATCGCGAGGAGGCGCCCCTTCCCCTCCGCCAGGAGGGCGGGCGTCCTCGCCTCTATGTTCAGCCGCAGCGCGGGCTCCGTGTTCGACTTCCGCGCGTTGAACCACCAGTCGGCGTATTCGACCGTCACGCCGTCCAGCTCGTCCACTCGTCCATCGGCGAACGTCCCCTTCAACCTTGCGAGCATCCCGTCCTTGTCCTCGACGTGGAAGTTCAGCTCGCCGCTCGCCGAGTACCGCTCCAGGGGGGCGATCAGCTCGTGGAGGGGCCGCCCGGCGCGCGAGACGAGCGAGAGGACGCGCAGGAAGGCCATGATCCCCGAGTCCGCGAAGTAGTGGTCCCTGAAGTAATAATGTCCCGAGAGCTCTCCTCCGAGGGCGGCATTCTCACGCCGCATCGTCGCCTTGATGAAGGCATGGCCGACCCGCTCCCGCACCGGCTTCCCGCCGAGCGCCGCGATCTCCTCGCGGACCGCCCAGCTCGAGCGGAGGTCGTACACCACGGCCGAGCCGGGCGAGGAGGCGAGGACCTCGCGCGCGAGGGCCCCGGTGACCAGGTCGGGACGGACACGCAGGCCGCGCGCGTCGACGAAGATGCAGCGGTCGCCGTCGCCGTCGAAGGCGACGCCGAGGTCGGCCTTCGTCCGCGCAAGCGCCTTCTTCAGATCCGCGAGCGTCGCCTCGTTGAGCGGGTTCGGCTCGTGGGCCGGGAAGCGGCCGTCGGGCTCGAAGAAGAGGCGCTCCACGCGGCAGGGGAGCTTCTCCAGCACCTGTGGAAGGACCGTGCCGACGGCGCCGTGCGCGGTGTCGATCACGAGCGAGAGCGGCTTCACGTCGTGCGCGAACGACTGGCAAAGCCAGCTTGCTGGGAGGAGGTGCCGCACGTAGTCGTCGCGGATGTCGAGCGTCTCGATCCGCCCCTTCGGCGCGAACGAGGCGGGCGCGGAGGCGATCATCCGCTCCAGGTCGCGGATGCCGGTCGCCTCCGAGAGGGGGATGGCCTGCTCACGGCAGAGCTTGAAGCCGATCCACTCGGGCGGGTTGTGGCTCGCGGTGACCATCAGCCCGCCGTCGCAGCCGAGCTTGCCCACGCCGAAGTAGGTCGTCGGCGTGGTCACCATCCCGACGTCGAGGACGTCGGCGCCGGCGGAGCGGATCCCCTCGATCGCCGCCGCGGAGACCGCGGGGGCGGCGAGGCGGACGTCCCTCCCGACGAGGATGCGCTTCGCCTTCAGGAACGTCGCGAAGGCCCAGCCGATCCTGCGCGCGAGCGCCTCGTCGAGGTCCCTGGGGTAGACGCCGCGGATGTCGTACGCCTTGAAGATCCCAGCCACCTGCACCCTCCTACGCCGGCGCCTTGAAGCGCGGGCTCTGCGAGAAGAAGGCGATCGGGTTCTCCCAGGTCACCTTCTTCACGTCCGACTCCGGGAAGCCGCTCCGGAACATGAGGTCCGCCGTCTTCGGCACGATCAGCGGGTCGGACTGGCCCCAGTCGGCCGAGCTGTTGAAGAGCATCCGGTCGGTGCCGTACTTCCTGAGGATCTCGATCATCCGCTCGGGCGAGAGCTTCGTGATGGGGTAGATCGTGTGCCCCGCCCAGCAGCCGAGCTCCTTCACACTCGCGATCGTCTCCTCGTTGTTGTGATCGATCACGATGCGCGAGAGGGTGCACTTCATCTCGCGGACGATGTCGATGATCCGCCGCGTCCCCCTCGCCTTGTCGACGTGCGGCGTGTGGATGATCACGGGCATCTTCTCCGCCTCGGCGAGGGCGAGCTGCCGGCGCATCACCTCCTCCTCGTTCGGGGTGATCCGGTCGAGGCCGATCTCGCCGATGCCGACGACCGTGTCGCGATGGAGCAGCTCCTTCATCCGCTCGATCACCTCGAAGGCGACCCCGGTGTCGTTCGCCTCCTTCGGGTTCATCGCGATCGTGCAGTGGTGCTTCACGCCGAACTTCGCCGCGCGGGTCGGCTCGTAGCTGATCACGTGCTCCAGGTAGTCGATGTGCGTCGCCCAGTGGCGCCGGAGCGAGCCGAGCCAGAAGGCGGGCTCGATCACCGCGGTGATGCCGGCGGCCTTCATCCGCTCGTAGTCGTCGGTCGTGCGCGAATACATATGGATGTGCGGGTCACAGAACGGCATGGCACCCCCTAGTTCCCGTATCCGTCCTTGCGAAGCTGGTAGGCACGCGCCTCGGCCTGCGGCCGATTCGGGTGATCGGGCCAGTTGTCGACGATCTCCTTGTAGTAGAGGTACGCCATGGGTCGATTCTGCACCCCTTCGAGGACCTGCGAGTAGTCCCAGACGGCCTCCAGGGCGCGCGTGTGCGCCTCGCTGCCCGGAGATGCCTTGCGCTCGTCCAGGTAGAAGTACTCGATGTACTTCGCGAACGCCTTGTCCGAATCCTCGTCGCGGAAGGTGTAGCGGTAGATCTCGGCAACGCGGAACTGCCACAGCGGCATCCAGTCCTCCGGGTCGCCCGGCGCGAACTTCTTCTTGTCAGCGATGTTCTTGGCGATATTCCCCTGGATGCGATCGAGCGTGTAGCTGTTGAAGAAGGCGATCGGGGTGACGACGACGACGAAGAGGATGGTGCCGAGGATCCACTTCCGCTTCCGTTCGCTCATCATGCGAGGAGGCCTCCGAGAAGGAGATGGGGGCGGTTCGACCGACGTGGCTAAGCATATCCTATCGATTCGGGTCCGGCCACAGCCGGCCGGCCGTTGGATCGGGATCCAGGCTTGGATACCAGGTCGCAATGCGGGCGACGTCCCGACACAGTTCAGCAGAACTGACCATCCGACGCGCCCTGTCGCCCGCTGCGCGGGCTACCATCGGGCGTCTGCATCACCCCGCGGGCTTGCGCCCGCGGCTATTGCCTGCCGCCCGCTCCGCGGGCTGAACCCAGCCCGCGGAGCGGACGGCAGACAGCAGCGTGGGGCGTAAGCCCCACGCATCGAATGGGACGCAGTACATGGAGCCCGCGGAGCGTGCGGCAGAACACGTGGGATGGTCGGTGCTGGCGTGCAGGCTCGACGTCCCCGGCGCTATCCGCGCCTCTTGCGGAGCGCATCCGCGAAGAGGAGGACCACCGCCACGCCCGCGATCCACCCGTCTGCGCGCCAACGGCCGCCGCGGGCCGCCGGGGGCGGAGAGGGGAGGGACCCCTCGATCACGCGACCGCCGCCGAGGCGCGCCCACGCCTCGAGCCGCGCGCGGTCCACGCCGATCGTGCGCCACTCCCCGCCGACCGGCACGACGAGCTCACCCGCCGCGATTGCAGAGTCCCCCTCGCGCACCTCGATCCCGCACGCGCCCGAAGGGAGCTCAGGCAGCGGCGCCGCGTACCGCTCGCGCCCCGTGGCGTCGAGGGACACATCCACGGCCGGCAACGAACCGGACACGAGCCGCGCCATGAGCCGACGGAAGGGACCCGGCACGCGGACCTCTACCCGTCCGTCGCGCACCTCCCAGGAGGCCCCCTGCAGCCCCGGCGGGCGGGTCGCCCCCCCCACCGCGCCCACCCAGATCGCCGCGGCGTCGTCCCCCTTCCATCCGTCTCCCCACGGCTTCTCCAGCGTCGTCGCGATCGCAGCGACGCGCCCCGTCCCCGCCTGCCATCCGGCAAAGAAGGGGCCCCCGTCCGCGAACGCGAAGTCGGCCCGCGCCCCCTCCTTCGTCGTCACCCGGTCGCGCCCGACCGCGGGGCACGCCGCGGCCCCCGGCAGCATCGGGTCACCCGCGACGCGCGAGGGGGCCTCCGGCGCCTCCTCCACGAGCCGCCTCGCCGCGACGAGTTCCTCTCGCAGGAGCCGCGGTAGATCCTCCAGCCGCTCGAGCGGGAGGTAGCGGCCGCCGAGCATGCGCAGGTCCTTCTCTGACGGCCGCGCCCCGGTGACGAGGACCGTGCGTCCCGCGCCGATCCTCGTCAGGCGATCGGCGAGCGATCCGAACGCCTTCGAGCCCACCTCGCCGGGGGCCAGCTCCCCGTCCGTGACGACGAGGAGGTGCCTTCGCGGCGAGGTCTCCTTCTCGAGGTCGGCCGCGCCGCGCTCCAGCGCCGGGAGGAGCGCCGTCGGCCCTGCGGGCGACTCGCGGCGCGCGCGCGCGAGGATGGAGGGGAACTGCCTCGCGGGCGTCATCCCCTCCGACGCGACCGCGTCGGCGAAACGCACGAGCTCCACGCGATCCCCGGGGCGCAGCACCTCCTGCACCGCGTCAAGCGCCGCGAGCGCGGTCTCGTATTTCGTCGCGCCCGTGGTCCCCTCCGCCATGCTGCCGCTCGCGTCGAGGAGCACGACGAGCGAGAAGGCCTCCTGCGGGAGGCACCAGACGGGGAGGAGCCCCTCCAGGTCGGTCCCCGCGTACCCGCCCGGCCCGAAGGACCGCGGCCCGCCCGAGACGACGAGGCCTCCTCGCATCTCCCGCACGTACGGGCCGAGCCCCGAGAGCCCCTCGGCGGGACGGTCGTCGAAAACCACGGCGTCGTAGGCCTCGTGGCCGGCGAGAGACGTCGTCACGCGCAGGTCGAAGGCGCCGCTCGCGCGGAGGAGATGCTCCAGGCGGCGCCCCGGTTCGGCGACGAGGAGGACCTTCGGCTTCCCTGCGCGCCGGACGACCGCGGCCGCGGAGTCGTTCTCGGGCCACGGGTCCGGCGCCTCCGCAGCGACGTGCGCCTCGACGACGAGGACCGGCACTTTCAGAGGATCGAGCGTGAACGTAAGACGGGCCTCCCTCCCGGGGGAGACGTCGACGCCCTCGCGCTCCGCGAGCACGCTCCCCGCTGCGGAAAGGGTCACCTTCACGCAGCTCGCGCGCGTCGCGCGGACGGCGACCTCGACGGGGACGGAGGCCCCCTCGGCAACCTCGGCAGGTGCGCTCACCCGGTCGACGGCGACGTCGGCCTCCGCGGGGGCGATCGGCCACGCGTGGAGGGTGCCGTGTCGCGCGCGCAGATCGGCGATCGCGCGGCGGGCATCGCCGCGGGTCTCGCGGCCGTCGGAGAGGAGCACGACGGTCGGACCAGCAAGCTGGCCCTGCCAGTCGGCGCCGCCAGGCGCGACGGAGAGGGCGAGCCGCAGGGCGGCCTCCACGTCGGTCGCAGACGGGTCGAGCTTCGCCGGGGCGGCCGACGGCAGCGGGGGAGGGGCGGAGGGGGAGGCCACTGCGGGGGTATGGGCGAATTCGACCAGGGCGACGGAGTCCCACCCAGCAAGCTGGCCCTGCCAGCCCGAGGGCACCTCGAGGCGTGTCGGCGCGCCCCCCGCGACGCTGGCGGAGCGGTCCACGACGACGACGAGGGCCTGCCTCCCGCGTCCGATGGGCAGCAGCACTCCGCACGCGGCGAGGAGGATCAGCGCCACGGCCGCGAGTCGCAGCCCCGGCAGGGCCAGCTTGCTGGCTGGCAGGGCCAGCTTGCTGGTCGGCCGGGACCGTCCCCCCGCGCGGAGGAGGATCAGGAGGATCGGGAGCGCGGCGAGAGGCCAGAGGCGTTCGAATACCAAGGTCCTGGTTCCTTGTTCCTGGTAACGCCCTTCGGGGTTCTCGGTTCGAAAACCAGGAACCAAGAACGAAGAACCAGGAACTGTCCCTAATCCTACAACGCTACTCGCGCGGTCAGCGCCGAAGGCGCGGAAGACTGTAGCCAGGGCCGAAGGCCCTGGAACAACGTCCAGAGAGCACCTGGAGTCCCGAAGGGGCGACAGAACGCGCCTTCTGTCGCCCCTTCGGGGCTCCATTTCCTTGCTGGATGCCTTCCCAGGGCCTTCGGCCCTGGCTACATTCTTGTCGCCCCTTCGGGGCTTATCTTGACGGCAATGTCCCTAAGCAGGACGGCCGCCCCCCGGAGCAGCGGGGGACGGGCCGTCTCACTGGGCCTTCTGGCGATTGTAGACCCCCGCCAGGGAGGGTGCAAGGCTGCTACTGGCCGACGAAGTTCTGGCCAGCGATGTTCGAGGCCCCTACCGCGAACTGTCGGAACGCGGGCGTGAAGCTCAAACCCAGGCGGGAGGGGGTCAGCCTCAGGGTCCCCTGCGGCACGCGGAGGAACCAGAAGTTCCCCGCCGCGTCCGTGACGAAGGTCCGGGTGGCGCCGTTGATCGTCGCGGTCACCGTGACGTTCGCGATCCCGCTCCCGCCCGGGTTCGTCACTCGCCCGCTCACGGTCACAGCCGAGGGGGCCGCGGTGGCGGTGAAGTCCTGCCCCCCGATGTTGCTCGCCCCGACCTGGACCGCGCGGTTGGCGGGGGTGAAGGCCGTGCTCGCGCGGCTCGGCACCAGCGACAGGGTCCCCTGCGGGACACTCGCGAAGCTGTAGACGCCCGTCGAGGTGGTCGTGAAGGTCCTCTGCACGCCGTTGATCGTCGCGGTCACGAGGACGTTCGCCGCGCCCGCGCCGTTCGTCTCGCGCACCGTCCCGCTCACCGTCACGCCCGCGGCGACCCCGCCCGGGTAGAGGAACTGCTCGCCCTGCTGGTCGTCCGGCTCGAGCGTCCTGCGGAACAGCTCGTTCGGGCCCGTGGCGTAGAACATCGTCGCGACCGCCACCGCCGAGTGCCCGAGGCCGAGCGCGTGTCCCAGCTCGTGGCAGCCGACCGACTGGACGTCGAACGTGCTCGGGGAGTTGTTCGTCGACCAGGGGTGCGTCTGCTTGAACGCCGTCCCGAACTCGCTGTACCCATTTCCGCCCGACCAGCCGTAGGTCACCGCGAGCACTCCCGCCTGGTAGTTGCTGGGGTTGATCATGTTCGAGACCGCGTTGACGCCATCGATGCTCTCCGCCATCCTCGCGGTCTGCCCGCGCCACGCGAAGCGGAAATACTGGTTCGGCACGTTGTTCCACGCCTGGGCGCCGGCCTGGACGGAGGCCTCCCAGCCCGCCACGGTCCCCGCCGGGTTGGTGAAGTAGCCGACGGGGAGCGCCGCACGCGCCCAGCGATCGCCGATCGTGGTGAAGGCGAACACGTTCCCGAGGAACGCGAGGCCCGTGACGACCAGAACCGCACCGATCCAACGCGTCTGCTTCATCAGATACCTGCCTTTCGGCCATGCACCGCTGACCAGACCAGCGCCGCGCATCCGAGCGCGAGGAGCGCCAGCCCCAGCATGATCATCGTGGAACGAGAGAAGCTCGAGTCGCGAGGAGAGGGGGCCGAGGCGACCGCCGGCCGCCCCACGGGAAGCTGGACCTCGGTCACCCGGGGGGCCGCGCAGTCGGCGTCGACCGCGACCACCATCTTCGACCCGGAGGTGGACGAGGCGGGCGCGGCGACGTAGCCGCGGATGCGCGAGGTGAACTCGTCGAGCGTCACGCGCGTCTCGCCCGCGGCGCCCAGCGTGTCGCGCCCCGCGAAGCCCGAGAGGAAGTGCCCCTCGTGGTCCGCGACGACGTCCAGGCCGCTCCGGGGGTCGCGGACGATCTGGAAGGCGCCCTGGAACCATCCCGCGATCGGGACGAACAGGCGCGGGTCGTCCTGGGCGAAGAGGAGGACGCGCTCGCCCGCCTCGAACTGCGGGACCGCGGGGACGTTCAGCGTGAGGGCGCCGCGGCCGGGGACGATCCCCGTGCCGCCGAGGATCCGCATCGTGATGCGCTGGCCCGCGGAGGCGTTCTTGATCCCCTCGATCACCTCGAGCTCGACGGTGGTGAAGAGGTTCTGGTCCTTCTCGTCCCAGGAGCCCTGGATGGAGAGGACCTTGGCGGTGAAGATCCGGTCGGCCTGGGAGGTGACGGAGGCGAGGTCCTGCTTCTCGAGCGTGGTGGCGAGGGCGGGGGCGACCACCCCCAGCGCCATGACCGCGACCAACGACCGGAACCCGCTCATCTTCTGCTTCCCTACGATAGACCCACTCACATGATTTAGCAGGCCACCTGCCCCTCCTCACGAGTGTGCGGACCGGAGCGAGATGACATAACACGCTATTTGAACGGTGATAATGTCGCACATGAGTCATCCCAATACCGGACAGGATCTCACCTCTTGCTGTGGACCGGGAGGACGAACACGAACTGAAGTGAGTTCACAACCTGAAGATCCGACTCTCCCGCGAGTTGTGCGCGCAATCCTCGAAAACTGCGCGCGTAAGCGACCACTTACAGGGTAATGACCAGTTTCCACGGGCTTGCGGCCTTGGAACGGGGCGCGGTATGCTTACCAGGTCCCTCGGACTCGCCCATGCGCCTCCAGCTCGAACAGGTCTCGAAGTCGTACGGCACGTTTCGCGCCCTCGACGCCGTGTCGATCGACGTGCCGCCCGGCAGTATCGTCGCCCTCCTCGGCGCGAACGGCGCGGGGAAGACTACGCTCCTCCGCTGCCTCGCGACGCTGCTCCTCCCCGACACGGGCAGAGTCCTCTGCGACGGCGAGGCGCTCGGCCGCGAC
>ORJL011690960.1_pt1 | contig 18487 bp, 17 predicted proteins | sample 1779941 | NCBI WGS metagenome assembly ORJL01 (sample SAMEA104232317, study PRJEB22302) | groundwater metagenome | biome: forest; feature: aquifer; material: groundwater | place: USA | collected 2011-08-07 | depth 5.8 m | reverse complement strand
GATGTCCTCGATCTCCTTGATCACGGTCGAGCGCGCCGTGCGTACGAGGGTGCGTCCCATCTCATCCGCGACCTGCTCCATGGCGTAGCGGATGACCTGCATCGTGATCGGGTCGACTTTCACCGGCATGGCCGCAACCTCACAGGATCGGAAAGGAGAAGTGCAGATTGTATCCCGGCATCAGATGTGGCTCAAGGGCAAGATGTGGGCCGCAGCTGGTGATCTGCCCGTGGCTGCCCACCATGTGGCGCTGTGGCCGCTGGGCGCGGGCAACTGACCGATCGGTGTGGGGCGGCCGCGACCCTCATGTCGTCATCGCCGTTGGCGACGCTGTCCACGTGCGCGGCCGACGCCGATCCCGACTTGTCGAGCACCGTCTCGCCGGCGTTCTGCGGCGGAGCGCAGGATGCCCCCGCGAACCCCGAGGACCGCCGGGTGCGTGTATTGAGCGAGAGCCTCCCGGAGTCGTCCCTCACGCGTCGCGGTCCCGACGGCGCCGTCGAAGCTCCCGGAGCGACGCGGCGCCGCTCTACGAGCGCGCCCGTGGCGGGTCCGCGTCGACCGCGACCGCTGCGCCCAGCCCCTTCATGCACGACATGCACGAGCATGACCACCGCGCGGAAAAATCCGCATCCACGCCTCTGGTCCCGGCCGTCCACTAACCTCCGACAATTCCGTTCCCCATCGACATCCCTTGATCGCCAGGGGAGTTGGGAGCGGGTATGGGCGCTCTTGGACGCGGGCCCGCGGGTGGCACCGACTTTGCGAGTCAATCTATCAAGGAGGATCGGTGCCATGTTCCGGAAGCTCCTGATCCCCGTCGACGGTTCGCCGATGGCAGACCAGATCCTGCTCCAGGTCCGGCGCCTTCTGCTGCGCGAAGACGCCGAGCTCACGCTCCTACGGGTGCTCCCGCACAAGCCTGGGCCGAAGCACCTCGAGGCCTGGGAGGTCGAGCGCGACCGCGCGCTCCAGCATCTCGACGGTCTGAAGACGGTCTGGACCCGGGAAGGGGCGCAAGTGAAAACGGAGATGCGCCTCGGTCATCCGGCCGAGGAGATCCTTCGGTTTTCCGGCGAGCACTCGCCCTCCTTGATCGCGATGTCCACGCACGGCCGGACCGGCATGGACCGATGGGTGCGCGGCAGCGTGGCCGAGCGCGTACTGGAGCGCGCGTATCAGCCCTTGCTGGTGGCGAATCCGCGCGGCTTGCAGGCAGGGAATGGGGAAGCGGGGCCTCACATTCGCCGCCTCCTCGTGCCGCTGGATGGCTCCCAGGCATCGATGCTGATCCTGCCGATGGTGATCGAGATCGCCCGCCTGTTCGGGTCCGAAGTCACGCTGTTCCACTGTGCGCTGCTCCTGCCCACGGCTGCCCATCCGGAAAACGCGGGGGAGTATGCGGCGGATGAGGCTCTGGTGGCGCTGGAACCATGGCGGAAGAAGTTCGAGACGATCGGGGTGCCGGTTCGGCTGGCCGGCGCGACGGGCTACCCGCCGGCGGAAATCCTCGCTGCGGCCGAGCGCGAGAATGCGGATCTGGTGGCGATGACCACCCATGGGCGCACGGGACTGAACCGATTCCTGTTCGGCTCGGTCGCGGAAAAAGTGCTGCGCATCTGCCGCGTGCCCCTGCTCGTGCTTCGCACCGGAGGAAGCCCGCGATCGGATTTCCGCTCCCCGTGAGGCTGGCGTCCCGCGGGATCCTGCTACCTCGGCAGCTCCACCAGCACCACCGTTCCCGCCCCGGGTGTGCTCTCGATGCGGATGGCGCCACCGTGGCCCTGGACGATCTTGCGCGAGATCGGCAGGCCCAGCCCGGTGCCGCGGGTCTTCGTGGTGTGAAAGGGCTGGAACACCTTGTCGAGCTGCGCGGTCTCGATTCCCGCTCCCGAGTCGCGCACCTCGATGCGCACGACGGCACCGTCGATCACGCGCACGCGCAACTCGCCGCCGGTCGGCATGGCCTCCACGGCGTTCTGGAACAGGTGCACCCAGACCTCCTGGAGCTGCTCCGGGTCCGCCTCCAGGGTGGTCGGCCCAGGGACGTCGAGGACGAACCTCACCGCGGCCCGATGTTGCTCCCGGCCGACCCGCGACCAGGCGCCCCACAGGCCCTCGACGAGGTCGATCCTCTGCCGCGCAGGCACGGTCGGACGGGCGAAGGCGAGCAGGTCGCGCACGATGTGGTCGAGGCGGTCGATCTGCCCCAGGATCTCCCCGACCACGGCACGCCGGGGGTCTTGCTTCGGGATGGCGTCGCCGAGGACCTGCACCGCACCGCTGATGCCGGCGAGCGGATTCTTGATCTCGTGCGCGACCATGGCGGCCAGCTCGCCGAGCGAGGCGAGGCTCTGCGATCGCACCAGGTCCTCCTCGAGCCGCTTCGTGTGGGACACGTCCCTGAGGATGAAGGTGGCACCGGCGGGACTGCCCGAGGCGTCGGTCATGCGCGTGCAGGTGAGATGGACCACCAGGCGCCGGCCGTCCTTCGCGACGCAGGCGCTCTCCAGGTCCACGACGAAGCCGTCCCGGGCGAGCCGTTCCTGAACCGCCGACGCCCCGGCTCCCGAGGGCAGGTCCGTGCCGACCAGCTCGCGCCAGGTGCGCCCCAGGGCCTCTTCCGGCTCCCACCCGAAGCTCCGGCGCGCACCCTCGTTCCAGCCCGTGATCCGTCCGTCCGCGGCGACCATCACGATGGCGTCGGCGGAGCTCTGGACGATGTTCTCCAGGTAGCGGGTCTTCGCCTGGAGCGCTTCCAGCAGGCGGGATTTTTCGATCGCGATCGCCATGTGCCCGGCGATGGCGCAGAGGAATTCCACGTGTTCAGCTCGGTACGCGGCGCGGCTCCGGGATAGGAGGAACATCATGCCGATCGGCTTGCCTTCGATGAGCAGCGGCAGCAGCAGGCCGGAGCGGAAGCCGTCCCGCAGGATCAGGCGGGTGGAGTCGCCGCGCACCCCGGTCGCGGCGGCGCGCTCGAAGTCGTCGATGACGCGCGGTCGCCCGCCGAGGATCAGGTCTTCGAGCCCGGAGCCGGCGAGGCGCCCGGTGTAGCCCGACGGCAGGCTGGACCGCCCGGCCGGACGGACGGAGATCACCTGGAGGAGCTCGCCGGTCGGGTCGAGCAGGGCGATGGCGGCGCGATCGTAGGGGATGCGTCCGCGCAAGCGAGCGTCCAGCAGGTCGAACACCTCTTCCACGGATCGGCCGAGGTTGATGGTCTGGGTGATCTCGTGAAGCAGCGCCAGCTCCGGCCCGATCGCCACGGGGGTCGCGCGGCCGGTCCCGTAGGTGCCGGTCACAGCGGGGCGGACCGGCTCCATCAGACCACCGCCCTAGTACCGCACCCCGGAGAATCGTGCCCAGTCTGCTCGGCGATTCTGGCCCCCAGCTTCGTTGCTCCCCTCTTCTGTCGCGCCGCTTCCGGAGCGCCCACTGGGCGCTCCTCGCGGCTTGCCTCTCCGCGATGCCTCTTGGCATCGCGTCGTCGTCGCGCCTCGCTGGTGGCCAGAATCGCCTTCGGATACTGGGCACCCTGCTCCGGGGCGCGGTACTCAGGGGGCGTCTTCATGGCGTCACGATGCTCCGGATGCCCTTGCCCTGCCGGCAGTGGTCGAGGGCCTCGTTGATCCGCGCCAGCGGGAACCGCGCGGTGACCAGGGGCCGGATCTGGACGCGTCCGGTGGCGACCAGGTCGATCAGCGGCGGGTAGTCGACCGGGCGGCAGCCGAGCGAGCCGATCACTTCGATCTCGTTGAACATGATCTTGCCGGCCGGCCAGGCGGCGGCCTCCGTGCTGAAGCCGACGACGACCAGGCGTCCGCCGCGCCGCACCGAGGCGAAGGCGGCGTCGAGCGTCTGCGCCTTGCCGATCGCCTCGAACGCCACGTCGACGCCCTCCCCGGTCCGCGTGCGGATCTCCTTGTCGACCCGCGACACGGCACGGGCGTCGATCGTGTCGGCGGCGCCGAGCGTGCGGGCCAGCGCCAACCGCTCAGGGTTGACGTCCACGGCGATCACGCGCGCTCCGGCCAGGGCGGATAATTGCACGAGGTTGATCCCCACGCCGCCGACGCCGAATACCGCGACCGTTTCGCCCGGCCGTACCCGCCCGCGGTTCTTGACCGCGTGATACGGGGTCGACACGGCGTCGGCGATGATCGCGCCCTCTTCGAGCGGGATCGCGTCCGGCAGCCGGAACAGGTCCCGCGCCGGGACCACGAGATGCTCGGCGTACGCGCCGTGCCGGTGATTGCCCAGCATCTGCATGTTCGCGCAGATGTTCTCGCGTCCCAGGCGGCAGAGCCGGCACGATCCGCAGGTGAGCACCGCCGGCACCAGGACCCGATCCCCCTCGCCGAAGCCCGTCACTCCCGGGCCGAGCGCGTCGATCGTCCCGGACGCCTCGTGCCCGAGCACCAGCGGCGGCTTCAAGAATGTCGGGGTGCCGTGGTCGACGTAGTGCAGGTCGGTATGGCACACGCCGCACGCCGCGACGCGGATGCGGACCTCGCCCGGTCCGGGGACCGGCGTGGGAACCTCTTCGACGATCAGCGGCTCGTGCGCGCAGCGGAACACCGCGGCCTTCATCCCCGAATCCTCCTACGCATGCTTCCAGACGGGCTTGCGCTTCTCGAGAAAGGCGCGCAGCCCTTCGATGGCGTCGTGGGTCGGCATCAGCTCGCCGGCGTACACGGCCTCGGCGCGCTCCAGAGCCGCCGGGAACGGACGGGCCGCGGCCTCGCGCACCGCGCGCTTGCAGGCCACCAGGACCGGCCGGGAGAACCCCGCCAGCCGACGGGCGAGAGTGCGCGCCTCCTCCAGCAGTTGTTCCAGCGGCCAGACGCGCTGGATCAAGCCCATCCGGTGCGCCTCCTCGCCGGTGAGCGTCCGACCGGTGAGGAGGAGGTCGAGGGCGTTCTTCGCGCCGATTTCCGCGGGCAGGAGCGCCGCCGCCACCGGCGGAAAGACGCCCACCTGCACCTCGGGCTGCCCGAGACGCGCGTCGCCGGCAGCGCAGGTCAGGTCCGCGGCGAGCGCGAGCTCGAGCCCGCCGCCGAGGCACATCCCCTGCACCGCCGCGAGCGTGGGCACCGGACAGTCCCAGATCGACATCACCGCCGCGTGAAACCCGCGGAGCATGCGCTCGCCCGCCTCGCCCAAGTGCTCTCCGACGTCGACTCCGGCCGAGAAATAGCGCCCCTCGGCGCGCAGGAGCACGGCGCGCACAGCGGGGTCGCCGTGCAACTCGCAGAAGACGCCGGCCAGCGCCTCCAGCGTGGCCGTCTTGAGGATGTTGCTCGGCGGCTCGTGCAGGACGACCTCCGCCACCCCGTCCTGGACGGTCCGGTGGACCGACGTCTGCGGGACTGCGGTCGTGGTGGAACCCATAGTCCGCTCCATTGCATCGCCTCCTCGGTGCGCCGCGCCCGGCGCGGAATTCGCTTCGGCCGAACTACGATTTCGAGCGGGTCCGGACGGGACCCTCGTCCCGTTGCCTACCTCGCTTCTTCCGGGCGCGCGCGTGTCGGCGCGGACTCCGCGGCCATCGCCGCGCCGCACCGGCCGCAGTGGGTGAACTCCGCCGGCAGCCCGGCTGAGCCGCACGCCGGGCACTTGCCCGTCGGGGCGCCCCAGACGAACTCGGGACCCCGATCCTCGGCCCAGGCGCGGCGCACACCGGCGAAATCGACCGGCCGCTTCCCGACGAAGGCGTTCATCCCCTCGTGCGGCTCCCGGCACACGTAGTGGAGCGCCAGCCACTCCTGGGCGTGCCCCACCGTCTGGTGCCAGGCGAGCTCCTTCCAGAAATTCGCCTGTGCCTTCGTGTAGCGCAGACACTCCGGGAACTTGTCCCGCAGGCGGTCGGTCAGGTCGAGCACGGCCTGGTCGAGCCGCGCCAGGTCGATCGACCAGCCGTCCGCGGCTTTCTGGGCTTTTTCGACCTGCTCGGGGGTCGGGTCGTCGACGAACCCGCCGGCGTTGCGGACGCTCGGCGCCACGGCGTTGACCAGCCCCCACTCCAGAGCCTGTCGGGCCGGGATGCGGTCGTTCAGGTAGAGCATCTGCCGCGCGCGCTTGTCCCCGACCACGAGCGGCAGCCACTGGGTGGCGCCGCCGCAGGGGACGGAGCCGACCCCCGTGCCGACCTGGCCGAGGTACGCGTGTCCCGCCATCACGGTCAGGTCGCAGGCAAGCTGGGTCTCGTTCCCGCCGCCGACGCAGATGCCGTTGATGCGCGCGATCACCGGCTTGGGACAGTGCAGGATGCTCTCGATGTACGCGCGGAAGAGACCCATGTATTTCCAATAGTCGCGCGGGCGGGAGAGGTATTCGGCCGCGTACTCGCGCACGTCGCCGCCGGTGCAGAACGCGCGCGTGCCGGCGCCGGTCAGGACCACCGCGTGGACTGCGTCGTCCCACGACGCTTCGCGGAAGGCGAGCGCCGCCTCTTCGAGCGTCCGGGTCGAGTAGGCGTTGAACGATGCGGGGCGGTCGAACATGATCGTCGCCACGCCCCGGTCGACCCCGTAGCGGACCTGGTCGAACCGCGGGGCCGGGCGGTCGTTGCGGAAATGGCTCATGCGGTCCTCCGGGTGTAGATCACGAGGTAAAGGGGACAGCTCGCGGACGGGCAGGATGCGCACTCGACACCGACCTCCGCGGGCGACATCGGCTCTGCGCGCACCTCGAAGCCCATGCGGGGATAGAGCTCCAGCGCCTCGCGGGTGCGGATCGGGTCGGCGACGAAACGCCGCACCCAGCCCTGCGCCTCGAGCGCCGCGCGCGGGGCCGCGACCGACGGGGCCTCGGGATGCGGACACTCGGAGTTCGCCATGATCACGCCTCCACCCGGGCCGCTCCGCGCTCGCGCGCGAGCCCCCGGGCGCGCAGCGCGGCCCAGCGCTGCTGCGAGAGCCAGGCGGCGCCGAGCGCCGCGACCCGCTGGACCTGATCGCCTGCCGGGACGTTGACGCGACCCGGCAACTTCTCGCGCATGGCCGTGACCATGGTCTCGAAGCGCAGAATGCCGCCGACCAGGGTGAACTCCGGCTCCATCTGGACCCGGCGCAGGAGCTGCACGGCGCGGTCGGTGAGCGAGAGGATGGCGCCCTGGATGATGTCGGCGGGCGCGGCCCCCGTCGAGACGTGGTTGATCACCTCGGACTCGGCGAACACGGCGCACACGCCGGAGATCGGCACCGGTGTCTTGGCCGTGGCGGCGAGCGGGCCGATCTCTTCGGTGCCGAAGCCGAGGTAGCGCGCCGCTTTTTCCACGAACGCGCCGGTTCCCGCCGCGCACTTGTCGTTGAGGCGGAAGGCCTTCACGCGGGCACGCTCGTCCAGTCGGCTGGCCTTCATGGTCTGGCCGCCGATGTCGAGCACGGTCCGGGTACCGGGGAAGAGGAGGCGGGCTCCGCGCGCCGCGGCGGTCAGGTCGGTCACGTGGAGGTCGCGGAAGGGGACCTGGAAGCGGCCGTAGCCGGTGGATGCGACGTACGCAACGTCGCCGTCCTTGAGCCCGGCTTCGGCGATCGCGGCGCGGTACGACGCCACGGCCGCCTCCTCGAGGCAGAAACCCGTCGGGCGCAGGTCCACGCCCAGGATGCGGCCGCCCTCGCCCAGCACCACCGCCTTGGTGTAGGTGGAGCCGACGTCGATCCCCGCGGTGATGATGCTCACGATCGCTTCTCCTCCGCTGGGGCCGCGTGTGACGTCCCGGAGGACGCGCGCCGGCTCGACACGTGGTCCATCGCGCAGAGCGCGGCCCCCAGGGCGCCCATGTAGTGCGATTCCGCGCTCACGTTCATCCGTGCGCCGAGCGCCGCCTCGAGCACGACCACCATTGCCGGGTTCCGCGCCACCCCGCCGGTGAAGGTGATCTCGCTCTCGATGCCGACCCGGCGCATCAGCGCAACCGACCGCGAGGCGATCGAATCGTGCACTCCCCGCAGGATGTCCTCGACCTTCTTGCCCTTGCCGAGCCAGGACAGCACTTCGGATTCCGCGAACACCGTGCAGGTGGTGCTGATCCGGACCGGTTTGCCGCCGCGCAGGGCGACCTCGCCGAGTTCTCCCAGAGGGATCCCGAGGGCCGCGGCCGACGACTGCAGGAAGCGCCCGGTCCCCGCCGCGCACTTGTCGTTCATGCAGAAGTCGGCCACCTCGCCCGAGGCGCTCACCCGGATCGCCTTGGTGTCCTGTCCGCCCATGTCCACCACGGTGCGCGTGCCCGGGAACATGTGGGCCGCGCCGCGCGCGTGGCAGGTGATCTCGGTCACCTGCGCGTTACCGAAGGTCACGCGATAGCGTCCGTAGCCGGTGCCGATCACCCAGGCGACATCCTCCTCGGCAACGCCGCCGTCCTTCAGGGCCAGCAGGAACGCCTGCTCCGCCGCCTGCACCACGTTCGCGCCGGTGTCGATCAGGGACCGCCCGAGGATGCGACAGTCCTCGTCCACTACGATCGCCTTGGTCTGGGTCGAGCCGACGTCCACCCCGCCCGCGCACGTCTTCATCGGGCCTCCTCCCGGCCGGCCGCCTGCCGCTTGCGCGTTGCCAGGCTCTCGAAGAAGGCGTCGATCCGGTTCTTGAGCTGCGCTTCCGAGACCACCCGCTTGTCCATCATGTCCGACTCGATGAGCAGACTGGGCAGGTCGCGCAGGGCCATCAGCGCCCGCCGCTGGTCGGCCATTCCCGTCGACGTGGTCCGGCAACTCTTGATCGGGTGGAAGACCACCCCGTCGGCATGGTAGTCATCGAGAATCCCGGCGAGCGGCGCCACCGGGTGGAACATGCTGTCCATGGCCGCGCGCACCTGCAAGAGCACGCCCTCGGCGAGGCTCTCGACCGGCCGGGACAGGTCGTACTGGTAGCCCGTGTGGGCCCCGCCGGCCGCAAACCACAGGTAGGTGGAGTTGACGAAGGTGCCTCCCCACCCAGTGAACATCTCGTTGAATCGCCGGAAGATCGGGTAGCACGGCACCCCGACGAAGAGCAGCCGGTACTTCTCGTCGTCCACCGTGCCAAGCCCGTGCGCGACCTTGAATTCCATCTCCTCGACCAGGTCCTCGAAGTACTTCGCACCCTCGGCCGAGCCCCGGAAGGCGTTCATCATGCCGAGGTAGACCGTGCCCTCGACCAGCGCGCTGAAGGGCGCCGGGGTGTTGCGGTTGAGTTCGAGCACGCGCCGCCAGGCCCGGTTCATGCGATTGGCGAACCCCATGGACTCGCGCAGGCGGTCGAGGTCGAGCGACGTGCCGGTCAGGCGTTCGCACGCCGCGATCAGGTCGCGGACCTGGACCTCGACCCACCGGCGGTCGCGCTCGAAATCGGGTTCGCCCGGCTGGGTGGCGCGCGTTGCGTCCCGGCTGCCCGGCACGTCGATGGTCAGCGTGGGGACCGGGTAGAAGCGCTCCCAGATCTCGACCCATTTCAGGTAGGTGTTGCAGGCGTTGGTGGTCACCACGAGGGAGGGGGGCGGGATGCGGCCCATCGGGTGGCGTCCGCCGTCCAACTGCATGGCGACGTCGGCCTTGACGTAGGCGCAGATGTCGGGCGAGAACCCGTAGTCCTCGGCCGCATTCAGGTACTCGTGCGCCACGCGGCGCACGGCGGTCTGGAGCGCGTTGATCTCGGGAAAGACCATGCGGATCCCGAAGGCCTGCAGGACCTCCGCGAGGCTTCCCATCACGAACACGTAGGCGATCTTCTCGCCGCGGGCCCGCGCCGGCTCCAGACCGGTGAACCAGTCGCGGAATTTCTGCGCCCCGTCGCGCGTCCCGCGCCCCACGATCGGGTCGACCTCTTCCTTCACCGTCATGCGCCGTCCCGCCTCACTCGAACAGGATGTTCTCCGCGAACGTCTCCAGTTGCATCCCGAGGTGTTCGAACGTGGTCATGTTTTCCTCGAACTCGCTGACGAAGAAGGGGATCCCCTCCGCCTCGAGCGCCTTGGTCCAGGCGACCTGCTCGTCCAGCCCCGGCTCGCACATCTTGGCCGCGGTGATGATCGCCGCGGTGGCGCCGGAGGCACGAATCGCAGCGAGGAGGTGCTTCTCCTTGGGCTTGCGCAGGTCGTGCTGGACCGGGCTGCAGTCGGAGTCGTCGACATATGCCCGAGCGAGCCGCTCGAGGGGCACGCCGTCGACCGGCACGTCGTGGAGCAGCCAGCGCATGCCGAGCAGCAGGTCGTCGTCGACGACGTAGCAGGAGTCGCCGATCGTGCGCAGCAGGTCGAGCGGAGGCTGCTCGCAGAATCCGCCCACGAACACGACGCGGATCCGGTCCTGAAGCCGCGCCGGCCGCTCGCCAATCGCCCCGAGCGTATGGCTCAAGATCTCGTTGTGCTCCTCGCGCGGGAGGAGACCGCCCACGGCGACGAGGGCGTAGGCCTCATCGACCCGCACGAGCCAGGGCCGCTCGCGCCGGAGATCGTAGAGCTGCCGGATCAGCCGGCGGTTCGTGTTGAACACCTCGATGGACCGGCGGAGGTCGTCGTCGCTCGCCGGCCGGCCGGCCACGCGCTCGATCTCGCTGCGCACCCGGCCGTACTCGGCGGCAAGGTACTCGACGGCGCCGGTGGAGTTGGGGTTCTGGGGCAGGTAGATCACCTGGCTGGGGTAGGTGACGTTGCGCCCCCAGATGGCGGCCAGGTTGCGCGCGGCGTCGCAGATGGGCGGGGCGAAGAACAGGTCCAGGGGCAGCCGCCCGCTCAAGGCCAGCTCGAGCGAGGTCTTCAGGATCGAGCACAGGTACGACCCGAACCGGCTGTCCGCCTGCCGCGGCTCCACCGGGCCGCCGCGCACCTTCACCGGCAGCATTCCGGCCGCGTGGGCGATCTCCTCGGGGAAGTAGACCTGGAAATGGCCCAGCACCTTGCCCCCGGTCTCGCGCCAGCGGCGCACGGTCGGGAAGGTCATGTCCTCGAGCAGCTCGCGGCAGGCATGGAGCGTCTCGTCCAGGGGCTTCCTGTGCGCCTCGGGAAACAACCTCATCGCTCACCTCCCGGCGGCGGCGGGGGCGCCATGCGCAGAATGCGGCCGACGGTCGAAAAGACGTAGCCGGACGGACCGCTCTGCAGATGGCCGAGCGGGCAGAACTCTTCGACGTTCACGGCGCCGTCGCGGACGAGGGCGTCGTCGACGTGTACCAGCAGCACCACCCCCACGACCAGCGAGGCCTCGGAGCCAGGCAGGGGAAGGACATCCACGCGACGGCACTCCAACGCCACCGGCGAGGCGCTCACGCACGCAGGGCGGACGCGCTCCGAGGGGCGCGCGCGGATCCCGCAGGCCGCGAACTCGTCGACCTCGGGCGAGAAGTCCGCCGAAGCGCGGACCGCCTCCTCGGCCAACCGGGGAGGCACCGTGTTGACCGTGAATTCCGCCGTGTCGATGATGTTGCGCAACGTGTCCTTCACCCCGCCGTGCCGGGGCAGGATCGAGATCCCCACCAGCGGCGGCGCAACCGACAACAGCGTGACCATGCTGAATGGGGCGAGGTTCGGCAAGCCCGCGCGCGACATCGTCGACACCAGCACGACGGGGCGGGGCGCCAAGCAACACGAGAGCGTTTGAAACACGACACCATACGCCGTGCGCGACGGGTCGATTTGCATGCCGAAGATTCCCCGCTAGGCGGACGGGCTCGATTGCGCGGATGTGGGAAAGCAAGCCGCGGGCCGCACGGAGGCACAATCTCCGGGAAGCGCGAAGATCGGCCGGGAGGGGTGCTTTCTCACGAGTGCGAACTATTCCGCGCCGCCCGCCCCTGGGCAGGAACCCGCGCCGGGATGTGCGGAATTCCCCGGCTCGGCGCCGCCCACGACCGGGCCTTCCCCTGCGGACGGTCGAGCGGCCAGGACCTCGAGATCGCGGCCGTTCGCCTCCTGCCTCGCGACGCGGCCGATCCCCAGCCGGTCGCACAGAAAAGCCGCCAGCGCGCCCCCATCACCGGGTCGGAAAACCGGCCGATCCGCCGCGGTCGAGGCGAACGGGTGCACCCAGGCGACGACGCCCACGTCCGCGCCGTCGACCGGGATCCGTTCGCGGGCCTCCAGCACGACGACATGCGGAACCGGCGCAGCCCGAAACCCCTCGAGCACTACGACCTCCAGGTCGCTCGGGAACGCGCGTTCCACCAGCGCCAGCGGGTCCATCCCGCCGTGCGAGCGCCAGCGCACGGCGCACTCGTCGGGCCCTGCCACGCCCACCACGTCGGCGCCGGCGCCGTAAACGCGCGCGGAGTCCTTTCCCTCGTGGTCGAGCTGGTAGCCCTTGGGGCAGTGCTTGAGCACGCCGACGCGTAGGCCCTGCGCTTTCCAGTGACGGACCAGGGCTTCGATGGTGAGCGTCTTGCCGGAATTGGACCGACCGGTGAACGAGATCACCTGCATGGCTGCCTCCGTCGAGAAGGCCGGCCCCGCGGCCGGCTCGGGGGACTTTGCCGATCGTGCGGGGAATTCTGCGTGCTGAGTCCGCGCGCCGACGCACTCCCCGCAGACGAACGCAAGCGTCGTGCCCGCCTGCTGCGGCCCCTTGCGACCGCGCGGGCCGCAGCATTTCTGCGATGCCGACCGCGGAGCGCCACGGCCCGTGCGTCTTTCCCGGTTCACGAGCGTCCGAACAGCCGCTCGCGCAGGTCCAGGATCCGCGACGCCTCGACCGGCGTGAGCGGCTTGAGCTGGCCCAGCAGGCGCGCTCGCAGCGTCACCTGCGCGACGAACTCGAGCCGCTCCATGCGGACGAACGCTTCGAACAGGTCGCGTCCGGCGGCGAGCGCGCCGTGGCGCTCGAGCAGCACGGCGTCGTGCCCGCGGACGGGCTCGCGCACGGCATCGGCGAGCTCGGCCGAGCCCGGCGGCTCGTAGCGGGCGACCGCGATCTCCCCGAACGCGAGCATCGCCTCCGGCAGGCACCCCGCCGTGAGCGGCACCCCCGTCAGCGTGAAGGCGATCACCGTCGGCGGATGCGCGTGGATTACCGCGCGCACTTCGGGACGCTCCTCGTATACCGCCAAGTGCATGGGCGTCTCCATTGACGGCTTGCCTGCGCCCTCGAGGACGCGCCCCGCGCCGTCGATGCGCAGCATCGCGTCCGGCCGGAGCGAAGCCTTGTCGAGACCCGAGGGCGTGATCAGGAAAGAACGCGAGTCCAGGCGCACGCTCAGATTGCCGTCCAGCGCGGTGGTGAGCCCGCGGTCGTACAGCCGGCGCGCAGTACGCGCCAGCTCCGCACGTAGCGCCGACTCACCCGCTGCCGCCATACCCGTTCTCCGCATTCCGTCCCGCGATCGGCTCAACGCTTCCCCGCCTGCCGCAGCCCGGCCAGCCACCGCGTCACTCCCGCGGTCCAGGATTCGCCTCCGGCCAGGTACGCCACCACCTCCTCGGCGAGCGCGCCCGCGTCCGGAGGTCGCTCCGCCGGGTCCCGGGTCAGCGCCCTGCGGCACAGGGCATCCAGCGCCGAGGGAGCCCCGGGCGCCACGCGGCGCACCGACGGAAGATCGGCGGCGCGCACGATGGCGCGCCAGTCGGTCGGGCGCACGCCGTCGCGCCAGCAGTGGGGCGGCCGCCCCGTGAGCAGCTCGAAGAGCACTGCGCCGAGCCCGAAGACGTCGCTCCGCGCGTCGCGCATGCCGTCGACCTGCTCGGGGGCCATGTACTCCGGCGTTCCCGCGAGCCAGGCGCCGGTGGGTCGACCGACGCACTCCGACAGCGCCCAGTCGATCACGACCGCCGCGCCGCGTTCGTCGACGATGATGTTTCCCGGCTTGAGGTCGCCGTGGGTGACGCGGCGCGCGTGGGCGTGCGCCACGGCCGCGCAGGCGGACACGAACGCCGCCAGCGCGCGCCGCTCGAGCCGCCGGCGGTCCGCGGCGGAGGCGGCGAGGAGCCCGCCGTGGAGCTGCGCCGCCAGCGCAGCCAGCGGCCGGCCTTCCGCCAGCGGCATCGCGCAGAACGGCAGCCCGCCGTCGCCGATCCCGACCTCCCGCGCGCACGCGATCCCCGGATGATCGAGCCCCACCGTGACCTCGACTTCGCGACGGAAGCGTACGAGGATCTCCGGATCCGCGGCCCGCTCCGGGCGCGCGAGCTTCACCGCGACCCGCCGTTGCGCGCGCCGGTCGCACGCTTCCCAGACCTCTCCCATCGCCCCCGCGCCGAGCCGGCTCAGCCGCACCCACCGCCCGTCGCCGAGGAAACGCGCCGCGAGTCGCACCCGCACATCTTCCCGGCCCGGGTAGCGCCGCGCATACTCCTCCGGCCCGGGGAGGTCGCCGTGCGGCGGGCGGCTGCGGGCGAGCAGTTCATCCTCCACGAGATCGGCCGGGACGTCCCCGAAGACCGACGGCAGAGCGCACCCGGCCAGCACGGACCCGTAGGCCTCGAGCGTTACGCCATCGCCGGCCTCCCACGTCCAGCGGAGATGTTCGGCGACGAGGTCGAGCAGCGCGTCGCCGCGCTGATCCTCGGGAAGGTCGTGTACGTATTCGCGGAGCCGGTCCGGCGCGGGCAGGTTTCCTGCGCGGGCACCGGCGCGCAGCCGGGCCAGGGCCTCGCTCCAGGCCGCATAGCGGGCGGCTTCCCGGCGACGCGCCCCGTCGAGGCGGGTGGCGAGGGGCAGGATCATGGCGTGCCCCCTCGGCGCAAGTCGCGCCGGATCCGCGCGACCAGCCGCGGGGCCAGATCGAGCCGGCGGGCGATCTCGCGGTCGTCGTGACCCTCCAGCCGCAGCAGGACGACCGAGGCGGCGCGAGGGTGAACGGTCCGCAGGCGCTCGTGGCAGCGGGACACCCAGGCGGCAAGGTCCGGAAGCTCGCTGCCGGGCGCGGACCCGGCCGGGGACGGATCGCGCGCCGCCGGTGGGCCGTCGGCGGGCGCATCGTCGAGACGGGAGTGCAGGGTCGCCGCCAAGGCCTCGGTGACGCGGGATCCGGGGCGGACCGACCGCGGCCAGCGCCGCAGCGCGAGACCGGCGATCCCTGCCGCGTCGACCCCCGAGCTCAGCGGCGCATCCTCGGCGTGACGCAGCAACGCCAGCACTTCACGCAGCAACGGCAGGACGTCGAACGCGGTGTCGGCGGACGGGATCATGGCGCGGTCTCTCCCGGTTGGAGCGACACCGGCGCGCCGGCCATGCGGATCAGGCCTTCCGGACACACCGCGGCGCACGCCCCTTCGCCGTCGCAGGGCTTCGGCCGCAGGAGCGTCGCGAAGCTCCAGACCAGGCCGAGGCAGCCGCGCGTGCACGCCTTGACGCACAGGCCGCATCCGGTGCAGAAGTCGACCTCGATGACGGGCCGCCGGCGGGCCGCCGGCGGGCAGGCGGGGTCCGCGCTCGAGCTCCGATCCGGCGACCCCATCGGCGGCCTCCTACTGCGGCCCGGCGGCGACCGGCTCGCCGCCGCCGCTTGCCGCCGACGCGTTCGCGGTCACCAGCACCGAGGGACTCGTCACCGCCAGCACCGAGGCCGGGACGACGAATTGCTCCTCCGGCGTCTGCACGGCCTTGAGGTCGAACCAGCGGCTGACCATGAACCACACGAGCGGTAGCACGCCGCCGATGACGAAGACGGTGACGCCGACCCCGCGCAGCCAGGTGAACGTCTGGAACACCGAACCCTCGAGGTAGGCCTGTGAACGCGCGTACGCGTAGCCCTGGTCCATGGCCACCATCAACTGGTGCACTCCCACCGGGAACAGGTCCATCACGACCATGAGCAGGAGCCCCACGTTCAGCGACCAGAACGACGCGCGCAGCAGCCGCGGACTCCATCGCAGCGGGCCGACGTTCCAGCGGCTGCAGAAGAGCATCGCGGCGATGGCCAGGTTGCCGTAGACGCCGAACAGCGCCGCATGGGCGTGATTGACGGTCAGGTAGGTTCCGTGCTGATAGTAGTTCACGATCGGCAGGTTGATGGCGAAGCCCATCACGCCCGCGCCGAAGAAGTTCCAGACGTTGACGCCGACGAGGAACAGGAACGCCTCGGCGAGCCCGAACGTCGCCCCCGCGCCGGCGACCGCTCTCAGCGCGGTCTGTGGCAGGTGCCGAAAGCGCCACGCCTCGACGGTCAGCAGGACCAGCGGCGCGACCTGAAGGCTGGACAGCACCCCGCCCAGCGCCACGGTCTCGATCGACTTGGCATTCCAGTAGAAATTGTGGCTGATGCCGATCATGCCGGAGCCGAGGAAAAGGATCGCCGAGAGGTACACCACGCGCGCCGCGGCCAGGTGGCTGACGAACCCCATCAGGTAGAGAAAGTAGGCGACGATGATGGTGGTGAACAGCTCGAAGAACGCCTCGACCCACATGTGGATGGTGCACCAGCGCCAGAAGTCGGCGATCACGAAGTTCGTCTCCGGCCCGGAGACGAATGAGGCGGTGAACATGAAGACGATGCCGGCGATCGAATAGACCATCCAATTGGGCAGCGACCAGGTCTGCTTCTGCCGGAGCGCGGGCCACAATCCGCGCATGACGATCACCAGCCACACGACGAAGGCGGCGTAGAGGACGATCTGGTATAGCCGGCCGATCTGCATGAACTCCCAGCCCTGCAGGCCGAACCAGCGCCAGGCGTCCCCTTCGCCGAGGAACCCCTTGATCCCCGCCGGGATGCCCAGCAACGCGCCCGCGGCGACCGTCACCAGCATCCAGAAAAGCGCGTTCACCCAGCGCAGCTGGCCCGCGGGCTCCGGCCGACAGATGAGCGGCAGCACCCAGATGGTCGCCGCGAACCAGCACACCGAGATCCACAGGACGGAAATCTGCGAGTGCCAGGCGCGCGAGATGGTGACCGGAATGGCTTCCTTCAGGTGAATGCCGAAGCGCTCGAACAGGTGGACGAAGTCGCCGATCGCCAGCAGCCCGGCCAGCACCTGCACCAGGAACAGCACCGCAGCCACGGCGAAGAACTTGTACGTGGCGCGTTGCGTGGGCATCGGCTTGAACCGGTCGACCGTCTCGGTGGTGGCCACCGGGGGCATCTGGGCGCGCTGTTGCTCGAGCACTCCCTCGCGGTCGAGCTTGCCGTAGAAGTAGAAGATGACGCCGATGGCCAAGATCACCACCAGCGTGCCGATCACGCTCCACAGCACGAGCCCGCCGTGGGGCAGGTTGCCCGCCAGCGGATCGTAGGGCCAGTTGTGCGTGTAGCTGTACGAGTAGCCCGGCCGCGCGGCCGCGCACAGCCAGCCGCCCCAGTAGAAGAACGCGGTCAGCTGCCGGATTTGCTCCGGATCGCGGATGTAGCCGTCGGGCTGGAAGCGCTCCGCCCCGGCCAACTCCCCGCCGGAGCCGAACTTCTGCGCATAGTACGCCGTGAGCTTGGTGAACGCCGCCGCCTGCGCGTCGGTCAGGCGCACCGTGCCCGGGTCTTGCGCGCTCCCCGTGGTCGTCGCGCCTGCGGCGGACGCGGACGGATCGTAGCCGTTCCGCTTGAGCTCGCTCTTGACCAGCGCCTCGACCATCAGTTGGCGCTGCGCCGGGTCGGGGAGGCGCTCCGCCCAGCGTGCGTCGTAGTACTCGTTCATCCACTTCGCCGTCAGGTTGAGCGCTTCGGCGGTGAAGTCCGGCCCGCGCAGGGCACCGTCCCCGAGAAAGCTGCCGTATTCCATCAATCCGTAGCGGAAGAAGACCCTCTGCCCGCGGACCACGTCCGCGCCGGTGAAGACGGTCCGGCCGTGCTCGTCCACGAAGTCGCAGATGGGCGGCGCGTAGACATACGTCTTGTAGCCAATGTACCCCACGACCGCCACGCTGACCGCGAAGATGAGGAAGAAGACCTTCCACCAGTGCTTGCGCTGGTCGATCCATCGGAGCACGTTCACGGGATCTGCAACCCTCCGCTGACGTTGATATCCTGGCCGGTGACGAAGTCGGAGAGCGGGGAGGCGAAGAACAGGGCCACGCGCGCGACGTCCTCCGGCTCCGCCGCGCGGCCGAACGGGATCGCCGCGATCATCGCGTCGAGCTGCTCCCGCGGGATGCCGGTCCCGCCCGGAGCGTTCTTGGGCTCCGTCATGCGGGTGCGCGTGAGCCCCGGCGAGATGGCGTTGACGTTGATCCAGAAGGGCCCCCACTCGCGGGCGAGCGTGCGGGTGATGCCGAGATTGCCCATCTTGGCCGCGGCATAGTTGAGCTGTCCGGCATTCCCGCGCAGGGCCGCGGTCGAGCAGAAATTCACCACCTTCCGGTGGTGATGCGGACGACCGTGCTGCTCGATTTCCGCCTTGGCGACGTCGCGCAGGTACGGGGCGGCGCTGCGGATGCCGTGAAACGTGCCGCGCAGGTTGACGTCGAGCACCGCGTCCCAGTCTTCCTCCGACATGCGGTGCACGACCCGGTCGCGGGTGATGCCCGCGTTGTTGACGAGGATGTCGATGTGGCCGCCCATCGTCTCGACAGCCTGCTTCGTCATCGCCGCCGCCGCCTGGTAGTCGCTGACGTCACCCTGGACCGGGCCCGCCTTGCGGCCCAGG
>ORJL010373077.1_pt1 | contig 18497 bp, 16 predicted proteins | sample 1779941 | NCBI WGS metagenome assembly ORJL01 (sample SAMEA104232317, study PRJEB22302) | groundwater metagenome | biome: forest; feature: aquifer; material: groundwater | place: USA | collected 2011-08-07 | depth 5.8 m | reverse complement strand
CGTCCGATCGGGACGACCGGCTGGCATTGCCGGACACGCGATGTCGCTATTGGAACAACCAGGACAACCACGGCTTATGTCATGTGTGCTGATCCAATTCCCGGATATACTACTGCTTCGAGTTCTACCACAGCGTCGGGGCATTACAATGTAGATGCTTATTGTCCTGGCGGGAGAATCATGATCGGGGGAGGCTGCGGCCAGGGTGATGTTTCCAATAGCACCGCCATCACCGATAGTGGGCCGATCGGGACGACCGGCTGGCATTGCCGGACACGTGATGTCAGTACAGGAACAAGCAGGACAACCACGGCTTATGTTATTTGTGCCCCCTAGGAATCCCCACTCCATACCGAAAAATAAAAAATAATAGGTGACAGTCACCTTTTTGGGGACAAATAATAGGTGACAGTCACCTTTTTGGGGAAAATAATAGGTGACAGTCACCTTTTTTTTGGGGACACGAATAATAGGTGACAGTCACCTTTTTGGTTTTGGGGACACGCACGAATCAAGCCGCTCCAAAAGGCAGTAGACGTTGTATGTAACTTACATTATATCAATATGATACATATAAAATACGGGCATAAAAATTTAAGGCCCGAATCCCCCCACATACCGTAACCCAAATTAAGCATATATTAATCTGTACTTGACAATTCCATTTTAGTATGTAATATGGAGTTATGTATTCCAGAATAATTTCACCCCCAAAGAATAAAAGTTTCTTCCTCTTTGGCCCGCGCGGAACAGGCAAGACGACATGGGTCAAGGCTGCCTTTCCCAAGGCCATCTTTGTTGATCTTCTTGAATCGGAAGTTTACAACGATCTTTTAGCCAACCCTCAGCGGTTAGAAAAATTTATCCCTAAGGATTTTAATAATTGGATCATTATTGATGAGGTGCAGCGCATCCCGGAGCTCCTCAATGAAATTCACCGTCTTATCGAGAAGGATCATTACCGGTTTGTCCTGACGGGGTCGAGCGCGCGGAAGTTAAGGACCAAGGGTGTTAATCTTTTGGGGGGCAGGGCCTTGATCTATCCTTTTCATCAGTTGACGGCGCTTGAACTGGGCAAAGATTTTAATCTTAAGCATTCGCTTGAGTTTGGCCAGCTTCCCAGCGTTTATAAGGAAGCTGATCCCAAGGCTTATTTAGAGAGTTATGTGAAGGCCTATTTAAGAGAGGAAGTTCAGCAGGAGGGACTGACGAGGAATTTAGGCGCATTCTCGCGCTTTTTAGAGGCGGCAAGCTTTTCACAAGGGGCAATCGTTAATACATCATCCGTCGCCCGGGAGTGCGGTATTGAGCGTAAGGTTGTTGAAAATTATTTTTCGATCCTTGAGGACCTTCTTATTGGACACCGGGTACCTGTGTTTACCAAAAAAGCCAAGCGGCGCATGACGACGCACCAAAAATTCTATTTTTTTGATGTTGGGATCTATCGGACGCTGCGTCCATCGGGGCCTTTAGATGCTCCGGAAGAGATCGAGGGACTGGCCCTTGAAACGTTGGTGTTTCAGGAACTAAAGGCGGTCAACGATTGTTTGAAATTGGGTTATGACTTGTATTATTGGCATACGGCCAATCAAGTGGAAGTCGATTTTATTCTTTACGGAAGCCGGGGACTCAAAGCTTTTGAAGTTAAAAGGACCAGCCGGATCTCGGAAAGCATGCTTCGGGGCTTAAGAATATTTCAGAAAGATTATCCTTCGGCAAAATCTTATTTTATTTACGGTGGTAAACGGCGGTTTTATGAGGGGAATATAACGATCTTGCCCATTGAAGAGGCGCTTTCGAAAATTTCGGTTACGGTTAAAGGTTAAAGGGGACAGCGCCCTTTTTTGATTGACGAAAATAACAAAATTGTGTATATGTTTTAATAAACATCCCCCTGAGCATGCTCGATTCCCCCTGATGAAAAGTATTCAAAAAAGGGGGATTTTTTATGCCAAGGATCGGAAGAATCGTCGTGCCGGATTTGGCACACCACGTTACCCAGCGGGGAAATTATCAACAACTCGTGTTTGAAGAACACGTGGATTATGAGCAATATTGCCGCTGGATGAACAAATATGCGCAATTGTATGGTGTGGATATCTTAGCTTTTTGTTTAATGACGAATCATGTCCATTTTATAGTTGTACCGCAAGCGGAAGAATCTCTGGCGCGTATCTTTAATGCGGTACATATGCGTCATGCGCAGTATATGAATAAGAAGAGAAATGTGCGGGGACATTTGTGGCAAGGAAGGTTTTATTCGTGCATTTTGGATGAACAACATTTATACCGGGCTATGCGGTATGTGGAGCGGAACCCGGTTAGGGCAAAGATGGTCAAGAGTCCAGGTGATTACGTTTGGTCAAGCGCACGGTGGCACCTAGGAATAGACAGTAAGTCCAGAATATTTTTAAAAGATACAACTATAGTGGACAAAGCAGAGTGGAGAGAATATCTTTCGGAAGAAGATACAGAAGGGAATAAAGGAATTCGTTTGAAAACTCAAAGAGGGTTGGTATTTGGCAGTGATACGTTCGTATCGGGTTTGGAAAAAAGGCTTGCGAAATCACTGGATTGCCTTAACCCCGGGAGGCCGCCCAAAAGATAAAAAGGGCGCTGTCCCCTTATTTACTTATTTACTTATTTATTTGACTGAACGTTTGTCCCGCACGGCGATGCTTTTCTCAAAACTCTTCGCGTATTTTTTCAATTCCGCGCCGATCTCGCTGATCTGGGCCACGTGAGTGATGGGCTGGTGGACGTTACTGACGATCCCGATGGAAATGGCCAGCAGGCCGAATTTTTGCTCATGGCCCTGGCGGTCCTTGGCTATGATGTATCCGCGTTTGCGGTCTTCCGGTGAATAAAAGGAAAGCACCTTGGCGTCAAATTCCCTGATGATCTGCTCGCAGGTCGCGTCGGCCACCGCGTCATCAACGATAAAGATCATGTCGTCCCCGCCGATATGTCCGACGAAGGTGTTCGCTCCGCCTTCCTCGCGGACAACTTTGATCAATATCCGCGCCATTTCCTTGATGACCTCATCGCCTTTTTCAAAACCATAAAGGTCATTGTACGCCTTGAATTTGTCCAGGTCGGCGTAGCCGATGGCGAATACCTTTTTTGAATCGATGCAGTTCTGGAACTCTTCCATGATGGAAGTGTTCCCGGGCAAATGCGAGAGAGGATTGGCGTCTAATGAAGTGACGGTGCGTTTTAAGATGCTTTTGATGCGCACCAGCAGTTCGTCAGGGTCGAAGGGTTTGATCATGTAATCGTCGGCGCCGGCCTCGATGCCGCTGATGCGGGCCTGCACCTCACCTTTGCCCGTCAGCATAATGACTGGAATGTGCCGCAACAGGATGTCCTTCTTGAGGGTTTTGCAGAGTTCCCGTCCGTTCATCACCGGCATCATGTAATCGCAGATAACAAGGTCCGGCATTTTCTGCAGTACGAGCTCCATCCCGGTTTTCCCGTCGCTGGCCTGAAAGACCTGGTAATGTTCGGAGAGTGTCAGGTTCAGGACGTCCAGGATGTCTGGATCGTCGTCGACCGTTAAAACTTTCATTTTGCGCATGGTGATCCTGCCTGTTCTATGCCGTTACCGGCGTCGTAGGGTTAAAGGGGAGCGTGAAATGGAATGTCGTCCCGCGGTTTAACTCGCTGGTCACCCAGATCTTTCCCTTGTGGGCGTCAACGATCTTTTTGACCAGCGACAGCCCCAGGCCCGTCCCCTTGACGTTTTGGTTGATCGCGTTATCGACCCGGTAAAATTCGTCGAAAAGTTTGTTCAGGTCCTCCTGGGAAACACCGATGCCGGTGTCAGAAACCTCGATGGTCGCCGCCTGGGGGTCGTGGCGCACCCGGATGGTGATCGTCCCTTTTTCTGGCGTGAATTTGATGGCGGTGCCGACGAGGTTGATGAATATCCTTTCCGCCTGGTGGCTGTCCAGGAGCAGTTGCGGGACGCCCGCGGCAATGTCGGTCTTCCACTGAAGATTTTTTTCCTTCATTTGGGGTGTTAAAAGGTCTCGCGCGGTTTCGATGATCGTGGCGATGTCGCATTTCTCCATTTTCATCTCCACCCGTCCGGATTCGATGCGCGCGATGTCCAGAAGGTTGTTGATCATCTTCACCAGATTATCCGAGTGCGCGTTGATCTTCTCCAGGCGTTCTTTGACCGCGTCGGGCACGGCGCCCAGTTTGCCCGTGATGAGCAAAGAGGCGTATCCTTTGATGGAGGTCAGCGGCGTGCGCAGTTCATGGGAGACCGCGGAGATGAATTCGGATTTCATTTTGTTGATCTGCTTGACATCTTCCAGCGCCGAGGCCAGCTGTTTGGTGCGTTCTTGCACTTTTGATTCCAGCGCCTGGCTGGCGCCGTAGGCCTGGTCGAAGAGCCGCGCGTTCTCCAGGGACTGCCCTATCTGGTTGGCGAGGACCGAAACAAGCTCTTCGTCGCCTTCCGTGATCGCGGAGACGTTGGAGCGGTTGCCCACAAAAAGGATCCCCATGATATTGTTCTGGGTCAGGATGGGGGTCAGGACAAAATGTTGCACATCAAATATCCGGATGATGGCCTCTTTGGCCTGCTTGGAGGAAGCGGCGGAAGTGAACGCGTGGCCTTCCCTGAGGGCCTGGATCAGGCTTTTCTCTTTTTCCAGGCTGACGACAACGAATTGGACCTCTTCGGGGGAGAACCCGACGTTCAAACGGCATTGCATCGCCTGGGCCTTGTCGTAAATACAGATGAGATTTTTTTCAAAACCAAGATCGACGATCAGGGACTGGTCAAGTCTTTTGAAGATCTCATTTTCATCGAGGGTGGTGCTGATCAGCCGCGAGGTTTTCTGGAGCGCGTCCAGGCCATTAAGACGTTTGTCGAGCTCTTCCTGGGCTTTGTTCAATTCCAGGTCGGTGCGCACGATCAATTTGGCTTGTTCATCCAGGTCGGTAAAGGTCCTGGCCATGTCCTGCAAGTCCGCCTGAAGCCGGCGGGTCTGCACATTCTTTCGGAACAACAAAAAGCTTAGTATTCCAGTAGCGAAGATGGCCGTTATGATGAGTAACAGGGTTATGTCCATTTTTGTCCTTAACCGATCGCCAACACCGTGATGCTTTCGTTTTGCAGGTGGGGCCGCTTGAACCTTTCCGCCGATTCCATGGGAGAGATCTCCCCGCTGCCGTACATGCCGATGATGGGGATCCGCGAGCCAAAGACCTCTTTGATCTTGGCGACTTCTTGGAACGCCATCCGGCCAAGCAGTTTCAGGCGGGACATCGATTCCAGGATGATAATAAGTTTCGGCTCTTTGCCCAGCAGGTTCTGGTGCGCCTCTTCAGCGGCTATGCGGGCGGCCTGCTTGCACGATTCTTTGTTCCCGATCATCAGGTGGACGCGCCCTTCCTGAGGGATGTCGCCCTGACATACGATACTCCCATCGGAGCGGATGTCAACGGCGTTTCGCAAGAGATAATTCCGGCTTTCTTCGATGAAGATGCCCAGCGGGTAGAGAATGGCCATTTGTTCGGATTGGCGGCCGCGCAATTGCGCCGCGTCCTGTTCAAAATATTGTTCATAAATATTGAAGGCAGGCCGGCCATCGATGGATTGGATGATATTATCAACGGCGCCGGTGATAGCGCGGGGCTTTCCCAGCGGCCGCCAGCCGTGCTGGCTTCCTACGCCGACGGTCATATGCCCACCCATGATGACGCCGGTGACGGCATTGGTCAATACCTGGTTGCGGTAGATCTTGAAAGCGCTTTTGCCCGGGAGATGATTGCAGCTTCCCGCCCCCACGACCGGAAAGATGTTGCCCAGTGTCCCCTGGACGCTTTTAAGGAGCGGAGAAACGTTCTTGAGATGGCTGTCAACGAAAAAGACGAAGACCTGGCGGCCGTGCGCGCCGAAATCATTGAGGCAGCGCCGCGCCAGTTCCAGCCCGACGCTCTCGGGGGCCATGGTGTCGATATGCTCTACGAAGCCGTCGCCGAATTTCATTTCATCGGAGGCGATCGCCAGCACGGCCACCCCGCGTGTTTCGATGGACCCGGAGAGGATAATGCCCGCTGTGGAACAACCGATCATCTTGGGATTGCGCAGCGTTTCGTTGACCGCGGTGACGATTTTTTGCGGGTCGTAGTGGCCGGTGCACAAAAGCATCGCCCAGGCGGCATCGGTCGCCCGTAAGCCGGTTTTTGCCTGTGCCGCCGCTTCGCGCGCCGCCTGCTGGCTGTCGCGCTGCTGGCTGAACCCGATGCCGATATTGGTGGCCATAATTAAGAATTCCCGATATGCCGATCGACAATACTATTTGACCAGACCCTATATTGTGGTATATTGTCAAAAGATTTTTGGCCAAGTCACTTATGCGCTCGTTAGAAGTATACAATAGAAATAAATAGAATTTAAAAGGTTTCTCACAAAATTTGGCCCCATCGTCTAGCCTGGTCCAGGACGTCTGCTTCTCAGGCAGAAAACACCGGTTCAAATCCGGTTGGGGCTACCAGTTATATAACCCTCTGCGACATTGAAAGTTGCAGAGGGTTATGTTTTTATTTTCTCAATATGTTATATTTGTTTTATGCTCGCTAAAAATTCATATCTCGTCATGGCAGGAATGTTTTTTTTATTTAGCATTTATTCCTTCCAAAATAATAATTCAACATCCGCAATTTTGTTGCTTTGGTCCGCGTTGGTATTTTGCTTCTTTTGGTTTTTACATTTTTTGAAAGTCACTTTTGCAAAGGATTATGCGCCGCTGCTGGTCAGAGATTCATTCTTCAAATATTGCTTATTTGGTGTCGTTTTATTTCCATTTTATGTAATTAAATACTTATCTCTTTTCATGCAATCATTCAGTAAAGAAGAGCCGATCTCCCAAGTTACAAATAAAATATTCATTGGTCAGCAGTTGCTGTGGTTCCATCGAAAAGCGTTTAAAGACAAAAACATCGGCGCCGTATTAGATGTTACGATTGAAAATAGAGAACCGTTTTTTATCGCAACGGATAAATCAATCCATTATTTGAGGATCCCGGTGTTGGATAAAACAAGCCCGTCGGTTGAGCAGTTGGAGACGGGTGTCAAGTGGGGTTTGGAGCAAATGGTCCAAGGAAGAAATCTCTACGTGCATTGCGGCGCAGGACACGAGCGCAGCGCGACTTTTGTCGCAGCCATTCTTTTAAGAGCCGAAACTTCTAAAACTATTGATGACTCTATGCATTTGATTAAAAAGAGTCGTTTTAAGGCTAGATTTGTGGGCAACCAACAAATGGTGCTGGATAAATGGTTGAGAGGATGATTCCAATGCTGTTTGGGAATATTTGCACTTACCGCATTTAGCCCATCTCCGCTGGTATTGGCACTAAATCCTTAAATTTAAATATAGATTCGATTTCTTTGAGGATTTGATTCAAACTAAAACCCCTTTGGGCTAAAATTTTGCTTTTTCTAAAGCAAAATTTTAGCCCCCTGCGTATTGATTTACACACTTTTTTATTTTAAAAAGTGTGTAAATCAGCAGGGGGCGAGTTCTCCCGTCAGCTAAGCGCGTCGTTGATTTCTTCGAAATCTCCTCGCAGCTAACGGGATTAATTCGGCCGGATAACTTATGTCGCTGCGCTCCATAAGTTCTGGCCTCATTAAAAATCCGGTTGGGGCTATTGATATAGATTTTAGGACGTAACTTGCTTTTATAGCGGGGTACGTCTTTTTTATTTTCTAGAGTTTGTGGTCAAGGACGCGTTTTTCCCTGATTTTATCGATCGGATAAATGATGAGATACAGGAGGGCAAAGGAAAACAAGAACGAACCCGCAGCCACGCCCCATCCCAGCCATGGGTTTGATGTTGTGATGCCGCAATCGAAGAAGATCTTTTGTACCAGGAGATGAGAAATATAGATGGGGTAAGAAAAGTCTCCGATCCACCGGTCAAATTTATTGTTTTTTGTAAGATAAAAAATGAAGGGCAGCCCCAGGCTTAGCGCTAAAAAATAAGATATCGTTTTGCCGTAAGAAAGAGACGGGCCCAGTATCGGGAACAAAAATATCATTGCAAGGACCGTTGCGAAGGCCGTGGCATTCCAGAAAAACGGAATGTCTTTGTGGCGGATCAGTTGATAAATTCTGAAAGACAATATGCCGGCGATGAACAGGGCTAATGCCGACGGAAAAAATCGGTGCGTCCAAGGGTCGAATTTAAGTCCAAGCATATATAAGAAAATTGCAAGACAAACGCTGGCAAAGAAGATGGCTGCCAGGGGAGCTGTTCTCCGCCGGACGAGAAAAGGGGCGAGCAGATAAAACATCAATTCCAGACTCAGCGTCCAGGCCTGCGGGACCAAGAATGCATGCCCGATCGGCAACCCCGCGACCAGAAGCAGGATATCCTGGCCGAGGATGAACACTGTCGTAAAAAGTATACTTCCCAGCATTAACCAGTTGTCTTGTTTGAGAAAATTTTCCCACAGCACCAGGGGGTTGTCCGGGCCTTTTAAGACATGGATACTTGAGTAATAAAATAAGCTTAGAAGAAGGATGATAAAGTAGATCGGGTAAATACGCAGGATGCGATTTGTAATGAAGAGTTTATAGGAGTGCGGCTGTTCGAGGTACTTGTCTTCGAGGATCAAGGCCATGTAAAAGCCAGAAATAATGTAAAATGTCTGGACCGCTTTCATCCCGGGGATAAAGTGGAATGGAGGTAACCCGTCGGCATGGGTCGCGACAACCGCAAGAGCCATAAGAAATCTTAATATTCCCATCGTCAGCCTCGGTAATTAGTTTAATTAACAACAGAATAGCCTGTTGCGGGAGTTTTTGACAATTTATTTTAAGAAAATCTTTTTAAAGGAAATACAACAGTAGGATGATTCTAATGCTTTTAGGAAATCTTTTCGGTAGAATGCCGTCAGGTCGAACACATTTCAATCGGGGCTAAATCCTTGAATTTATATATATTTTCTATCTCTTGAAGGATTTGGTTCAAAGTGAATCAGCAGGGGGCGAATTAAGAACTTTTTTGGGCTATTCTGCCTCGCTCCGCTTAAAGACCCAGACAACAGGGGTGAGCTCCTTCTTGCCGGTCGCGCCGTAGATCTCTTGTTCTTCAACGTAAATCAGTCGGAATCCCAGGCCTTCCATGTATTGCCGTGTGTTTGGCGAAACAGGATAAAGCCATTTCGGCTGGGATGTTCTTTCCCAGTGGTCGACCGTCACAATAAGTGGCCCTTTCTCGTTCTTAACGGTTTCCTCGAAAACCAGACGATCCATCGACAAGCTAACGATCTGCCCTCCGAATTCCTTAAAATTAATATGGGAGTAGTATCTGATGATCCGGGGAGATGAAGCCATGATGAGCGTGTTGGCCGAGGCCTCCTCTTTGACGCGCTGACCGGCTTCTTTGAATCCGGTGAATGTCAGGGCGCCTTTATCCAGGAATCTCTGCACGCGCGGGAACAATATGCTGTAGGTGCCCAGCATGGCAATGATCGCCAGGGCCCCTATGAGCGATCTTTGTTTTTCTGTCCTTGCGCACCATTCGATCAGTGTTGATAGCCCAACACAACTGATGAGCAAGGCGCTGGGCAAAAGAAGGATGCCATAGCGCAGGTCTTTTTCCGGCGTCAGTGATATGCCGCCGAGAAAGACCAAAAACCATATGGCCAGCAGAATGTGCCCCGGCGTGCGTGCTTTAATGATAATAAAAATGCCGAAAAGAAACAACGGTATCAGATAGGGGAGTATCAGGATATTGTGGAGGTTCAAGAGGTAATACCACACGGGTTTGATGAGATATTTTCCTTCCAGGGCTGATATGTCCGGCAGGAAATGACCCAGCTGGAAGAGATTGTTGAAAAGAAGAAAGAGGACGGCCATTAAAGGAATGGCAAAAGCGAGCAGTGACCCCTTGATTCGTTTCTGCAGGGATATATGGCCGGGGCAAAGGGAAAGATAACAAAGAAAGAGCGGTATAACAAGGATACCGGACCATTTTAACAAGATGACCGAGGCCGCTATCGATCCTATGACGATCTGTTCTCCTGTTGAACCGCGCGCGGGAAAAGCAGAGGTGTTCAGCAAGACATGGATAAAAAGCATGACAAATACCGCGAGCGTGCCATCGATGAGAATATGGGTCGAGATGCTCAGATACAAGACGTTGAAGGCCAGGTTAATGGCCGCGCAAAGTCCCGTGAAGGGGTCTTTTATTTTTGCTCCCAGAAGGTATATGAGGGAAATGCCTGATATGCTTATCAGCATCGGGATGAGGTGGTCAGCGAGTTTTTCGGGGAAAAAGACGTGACCGATGGCCAAAAGAACAGAAAATAACGGCGGATGGAATTCAACGATCTCTTTTGAGAATATCAGAGAAGGGTTTGTGAAGATCTGGTGCGCGTACCAGCCATAAAGCGCTTCGTCAGGCCAGAGGCGCTGGGTGTTCAGGTAAGGGCAGAGGATATAAAAGGCGAAAATCATCACGCCGGCAAGGACGGCCGGATACAGGTATTGTGATATAAAATCTCTCTTGGAAGATGATCTCATGATATGGACGCTGGGTTCGTTCCGGAGGGGGTCATTCTCCGGCGGAACTATTATTTAGTATCGAAAGTATTGCAGGGAAAGTCAAGTTCATTGATTGATTTTTGAAGGATTATTTGCTAATAATGTAAGACGCGGTATCGTTCATACATTTAATTTGGGAGGATTGGCTCTGAAAATAGAACTTGTCATCCCATCCATGTTTTTTGCCATCGTTTTGCCGTGTTGTTTTTCCGCAGTCACGGCGAGCGCCATCGAGAATCCTCGTGAAACACCCGTTGTGCGGGTGGTCCAGAAGAATGCCGGCGCTGTCGTCAATATCAGCACCGAGCAGATCGTGCTTTTGCGCGAGAGTCCTGGCTGGGGTCGGTACGGCAGTGAATTCGATTATTTGTTCGACCAGTTTTTTGGCGCTCAGATGCGCACCCGCGCTTTAAAGTTGCAAAGTGTCGGTTCCGGTGTCATTGTAGATAAGGATGGTTTGATCGTAACTAACGCCCACGTCGTTCATATGGCCAGCAATATTTTTGTCATTCTAAACGATGGGACTAAAATACCCGGAAAAGTCGTTTATGAAAATATCCAGGATGATCTGGCCATCGTCAGGATCGATTCGCAAAAACCGTTGCCGCAAGTCCAGCTGGGCGCGGATGATGATATCATTATCGGAGAGACTGTGGTGGCGATCGGGAACCCTCTGGGGCTGGAGAATTCGGTGACCGTCGGGATCATTAGCGGCAAAGGACGGGAGATCTATTCTTCCGAAGGGCAGAAAGTTTCCGATGAACTTATTCAGATCGACGCCCCCATCAATCCGGGCAACAGCGGCGGCGCGCTGCTTAATTTAAACGGCGAATTGGTCGGTATCAACGTGGCGGTCGTGCAGAATTCACAGAGCATCGGCTTCGCGATCCCCGTCAAAAAGATCAAACAGGCCATGGAAGCGCACAAGCATAATGAACCTTTCGTCCTGAAACAGCGTCAGCCGATCCAGCCTTCCATGCAGTCGCCCCAAACGGGATCCAACGAGGACGAACAATGGGACCCGTCGGATGAGATGGAGCGCATACGCCGGGAAATGGACCAGATGTTCAGCGGCGCTTTCGGCCGCCGAGACCCGCAGGATCAATGGGGCATGTTCAATACGGACATATTTTACAACAGCGGTCTGGATGTCCAGGAAACGCCGCGGGGCTACGAGATCAAGCTGGACGTGGCCGGGCTGGACAAAGACAAGATCGACATCGAAGTCAATGACCGCTCGCTGACGATCTCCGGACAGGGGTCCGGCACGGAAGAACAAACCTCTGCGCAGGGCGCTTTTCGTTCTCAGCAGTTCCATTCATTTTTGCGCACTATTCCCTTACCGGCGGACGCGGACAGCGCCTCCGTCAAAACGGACATCGATGGGGATTATCTGATCATACGGATGAACAAGAAAAAATTGTGAGAGGCGGCGCGCTATGGGAAAAACGGTCAAAATGAACAAACTTGTAAAGATAGTTATCATCATCCTGGCGGTCCTGATCGGCCTGAGTATCGTCAAGGACCAGATCATCAAGGCCGCTGTACAGATCGGGGCTTCAAGGGTTTTAGGGACGAAAGTGAGCGTGGGAGGATTCTCTTTCGGGATCCTGCGCCAGTCCATGCGTGTCCGGGCACTTAAGATTGAGAATCCTCAAGGGTTTCCTAAAGGAAGCATGCTGGATGTAACCGAGGTCGGGGTCGATTATGACCTGGCGGCGCTCTTGGGCGGGAAATTGCATTTTCCGCTGGTCATTTTGAACTTGAACGAAATGGTCGTTATCAAGAACCAGGACGGAGCTTTGAACGTCGATGCTCTCAAAGTCGCCGATAAAAAAGAAGCCGCACCGGCAGCCAAGCCGGAAAAAGCGTCGCAGCCGCTTTCCTTGCAGATCGATGTGCTTCGTCTGAACGTCAACAAGGTCATCTTCAAGGATTACACTCAGGGGCAAGAGCCGCTGGTCCAGGTCTTTGACGTGCACTTGAAGGACAAGACCTATAAAGATATCAAAAGCGCTCAGCAACTCGCTGCCCTGATCATGGTGGAGGCGATGAAGCCGACGGCCATCAAAGGAGCGAAGATCTACGGGGTCGCCGCGATCCTTGGCGCCGGATTTCTGCCGGCCGGTATCGCCGGGACGTTGTTGGGCAAGGACAGCGCCCAGGCGGAATTCGGGTCTTCTTTTGATAAAGTCTATCAGACGGCGCTAGAGGTCATGGGCAAAGCCGGGACAATTGTCAGCACGAATGAACCCGAAGGTCTGATCAAAGCCGATGTCAACGGGCGCAATGTGACCGCGCAGATCGCGAAACTGGATCAGGGCAAGACGCAGATCACCATTGCGGCGCGTAAATTCCTGATCCCGCAGCCCGAAGTGGCGCAGGGGATTTTGTATCAGATACAAGAAAAATTGAAATAAATAATTCGTATCTCGTTGTCCTCCGAAGGAGGAGTATCTTGTATCTCGTATAATTCTTTTACGAGATACGAAATACGAGATACGAGATACGTTAAATAAATACGGAAAGTATCGTCAGTACACCGAAGACAAGGACGAAGTAGCCGAAGTTGATCCTCTGGGCGAGGCGTAACAGGATGTGGATGCTGGCCAGTCCTACGATAAATGAGGTAAAAACTCCGACGAGCGCCAGCGGCGTCCAGGCCGCGGCGCGCAGGTTTAGCAGGACATTCGCCCCCAGCACGATCGGCAGGCTCATCAGGAAGCTGATCTTCAAGGCATAGCCCCGGTCGAAATTCCGTAAAAGAAGCGTCGCGACGGTCAATCCGGAACGCGATAGTCCGGGAATAGCCGCGCATCCTTGTACAAGTCCCAAAATGATCCCGTCTGTAACGCTCAAGTCTTTGAGCGTTTTGTGTCCTTTGAGATCTTTGATCTTCAATTGTCCCCAGGCAGTCAGTAAAAGGAAAATGCCAATGATAAGGCTGATCGGTTTGGTTGTCGCGGCGAACTGATCGGTCCAGTGAGTGATAAGCTGGCGCAGGATAACCCCGATCGTTCCGCTGATGATCGTCGCGATGACCAGAAAAACGGTGAGGTTCCGCGTCTCTTGGGGTTGCGTGCGATATTTGAAGATAGCTACCAACAGGTGGCCGACATCTTGGCGGAAGTAGATGATCGCCGCCAGGAAAGTGCCCAGATGAAGGAACATGGTGTGCTGGGTCAGGGCCTGGAACCCGTCCTGATGGTGGAACATATTCTGCATGGTCAGGATCAAAAGGCTGGTGGAACTCACCGGAAGCCATTCGGCGATGCCCTGGATCGTTCCTAATACGATTTGTTCGAACATAGGATTCATCTTATCAGAGTTATTTTGTTTGGAAAAATAATTTTTATAGATATTTTTAATGGAAACTCTTCGACTCACGACTCGTAAATACTCGTCGTTCGCGCAGGGTGATTCAATGCCATCTTTCCAGAAGAGAAGTAATGGCATTGAATCATATTTCCTGGGAAATTCACCTTTTGGCTTGTTTCGGGTTTTATTTTACGTTAGAATAACTTCATCTTGGCTAAAAACAATAAAAGGATACACGGATGAAAAAAAGTATTTTGATTTTATGTTGTTTTTTCACGGGTGGCTGCACGCTCCAGGCGCTCAATGAGCCATCGGTTTTTATCGGTCAAGAAACGGGCATGTCCCAGGCCCCGAAAGATTCCCGCCTGACCCGCATTAACAGCGTGCGCGTGGGGATGACTTCCCGTGAAGTGGCCGCGACGATGGGAGAAAAGACGACGATCGGATATGAGCGCCCGAACCTCACTTCCAGCACGTATAACCCGGTAACGGTGAGCAATCCCTATCATAAAGAATTTTTCAAAACTTATGACGTGTTCTATTATTTTTCGCACATCCAGAATGCGGACGGGATCATTTCCAGCGACGAGTTAACACCTTTGGTCTTTGAAAAAGATATTTTGATCGGTAAAGGTTGGGATTTTTTGAATAAACTCAAGAATCAGAAAACCACGCAGTAAAGATATTTACTCTTGTTCAGTCCGATCATTCCTTATTGTCAGGTCCAGCGCCCTATTTTCTGGCATGAACAATTCGGCCGCCGCGCCCCCCTGGAAGTGGAAATAGGTTCCGGCCTGGGTGAGTTTCTTGTCCGCAGCGCTCTGGCGCATCCTCACCGTGATTACGTGGGTATCGAACTGAATTGGGAAAGAATTTGTAAAACATTGGCGCGGATCACAGCGGAGCGTCAACAGGGTGGATTAGAGAATATCCGTCTGCTGAAGATCGACGCGCGAGTGGCCTTCGAACGGATGTTCTTTCCTCAAACCATCGATCATATTCATTGCCTTTTCCCTTGTCCCTGGCCGAAAAAGGGGCATGTCAAGCACCGTCTTTTTTCCAATACCTTTTTGAAGCTCATGAACAGCCGTTTGAAGCCCAAAGGGCAGGTCAAGATCGTTACTGATTTTTTGCCTTACCGTGACTGGGTCTGGGGAGAGATCGAGGGCAGCGGTTTTGAGGTCGCTGCCCAAAGCATCGCGGCGCGTTATGACACCAAGTTCGAGCGCAAGTGGCAAAAAGAAGGACAAAAAGAATTTTATGAACTTAACTTGATCAAGACGGCATCGGTTATGGTGCCTGTCAAGGAGGATGCGCCGTTGCGGGCCTATCAGTTGAAGAAATTTGATCCGAAAAATTTTTGTTTCCAGGACCAGACCGGAGCGATCTCGGTCATTCTTAAGGAAATGCTTTTTGACGCCGTCAAGCAGAAGGCGATGGTCCATGTGGTCGCGGCCGAGGAAGAATTGACCCAGCACGTCTGGGTCACGGTCATGAAAAAAGGGAAGATCTGGCGGGTGTGCAGATCCGATGGGCAGAACGTCCTGCCCACTCCGGCGGTCGCGCGCGCCATTGAGTTGGTCTACGAAACCTGCCTGCCGGCAGGCAGGGCCGGAAAGAAGCAGGAATGACATTCTTCAAAAAGACGGCGCTGGTCTTGTCTTTCGTTTTTGCGGTATCGGCCTTTTGCTCTTATCCTGCCGAAGCTAAAAAGAAAAAAGCAAAGGCCAAGCCGCCGATGGCGTGCAAGAGCGTTATTTTCTCCAATAGCACCAAAGGCAAAAGGCTTTTTGGCAAAGACGTTGATAGAAAAGTCCTGCCGGCAAGCACCGTCAAGATCATGACGGCATTGCTCGTCATGGAACGGCTTCCGCTGGACCGTTATGTGACCGTTAGCGCGGCAGCGACGAATGTCCAGCCCACAAAACTGAATTTGGTTCCGGGGGAGCAATACAAGGTCAGGGACCTGCTTTACGCGATCCTTTTAAAATCGGCCAATGACGCGAGTTTCGTTCTGGCGGAGGCGGTGGCCGGATCGGAAGAAAAGTTCGTGGACCTGATGAACCAGCGCGCGCGGCAACTTGGCGCGAAGAACACGAAATTCGCCAATTCCAACGGGCTCCCCACCAAAGACCGCGCGCAATACACGACGGCGTACGACATGTATCTCATCTTTTTAAAAGCCTTGAAGCATTCATTTTTCCGCGAAGCGATCAAGCGAAAATACAAGACGATCTATTCCAGCGCCGGCCGCGAGATCACGCTCAAAAGCCATAACAAGATCCTTTTCTCCGGATGGAAAAAAGATATTTACGGCAAGACCGGATACACCAGGGCTGCGGGGACGTGTTTCGTGGGGACGCTCAATGAGGGGGGCGACACGCTGGTCATCGGCGTTTTTGGGTGTAATGACCGGTGGGGATATATCAAAAAGATCGTTTCCCGATACGGGGGCGTTGAGCTGTGATCCGCGAATCTTTGCTAGAATTCTTGTATAAAACATGTTATTCTGTACAACTAGTTGTGTGGGTTGACAATTTTTAATCAAGGGAGGAAAACATGGAAAAACGGATTTTTATGCTGATGCTTGTCGCGGCCCTGGGTGTCACGATCGGGGTAGGGATCGTTTCCAAGCAGATGAAGGACCCGGTGATGCAAGAGTTGTTGAAAAAACAGGTCGAGATGGTCAACGTCCAGCAGCGCATTGAACAAAAATTAAGTGCTGGCGCAGGGAATGCCGATGCCGGCGTGAATGCCCAGCTTTTACAAAAATATCAGGCGCTGGAGCAGCGTATCGTTTCTCTGGAATCCCAGCTGAAAGCTCTTGCGGCTGCCGGCCCGGCCGCAGCGCCGCAAGTTCAGCCCGGCCCGCCGCCGGAAGATTTTACGACCGTTTACCAGATTCCCGTTACGCATACCCCGATCATCGGAGCAAAGAACGCTCCGGTCACCATTGTCGCGTTCACCGATTTTCAGTGCCCGTTTTGTTCGCGTTTTCATGTCCCGATGGCCGAGGCCGTCAAGGCCGATCCCGGCAAGGCGAATTATATGATCAAAAATTATCCTCTTTCTTTTCATCCGCAGGCTAAACCCGCCGCCAAAGCCGCTTTAGCGGCCGGGGAGCAGGGAAAGTACGCCGAAATGGCCGATGCCCTTCTGGCAAATAACCAGAATCTGGGTGAGGAACTCTTCAAGAAGCTGGCCAAGGATATCGGTTTGAACGTGGATAAATTCTGGAAAGACTACCAAGGCAAGGACGCCCAGTGGGAAAAATATATCCAGGATGATATTGACCTGGGCAACCAGGTGGGTGTGCGCGGGACACCGACATTCTATATCAACGGCCGTAAGACCAACGCGCGGGACACGGCAAGCTGGAAAGCGGCGATCGAGCAGGCCATCAAGGAAAAGAAATAGGGCCTAGATAAATTTATTGATTATCTGACGAAAACATAGTATATTTGGAGCCTTCCGAAGCCAGGAGGGCGAAGGATAACGGAAGTAAAAGGAGTCTGATATCATGGCACGAAAAGGTGGTATAACAAATAAGTTTTACAAGGAAACGCGAGGGCTGAAGGTTTCCGGCGGCCAGGCGGTCACATCGGGCACGATCCTCACGCGCCAGGGGCACCGCTGGAAGCCCGGCATCAATATCATCGGCCGCACTAGCCTGGTGGCCGCTTGCGACGGGGAAGTATATTTCACCCACAAAAAAGATCATTACAAACAAGCTTCCACGTATATCAATATTCGACCTAAGACCAAAGACTAATGACTAAAGACTGAATCAACTGGTCTTTTGTCTTTAGTCTTTTGTCTTTAGTCTTTGAGGAATCATGTGCGGGATCGTCGGTTATATCGGAGAAAAGCAGGCTTCGCCGGTCCTTTTGGCCGGCCTCAAAAAGCTTGAATACCGCGGTTACGATTCCAGCGGGATCGGCGTCATCACCAACGATGACGGCAAAATGCTCCTGTACAAGACCCGCGGCAAGATCAAAGACCTCCAGGCCCTTTTAGAATCACACCCCATTCCGGCAAGCTCCATCGGCATTTCTCATACTCGCTGGGCCACCCACGGCGTGCCCAATAAAGTCAACGCGCATCCGCACGCGGATTGCACGGGCAAGATCCTGGTCGTCCACAACGGCATTGTCGAAAATTTCGAAGAGCTTAAAAAAGAACTGCAACGCAAAGGGCACAAATTCGCCTCCGAGACAGACACCGAGGTCGTTTCACATTTGGTCGAAGAAAATTATCAGGGAGATCTGCTTGCCGCCGTGCGCAAGACCATTAAAAGGTTGCGCGGGGCCTTCGCCCTGGGGATCATCTCCGTGGACCATCCCGACACGCTCATCGCCGCGCGCGTGGGTTCGCCTTTGATCGTTGGCCTTGGCAAGAACGAAAATTTCATCGCCTCCGACGCGCCCGCCATTTTAGAACACACCCGCAAGATCATCTATCTTAAGGACGGCCAACTGGCGGTTTTGCGAAGGAATAAAGTCGACATTTCCACCTTTGCGGGCAAGCCGGTCAAACCGAAAGTCGATACCGTGACCTTCAAGATCGACGCGGTCCAGAAGCAGGGCTACGCGCATTTCATGCTCAAGG
>ORJL010039992.1_pt1 | contig 18499 bp, 19 predicted proteins | sample 1779941 | NCBI WGS metagenome assembly ORJL01 (sample SAMEA104232317, study PRJEB22302) | groundwater metagenome | biome: forest; feature: aquifer; material: groundwater | place: USA | collected 2011-08-07 | depth 5.8 m | reverse complement strand
GCGCCCTCACGGGCGCCTCTCCATGGCGCCCTGACGGGCGCCTCTCCATGGCGCCCTCACGGGCGCCTCTCCATCGGGGAAGGGGCCCCGGCGGAGGCAGGGCCTCCGCCGGGGCAAGTCAGGTGGATTTCCTACTGCGTGTAGGCGACCGCCGTCGTCCACTCGGCCGACCCGGGGTTCGCGAGGCTCACCGAGCCGCAGAAGTACAGCACGTTGATGTCGTCCGTGCCGTTCAGGTCGTGGTTGTTCGTCTTGTCGCAGACGATCGGCCACATCGGCTGCGTGATCCCGTCGCCCACCCGCCCGCCGGGGATCCCCGCGCCGGGCTGTCGGTAGTCCAGGTTCGTCGGCGACACGCTGGTCCCCGACAGGCGGCAGACGAACAGGCCGTTCGACCCCGACGCCATGCTCGACGCCACCGTCGGGATCGTGCGCAGCGTATTCAGGAACCCCTGGCCAGGGGCCGGCGGGTAGTTCCTCCCGCCGCCGAGCTTGTCCGCGTACATCATGATGTACCGCCCCAGCTCGACGAGGTTGTTCTTGCAGTCCGTCTTCATCGCCGCCACCCGCGCCCGCTGGAGCGCCGGGAGCAGCAGCGCCGCGAGGATGCCGATGATCGCGATGACCACCAGCAGCTCGATCAGCGTGAATCCCTTGCGTCTCATGTCATCCCTCCGTGGTCGGGACAGACCCTCCCCGCCCCGCGCCGGGACATCCGGCGCGCATTCGACGGGAGAGGGACCCTCCTTCGCGTCCGCTGTCGCGGACGCTTCGGAGGGCGAGGGAGTGGACAGAGTGGGAGCCAGGCTCGTTCAGCTCGTCGTGCGGCGCGCGACCCGACCCCATGCGCGGCGGGCGCCGATGAAAGGCGCGCCAGCCGTATGATGGTATGATGAGTACGGATGAATCGTCCAGCCCGCCAAAGGCTCGACGGTCCCGCGCTCACGAGGCCAAGGGTCTCTTCCGCTGCGACGACGTCGCGTTCCCTGCCCGCCTCAGCCGCTCCCCAGGGCCGAGGTCACCTCCTTCCGCAATCCGTGCCGAGAAAAACCACGTCACCCTACTGCGTGTAGTTCGTCGCGACGGTCCATTCGGCGGAGCCCGGGTTCGCCGCGATCACCGAACCGGAGAAGTAGAGGATGTTCATGTCGTCCTGGCCGTTGATGTCGTGGTTGTTCGTGCGGTCGCAGGCGATCGGCCACTGCGGCTGCGTCGTCCCGTCGCTCACGCGCCCGCCGGGGAGCCCCGGCCCGGGCTCGCGGTAGTCGATCGCCGTCGGCGACGGGGCCGTGCCGTACACCTTGCAGACGAACAGGCCGTGCGTGCCCATCGCGATACTCGTCGCGGCGCTCGGGATGTTCCTCAGGGTGTTGAAGAACGCCACCGCCCCGGCGGGGGGATAGCTCCTTCCCTGCCCGTAGTGGTCGACGTACAGAGCGATGTAGGTCCCGAGCTGCCTCAGGTTGTTCGTGCAGTCGCGCTTCTTCGCCGACTTCCTCGCCGCGGCGAGCGCGGGCAGGAGGAGCGCGGCCAGCACGCCGATGATCGCGATGACCACCAGCAGCTCGATCAGGGTGAATCCTCCTTCGCGCTTTGCGCTACGGAGGGCAGGTCCTCCTTCGCGCCTCTCGCTACGCAGGACAAGTCCACTTCTGCGCTGCGACACCACAGTACCTCCTCAGATCGGATCTCGAGCCGGGAGCTTCCCCACGGCGGAGGACCGGGTGGCGGGCGGGTCCCAGGGAGGGCCGGTCTCTCGGGTTCGGGCCGCGCCTCGTCGTGGTGGGCGGATCCGCAGGACGCCCTGCGGATGATGAATGATGAGGACGATGGGTATGGGATGCGCCCCGCTTCGTCCGCCACCGTTCGAGTCTCGGCGCTCGCTGCCTCGGACCGGTCGGGCCAGGTTCTGTCTACCTCCCGATCTACGCTGCGTAAGCCTCCTGCTCGAAATCTCCCGCATGGTTCAAATCGGGGTCACAGATTCTCCCCGTTCGTAATCGTAGGCGTATTCGCAGTCGTAATCGTTCAGGCCAAAACGACTACGATTACGATTACGACTACGATTACGAGCGCCGTGAATCGGTGTCACCGAAAAACGCCATCGGTTGAGCCACGCCAAATTTCCTTTTGCCGCGATTATACCTTTCCGGAGCGGGAATGGGAAACGGCCCCGGGAGAAACCCTCCCGGGGCCGTCGATTCCGGGGTCAGGCGACTAGTTCGTGTACGCCGTCGCCACCGTCCACTCGGCCGAGCCCGGGTTCGCCGAGCTCACCGAGCCGGAGAAGTACAGGACGTTCATGTCGTCCGTACCATTGATGTCGTGGTTGTTCGTCCGATCGCGGGCGATCGGCCACTGCGGCTGGGTGAGACCGTCGCTCACGCGGCCGCCGGGGATACCAGCGCTCGGCTGGCAGTAGTCCAGATTCGTGGGGGACGGCGCGGTTCCGTACACCTTGCAGACGAACAGGCCGTCGTTCCCCGCGGCGATCGACGTGGTCACGGTCGGGATGTTCCGCAGCGTGTTGAAGAACGCAACGGCGCCCGCGGGCGGGTAGTTGCGGTCGGAGCCGAGCTTGGAGACGTACATGATCACGTACGTGCCGAGCTGGCGCAGGTTGTTCGTGCAGTCGCGCTTCTTCGCCGACTTCCTCGCAGCCGCGAGGGCAGGCAGCAGAAGGGCGGCCAGCACGCCGATGATCGCGATGACGACCAGCAGCTCGATCAGGGTGAATCCCTTGCGGTTCTTCATCTCTTTCGATCCTCTATGAGGCACTCGTCCGCCATGCGGCGGACATCTTGTCGCGCGCACAGTGCGCGCGGCCCTGACCCAGGTCATGCGACGCAGGCTGCCTCCCGAGGACGCCTCGGCCGCGCTCACGGCCTCCCAAGCGTCACTCGCGGACATCGGCAGGCGACCCTTGCAACCGGTCGTTCCGTCCGATTCCAGTCCCGCGCTCGACCCCGCTCCGCTCCACTCCGCGCGACGTGCGCCATTCCGGACGCTGCCCCGCGGAAACGGAATATATGGATGATGATGACGTCCTGTTCGTCCGTTCGTCCCACGAGGACGTACCGGTGGTCGTCGGAGCTGGTTTTCAACGCGTCGAGACTGCACGTCCGAAGGACTCAGCCTTCCTCACCGTCCGGCTCGCCACCTCCTTCCTGCGGGACGGCAGGGACTGCGCATCTGTGAGTGGGATTCTATGCTGCCACCCTAGATGCAGCGCAAGAAGAATTTTGCGGAAAAATCCGGGGCGTCCGGGGACTACCTCATCAACAGGGCCAGGAGGGCCTTCTGGGCGTGCAAACGGTTCTCCGCCTCGTCCCAGACCACCGAGTGCGGCCCGGCGATCGCCTCCGCCGAGATCTCCTCCCCCCGGTGCGCAGGAAGGCAGTGCATCACGAGGACGTTCGGGGAGGCCACCTTGAGCAGCGCGGCGTTCAACTGGTAGGAGTGGAAGATCTTCACCCGCGCCTCGTGCTCCTTCTCCTGCCCCATGCTCGCCCAGACATCGGTGTAGAGGACGTCCGCCTGGCGGGCCGCCTCCGTCGGGTCGTTCACGACCCGGACGCTCCCGCCGGTCCCCTTCGCCACCTCCGCCGCGCGCGCAACGACCTGCGCAAGCGGCTCGTACCCCTTCGGCGACCCGATCGAGACGTGCATCCCGACCTTCGCGCCGCCGAGGAGGATCGAGTGCGCCACGTTGTTCCCGTCCCCCACGTAGGTGAACCTCACCCCCGCCAGGCGCCCCAGCCGCTCCTGCACCGTCTGCAGGTCGGCGAGCATCTGGCACGGGTGGGTGAGGTCCGAGAGGCCATTGATCACCGGACAGGTCGCGTTCCGCGCCAGCTCCTCGAGGTCGCCGTGGCCGAAGACGCGCGCCATGATCCCGTCCGCGTACCGCGAGAGGACCTTCGCCGTGTCGGCGATCGGCTCGCCGCGCGAGAGCTGGATGTCGTTCCCGCTCAGGTAGATCGCGCTCCCGCCGAGGTGCCGCATCGCGACCTCGAACGAGACGCGCGTCCGCGTCGACGGCTTCTGGAAGATCATCGCGAGGACCTTCCCCGCGAGGACGGGCTCGTCCCGCCCCGCCTTGTGCGCGGCCTTCATCCGCGCCGCCTCGGAGAGGACGAGGCCGACCTCCGCGGGCGAGAGGTCGTCCATCGAGAGCAGGTGGCGTGTCTTGAGTGTTCCGGGCATCGCAGGTCTCCTACTGAAAAAGCTCCCTCACGGCATACCGCTCCGCGCGGTCCGGTCCGATCCACGTCCCCGCGCGGCGGTCGAGGGCCGCCTCCAGGCTCTCCGCGTTCGTCACGAGGACGTGCTCCCCTCCCCCCTCTAGGAACTTCACGGCGGCCTCGATCTTCGGCCCCATGCTCCCCGGCGGGAACTCGCCCGACTCGAGGAGCGCCTTCGCGACGCCGACCGTGAACGCGGGGTCGTCGGGGTCGACCTCGACGTGGGTCACGAGCGTCGCGACGGTGCGGCGGAGGCCCTCGGCGCGGAGGCGGTTGAAGAGGGCCTGCTGCAGGAGGTGGCCGAGGGCGCCCTGGGTCTCGGCGACGCAGTGGTCGAGCGGCATCGGCGGGGTGCGGTCGGCGGCGGCCTCGTTCTGGAGGAGGAGGGCGTTCCCTCCGAGGGCGACGACGACGAGCGGGCGAGCCGGGCGTTTCATGGGGCGGGCATTGTGCAATGCGCGATGAACAATTTGCAATATGGGCGTGGTTCAATCGGAGGTGACACTCGCGAGGGCATTCGCCGAACTCCAACTCCAACAACCAACTCCAAGAAACTCCAACTCCAATTCCAACTCAAAGGGCCTTGGAGTTGGAGTTGGAGTTCGGCCACTCGTCGGGATTGTCACCCGAATCAGCCGCCGATTGAACCACGCCGCAATATGCAATGCGCTGCACGCGGGGTAGACTCTCGACGACCTTCACGGACCCCTCCCCATGGCCCAGACCGACGCTCGCGACACGCCGACGAACCCCGCCTCGCCCGCGACCGTGCCGATCGCCCCGGACATCGCCGCGCGGATCCACGTCGCGCGCGGCCGCGCCACGAAGGAGGCTTACGTTCGCGCGCGGGACGACGCGGACCGCCTGGAGCAGGAGGCCGAGATCGACTCCGGCATCCCGGCAGATGCGTCCGAGGCGGAGGCGGACCGCCTTCGCACGGCCGCCTGGCAGTGCGTCGAGGCCCGACATGGAGGGCCCTACCGCTGGAAATTGCGACGCGCTCCTCCGATCGTCGGACGGCGGCGCGATGGGGCTCTGCGTTCGCGCTGCGGGAGACGGTTGCGAACCGCCTGGAGTGGACCGTCGAACACGCGGAGGGACGGCCCTGCGTCCACTTCTCCACGCGGCTGCCACGCGGATCGTACCTCCTGTGGATTCCGCCGGGCCAGGGCCTCTACGAGACGCAGTACCCGATCGAAGTCCGGCGCGATCGCGCGTGGAAGGAGACCTGCGAACTGGCGGAGGAGGAGGCCCCTCCCCTCCCGCCGGGAATGGAGCCGGTCGACGGCGTCTCGGCCGCGAAGTACTGGAGGTTCGTGCCGGCGGGTCCCTTCGACGTGAGCGGCGATCGGGACTCGACCCAGTCGCCCAAGCGCAGGGAGGCGTGGATCCGCGTCCCCGAGAAGGGAGACGAGGGGCTGTATGTCGCGCGGTTCGAGGTGACGTCCGCGATGTACCGCGCCTACCTCGACGACGCCTCTTGGCACGGGCTGGCCGCGTCCTTCCCGCATGTCCCTCGCCAGAACGGTGTCGCCTCGGAGGAGACTGCGTACTGGCGGCACGGCGAGCAGGGGTACCGTCCCCTCCCGGAGCTCACGTGGTGGACGGACGAGATGCCGGTGCATTCGATCTCCTGGGCAGACGCGGACGACTTCTGCGGCTGGCTGACCGGGCGCTCGGGCGGGGGGAGGTGGCGGTTCCAGTTGCCGACGCAGGACGAGTGGGAGAAGGCCGCGAGGGGGCCGTCGGGGCGGTTCTTCCCGTGGGGGGACGCCTTCGATCCGACGTTCTGCCGGAGCTTCGAGTCCCGGACGAGGGAGCAGCAGGAGACGATGCCGGAGCCGATTGCACTCTACCCGATCGACGAGAGTCCGTACGGCGTGCGAGACCTGGCCGGCGGGATGAGGGAGTGGACCTCGTCGCGTTTGGAGGGGCCGGCGCCGTGGCGGATCACGAAGGGTGGATCATGGGCTCACGGGAGCGGAATCGCCCGGTCCGCCGGGCTGACGGCGAACGCCCCCGAGAACGTCTTCCCGAGTCTCGGATTCCGCATCGTCGCGCGGCGGAGGGGGCCGTGACGGCCGGCTCGAAAACCTCTTGCCCGCCCCTGGGTCCGTCGCTAGACTGTTGAGCCTTTCGCCTGGAGATCGTCGGATGAAAGAGAAGATCCACCCGCCGTACAAAGAGGTCACGGTGACCTGCGGCTGCGGGAACACGTTCAATACGCGGTCGACCCGCGAGCGGCTCGTGGTCGAGGTCTGCTCGGCGTGCCACCCGTTCTACACGGGGAAGGAGAAGTTCCTCGACGCCGCGGGGCGCGTGGAGCGGTTCCAGAAGAAGTACTCCTGGAGCGAGGAGGAGCGGAACAAGATGGCGGCGAAGAAGCCGCCGAAGGCGCCGAAGCCGGTGGCGCCTCCGCCGCCTCCGCCGAAGCCGAAGGTCGAGAAGAAGCCGAGGCCCGCGCCGGCCCCCGAGGGGGTCCCGGCGCCGCAGGCGTCGGCCCCGGCTCCGCCGGCCGCCGCCCCGCCGGCGCCGACACCCGCGCCGACGCCGGAGCCGCCGGCTCCGCCCCCGATCATCGATCAGCCGCCCCAGGTGTAGATAAGAGGAGGGTGTCATGGCGGACGACGCACCGGCCCCGGGCCCCGGCGGACCGGCGGGCTTCGACCCGAACAAGCTGAAAGGACAGCTCGGCATGCCGGGCTTGATCGCGGTCGGATCCGCAGTGGGCGTCCTTGTCTCTTGCCTGCTCCCATGGTGGTCGATGACGACCACGTTCGGGATCGGTGGCTCGTTCAACGGATTCAACGTCTGGCACGGGAATGTGTCTTTCCTCGCCGCTGCGGGAGCCGCGGTCGCGGCGGTCATGATCGCGCTGGGAAAGGCCGGCCCGAATGAGAAGAACATGTGCTTCGGAATCATGGGCGCCGGCGCGGTCGTGGTGGCCGTCACGTTGCTGTTCTTCTTCGCCACGAGCGGGGGCAACTTCGGTGCGGTGAACGCAGGCAAGTCGATCGGTTGCTATCTCAATCTGCTCTCCGGCGCAGGACTCGCGTTCGGAGGTTTCGCGATGACAAAGGCGAAGGGGCACCTCCCGAAGTAACCAGTCTTCCGCGGGCCAGGGTCCCTCGTCTGGGGCCCTGGCCCGTTTGTATTCCGGTGAAACCATGATCGAGAAGCTCAAGGAAATGGTCGCCCGCTACCAGGAGGTGGAGCGGCTGGTCTGCGACGCGGAGGTCGTCAGGAATCCCGCGCGCATGAAGTCGCTGATGAAGGAGCGCGCCCAGCTCCTGAAATTCTCCACGCGCGCCGAGGAGCTGGACAAGATCCGCTCCGACAAGGACTCGGCGAAGGGGCTCCTCGCGGAGGCGAAGGACGACCGCGAGACCCGGAAGATGGCGGAGGAGGAGATCGCCGCGCTCGAGGTCCGCGAGCAGGCCCTCCTCAAGGAGATCGAAAACCTCTTCCTCTCCGAGGACAAGGAGGGGATGAAGAACGCGATCTTCGAGATCCGCCCGGGCGTCGGCGGCGACGAGGCGAAGCTCTGGGCCGGCGACCTCTACCGGATGTACGCGCGCTTCGCCGAGCGCCACAACTGGAAGATCGAGGTGATGGACCTCGACGAGTCGGCGCAGGGCGGGATCGCTCGGGTGACCTTCAAGCTCGAGGGGGAGGACGCCTACAGGCACCTTCGCAACGAGAGCGGCACGCACCGCGTGCAGCGCGTCCCCGCGACCGAGGCGGCGGGCCGCATCCACACGAGCACGGCGACGGTCGCGGTGCTTCCGGAGGCGGAGGAGGTCGACATCCAGATCGCCCCGCAGGACCTCGACGAGAAGTTCGTCCGCTCGCAGGGCCCGGGCGGCCAGAACGTGAACAAGGTCAGCTCCGCCGTGATGCTCACCTACAAGCCGACGGGCCTCCAGATCTTCTGCCAGACGGAGCGCTCCCAGCACGCGAACCGCGAGCACGCGATGACGATCCTCCGCACGAAGCTCTACGAAGCTGAGGTGGACAAGCGGAAGAACGAGCGCGACGAGCTGCGACGCACGCAGATCGGAACGGGGGAGCGGGCGGAAAAGATCCGCAGCTACAATTATCCTCAGAGCCGGATCACGGACCACCGGGTCGAGTTCAGCGTGCACAACCTCGTGGAGGTGCTCGACGGCGCCCTGGACCTCCTGATCGGGAGGCTCCTCGAGGTCGAGCGGGAGAAGAAGCTGAAGGCGCTCTCGCTCCAGAAGAAGCCTCCGCCGTCGCCTGCGGAGGGCGCGGCCCCGGTGAAGAAGTAACGCTGCGATGGGACTGGACCTCTACGTCGTGCGCCACGCGGTTGCCGTCGAGGCGTCGGCCTTCGCCGGCGCCGACGCCGATCGTCCGCTCACCGAGGAGGGGTGCGAGAAGTTCAAGGCGATCGCCTCCGTCCTCTCCCGCTTCGCGGACCCCCCGAGGCACATCTGGACGAGCCCGCTCCTCCGCGCGCGCCAGACGGCGGAGATCCTCGCGAAGGCGCTCGAGGGGGTGCGCGTCAAGGAGACCGACCTGCTCGCCTGCGGCGCGAAGCCGAAGAAGGTCCTCGACCTGGCGGCGGTCGCGGGGGACGAGTCGGCGGTCGTGGTGGGCCACGCGCCGGACCTGGGCGAGCTGATCGCCTACGCGATCGGCTCCTCCGCGCCCCTGCCGTTGCAGAAGGGCGCGGTCGCGGGCCTCTACTTCGACGGAGAGGTGAAGGAGGGGGGCGCGGAGCTCTTCTTCTGGCTCACGACCGGCGACGCGAAGCGGCTCGCGGCGGGACGCAGGTGACGATCGCCGGGCTGCTCGCGTGGGGCGTCGAGGCGATCAAGCCGATCGCCCCCGAAACCGCCGCGCGCGAGGCGAGCATCCTCCTCGCGCACGTGCTTGGTGGGCCGAGCTACCAGCTCACGCTCCGGCGCGACGAGGCGGCGAACGCGGACGTGGAGACGCGGTTCCGCGAGATGATCGCAAAGCGCCTGACGCGCTGCCCCGTGCAGTACCTGACAGGGGTGTGCGAGTTCTACGGGCTGAAGTTCAAGGTCGGGCCGGGCGTGCTCATCCCGCGGCCGGAGACGGAGCTGCTGGTCGAGACGGCGCTTCCAATTGTCGGCGGTTTCGACCGGTCCCAGGGTCACATCGTCGACGTCGGGACGGGAAGCGGCTGCATCGCCATCGCGATCGCCGCGACCCTCTTGCAGTCGCAGTCATCCCAGCGTTTTCACGTCACGGCGACGGACTGCAGCGCGGACGCGCTCGCGATCGCGACGGAGAACGTGCGCAGCCACGGGGTCGCAGACGCCGTTTCGCTCCTCCGGGAAGACCTGTTCGCGCTGCCCACGCAAAAAAGGGACGCCCTCTTCTCTCCGTGCAAGTTGAACATGCTGGTCGTGGACCTGCTCGTGTCCAATCCGCCCTATGTCACGGAGGCGGAGCATCCCGCGCTCGCCCCCGAGGTGCGCGACTGGGAGCCGAAGGAGGCGCTGGTCTCGGGCAAGGACGGCCTTCCCGCGATCATGCACCTCATCGCCAGCGGCCCGATCGTGGTCCATCAGGGTGGGCACATCCTCCTCGAGATTGGCGCGGGACACGCGGCGATTCTCCGTTCGTTGGACTGGGAGCGGCTCGGCTACGACCGCGTCGACTTCCTGAAGGACCTCGCGGGCATCGAGCGCGTCCTGCGCGCGCGCGTTCGCTGAGGTGGACCCCGCCGCCCCCTGCCCTGCCCGTGCTGCCCCGACAATCCCTCTCCCGCTCCCGCACCCGCCCCCGCTCCCGCCGCCCGAGGGGATCTGCCTCGCACAGTGGAGCGGAAAGCCACGACTGACGAGCCCCCTCCTCTACCTCGCGGGCCTCGGGAGCGGGGTCGGGTGCGGGAGCGGGAGAGGGACTTCACGAACCGTCGGCGAGGCCGGGCACACCTTCCGTTTGCAATCGACAGTTCGTACTTTACAATGCGCACCTCGCCGGAGCGCAGACCACACCCCATGGACATGCTCGTCATCGAAGGTGGCCGCCCTCTCCAGGGGGAGATCACCGTCAACGGCGCGAAGAACGCCGCCCTCCCGATCCTCGCCGCCTGCATCCTCGCGCAGGGGAAGTCCGTCATCCAGGGCGTCCCCCGCCTGCGCGACGTCGACACGATGCTCGCCATCCTCCGCGAGCTCGGCCTCCGCGTCGACCGCCTCGACAACGGCGACCTCGAGCTGGAGGTCCAGGACGAGTCCCCCTTCACCGCGCGGTACGAGCTGCTCAAGACGATGCGCGCGGGGATCTGCGTCCTCGGACCCCTCCTCGGCCGCCGCGGCAAGGCTCGCGTCTCCCTCCCCGGCGGATGCGTCATCGGCGTCCGCCCCGTCGACCTCCACGTGAAGGGGCTCACGACCCTCGGCGCCCGCTGCGAGGTCTCGCACGGGTACATCGTCGCGGAGGGGAAGCTCAAGGGGGCCCGCGTCTACCTCGGAGGCTCCTTCGGCTCGACCGTGACGGGGACCGCGAACGTCCTCATGGGCGCGGCCCTCGCCGAGGGGCAGAGCGTGATCGAGAACGCCGCCTGCGAGCCCGAGGTGCAGGACCTGGCCGACTTCCTCGTGAAGATGGGGGCGCGGATCCAGGGCGTCGGCACGCACCGCCTCGTCGTCGAGGGGGTCGAGGCGCTCCACGGCGCGACGCACAGGGTGATCCCCGACCGCATCGAGGCGGGGACCTTCCTCGCCGCCGCCGCGATCACGAACGGCGACCTCACCGTGAAGGGCGCCATCGCCGAGCACCAGGACGCGTTGATCGACCGCCTCACCGAGATCGGCGTCGAGCTCACGTGCGAGGACGGCTCCATCCGCGCCCGCGCGTCGAAGGGGCTGCGCTCGACGCAGATCGCGACGCTCCCCTACCCCGGTTTCCCGACCGACATGCAGGCGCAGCTCCTGGCCGTGCTCACGCTCAGCGAGGGGATCAGCGTCGTGACGGAGCGGATCTACCCCGACCGGTTCATGCACGTCGCGGAGCTGATCCGCATGGGCGCGAACATCCAGAAGGAGGGGCCGACGGCGATCGTCCATGGCGTCCACCACCTCTCGGGGGCGAAGGTGATGGCGAGCGACCTCCGCGCGAGCGCAGCGCTCGTGCTCGCCGGGCTCGCGGCGAAGGGGACGACGGAGATCAGCAGGGTGTACCATATCGACCGCGGGTACGAGCGGATCGAGGAGCGCCTGCGCCGGGTCGGCGCGAGGATCGACCGGGTGGACGACGGGAAGACGCCGGGGGTCTCGTTGGAGACGGACTGACCGTCTCGTCATCGTAGTCGTAATCGTAGTCGTAATCGTTCCGGCCGCGCCCATCGTTTCGATCAGGCCCATGGGTGCGGCCGGAACGATTACGATTACGACTACGATTACGATCACGAGGGACGATGGGCGAAGGGGAAGTCTGGTTCGTCAGCTCCCAGAACGAGGTCTGGGGTCCCTACCCGTGGGACTCCCTCCGCGAGTTCGTCACCTCCGGCCGCGTGAAGCGACACTCGCTCGTCTGCAACGACCGCAAGTCCTGGATCCCCGCCGAGAAGGTCCCGGGCCTCTTCGACGGCATCGCGCCGGAGCGCCCCCCTCGCCGCGTCGGCCTGTTCGCGAAGCGCCTGGTCCTCGGCGCCCTCGTCCTCGCCTCCCTTGGCCTCCTCGGATGGGGAGGCTGGTGGCTCTGGGGCCAGGTCGCCTCCGGCATCGAGGTCCCCTCCACCTCCCCCGACCTCGCGACGCCGGAGTCGGCCGCGCGCGTGTGCTGCCAGCGGATCCTCGAGCAGGCGCGCTCGGTCTCGAACGATGCCCTCGCGGTCGGCGAGTGGGAGCTCGCGTGCGACGAGAGGGAGCTCGCGTGGCAGGCCGACCCGGCCGACAAACGGAAGGAGCTGGACAGGCGCCGGAAGAAGCTCGACTTCACGAAGGCCCACGTCGCCGAACTGACCTCGGACAAAGTCGAGATCGTCGAGGTGAGCGACGTCCCCAACACGGGGAAGAAGGTCGTCGTGCGGCTCTATGGGAAGCAGGCCACGGAGAAGAAGGGGTCCCAGGACGAATACGAACTGACCGACCACGACGAGAAGATGACCCTGCTGCTCACCCAAGCGGACGGGAAGTGGAAGGTGAAGCAGAAGTAGGCGCTCAGCGCGGGTTGGGGTCGGGCTTCGGCTTGCGAGGGGCGGAGGGGTCGGACCAGCCCCAGAGGCGGAGCTTCCCCCAGCCGACCTGCAGCTCCTCCTTCGGTCTCTTCTTCTTCCCGCCCATCCCCCACCGGCCGAAATCCCCCAGGTCGCCGATGCGCATGTCGCCGCCGGGGACGACCGGCGCCGGCGCGGGGGACTGGGCGTTCGGGTCGGGCGGCGGCGGCGCGTCGTGGCGCGTAGGGGGCGCGCTCGCGGGGTCCGGCTGGCTGGCCGCGCGAGCCGCGGCCTGGCGCTTCTGGACCTCCTCGGGTGAGACCCAGTGGCCGTCGCCCTCGGCGGGCTGCTCCCACTCCCACCCCAGCTTTCCGAGCAACTCGAGCGCGCGCGTGTCCCCCGGGCGGAGCTCGAGGACCTTCATCAGCTCCGTGGCGGCCTCGTGCCAGAGCCCCCTCTCGCGGCACCAGACCGCGAGCGCCAGGCGAACGTCGACGTCGCTCCCCGCCTTGCCGCTGCGCTCCTCGTACTCCTGCCAGGGCGTCTTCTGCTCGCGGTCGATCCGGAGGACGTCGGCGCCCTTGAGCGTGATCAGGCCTCCCTGGCGCAGCGCGACGGTGATGTAGACGAGGTTGTCCGCATCGTCGCGCTGCTCGGTGACGACGACGCCGGTGATCTCGGAGCCGCCCTTCAGGACGACGCGGTCCGCGAGACAGGGAAGGGAAAAGAGCAGGATGAGGGCCGACGCGAAGGAGAGTCGCATGCGTTCCTCCTACCCCCTGACGTGCGGGTGAGATGCTACGCCTGGGGTCACACCGGGAACAAGTCAAATCCGGGAGTGGTTCAGAATCTCCAGGAATCAGGTCACCCCCCATGAGCCTGTACAGGTCCCCCTCCCGCTCCCGCTCCCGCACCCGCTCCCGAGGCCCGCGACATGGAGCAGCGCGTCCGGCGCAACGTCCCCTTCCGCTCCCGCCTGCGCGTCGCTCTCCCTCGGGCGACGGGAGCGGGAGAGGGTCCGAGACTGGCTTGCGTCAGGTCACGCTCCGCTGCACCCGGCCGGATTGCACACTGCACATTGAGAATTGCACATCGCACTCCCCCCAGGGTACGCTCACCTTGTTCCAGAGGGACCCTCATGTTCGAAGGCCTCACCAGCAAGCTCCAGGGCGTCTTCCGCAAGCTCGGCATCAAGGGACGCCTCTCCGAGAAGAACATCGAGGAGGGGCTGCGCGAGGTCCGCACGGCCCTCCTCGAGGCGGACGTCAGCCACACCGTCGCGCGCGACTTCATCGATCGCGTCACGAAGAAGGCGATCGGCCAGGAGGTCATCCGCGACATCCGCCCCGAGCAGCAGATCATCAAGATCATCTACGACGAGATGACCGCGCTCATGGGCCCCGTCGAGCCGGGCCTGAAGCTCGCGGAGAAGCCGCCGACGATCATCATGATGGTCGGCCTCCAGGGGAGCGGCAAGACGACTACGTGTGGAAAGCTCGCCCGCTTCTGGCAGAAGAAGGGGCACGCCCCGTGCCTCGTCGCCGCGGACCTCCAGCGCCCCGCCGCCGTGGAGCAGCTCAAGGTCCTTGGAGAGCAGATCAACGTCCCCGTCTACTGCGGCGAGCCGGGCGGCCGCCCGCCGAAGGTCTGCGAGCGGGGCGTCCAGTTCGCCACGAACAACGCGCGCGACATCGTCATCCTCGACACCGCGGGGCGCCTGCACATCAACCAGGAACTGATGGACGAGCTGAAGGACGTGCAGGCGAAGGTCAAGCCGCACCACATCTTCCTCGTCGCCGACGCGATGACCGGGCAGGACGCGGTGAACTCCGCGAAGGAGTTCGACGCGCAGCTCCCGCTCACCGGCGTCATCCTGACGAAGCTCGACGGCGACGCCCGCGGCGGCGCTGCGCTGACGATCAAGGCGATCACGGGCAAGCCGATCAAGTACGTCGGCGTCGGCGAGAAGCTCGAGAACCTCGACGAGTTCTACCCCGAGAGGATGGCGCAACGCATCCTCGGGATGGGCGACGTCGTCTCGCTGGTCGAACGGGCCCAGGAGGTCGTCGACCAGGATGTCGCCGAGAAGATGCGCGACAAGATGATGGAGGGGGACTTCACCCTCGCCGACATGCTCGCGCAGCTTCAGCAGGCGAAGAAGATCGGCTCCATGAAGGACATCGCGGCGATGATCCCCGGCATGGGCGAGATGATGCAGGGGCAGGAGCTCGACGAGAGCGAGCTGAAGCACGTCGAGGCGATGATCCAGTCGATGACGGTGGAGGAACGGGAGCATCCGGAGCTGATCGACGGGTCGCGCCGGGCGCGGATCGCGAAGGGGTCGGGCGTCAACCCAAACGCGGTGAGCGGCCTCCTCAAGCAGCACAAGGAGATGCGCAAGATGATGAGGAACATCTCGCGCTTCGGCCTGGGAGGGCTGGGGAAGATGATGGGGAAGATGCGCCGCGGGCCGATGCCGCCGGGGGGCGGCCTACCGCCGAAGCCGCTCAAGTAGCTGATCCAGCTCGAAGAGGAGGTCGACGTCGGCGGGGTGGCCGGCGCGATCGAGGCGCTCGAGCGTGCGCCGGACCCCCTCGCGGTCCCCCATCGCGGCGTAGGCGCGCGCAAGCGACGCGAGCGCGTTCGCCCAGCCTGGGTGGCCGGCGACGAGCGCCTCGAGGTCCTCCGCCGCGCCGGAGACGTCTCCCACTTCGCCGCGCGCCCTGGCGCGGAGCTGCCGGCCCTTCTCGAAGCCGGGGACCTCCTCGAGCGCATGGTCGAGGAGCGGCAGCGCGAGCGCGAAGTTCCCCTCCTGCGCATACAGCGTCGCGCGGTAGAAGTACGGGAAGGGGTTCTGCGGCGCGTCGTCCATGCGCGCGTCGAGGAGCGACTCGTGCGTCTTCCAGACGGGGTTGCGGATCACGGTGAGCGACGCGAGGAGTGCGATCACGACGAACGCGACGCCTCGTGTGCGGATGCGCACGAGGAGGGAGGCGAGGCCGGCGAAGGCGCCGACGGAGGGGAGATAGAGGAACCTCTCCGCCTCGATCGCGCCGATCGGGACGAGGAGGTTCGAGACGGGGACGAGCGCGATCGCCGCCCAGGCGCCCCAGAAGGCGGCGGGGCGGCGGCGGAGCGCCTGCCCGAGCCAGAAGAAGGAGAGGGCGATCGCGGCCATCGCGCCCGCGAGGAATCGCGGGTCGGAGAGGCGCGAGACGCGGACGGCGGGATTCACGTTCACCGCGAAGTCGGCGCAGAGCGGCCAGGGGACGAGGATCAGGCGGACGTAGTCGGCGAAGACGGCGGTCATCGTGAGGAGCCGCGCCCGCAGAGGGGCGTCGCCGAAGGCGGCGTGCGTCTCCGTCACGGCGCCCAGGGCCTTCCAGCGGGCGTACGCGTAGCCGGCGATCACGATTGCGCACACGACATACGCAGGCCACCTGGGCCGCCCTGGCAGAGCCAGCTTGCTGGTCCTGGCAGAGCCAGCTTGCTGGTCGCGCGGGCCGAGCAGGGCCCAGGCGGCGAGGAGGAGCGGCAGGACGCCTGCGTTCTCCTTCGAGAAGAGGCCCACGGCGAACGCCAGGGCGAGGAGGACCCAGCGGCCGTGGAGGGCGGCGAGGAAACCTCCCAGCACGCCGATGGCGGCAAGGACCTCGGCGCGCTGGACGATGGAGTCGACCGCATCGGTGTGGACGGGGTGGACGGCGAAGAGGGCGGCCCCGAGGAAGGCCCAGGGCAGGTCCGCCCAGCAAGCTGGCCCTGCCAGGGACAGTTCGAGCATCAGCCGGAACGCGAGGAGCGTCGCGACGACGTGGAGGAGGAGGTTCGTGAGGTGGAACGGGAACGGGCTGCCTCCGCCGATCGCCCAGTCGACGGCAAACGAGAGCGTTGTCACGGGGCGGTACAGCTTGTACTCGGGGTCGGCCTCGCCCCAGTAGCCGCGCTGGAAGAAGGAGGGGGCGTTCGCGAGGCTGTGGATCGCCGGGTCGCCGAGGACGATGGTGTTGTCGTCCCAGACGAAGCCGTTGCCGAGCGTGTTCGCGTACGCCGCGGCGGCGAGGAGAGCGATGGCGATGGTGGCGCCCCACCGGCCCCGGTCCTCTTTCGTTCCCGTCTCCATCGCCGCCATGCTATTCCCGCGACGCTTCCAAGACAAGCTCGACGGCCAACCCGACCACCAACCCTCTCCCGCACCCGCTCCCGAGGCCCGCGCCATGGAGCAAGGCGTCCGAAAGAACGTCCCCTTCGGTTCCGGCCTGCGCGCCGCACCCCCTCGGGCGACGGTAGCGGGGTCGGGAGCGGGAGCGGGAGAGGAGATTGCGACCCGCAGTCGTCTGTCCGTACGCATTCAGCCTGCCACCCCCGGTCGTCGAGGTAGGCAGAGCCAGCTCGCGCTGTCGACTATCGGGAGCGACGCACCCGATCGAGCTCCGCGCGCAGGGCGTCGCGCGCCGCCTCGGCGCGACGCCGTGCCTCCGCCTCGCGACGCCGCCCCTCCGCCTCGCGACGCTTGCCCTCCTCCGCGCGCCGCCGACGCTTCTCCACCCCCTTCACCACGTACGTGTCGGGGCTCAGGCGCAGCCTCGGATCTCCCTGCTGGCAGTAGATCAGGTTGTTGCCCGCGACGTAGACCCGCTTGCGCCTCCCGAACCAGAGGTCGAGCGCCTCGAGGAGGTAGTTCATCTGGAACCGATGGTCATCCGTCTCCGCCATGGGCCTCCCGTCCGACTCGGGGTAGACGATCTCCCCCTCGTCGTGTCGCGCCAGCCTCCCGTTCCGCATCCGAATGTCCTCCATCTGGGTCGTGCGGGCGTGTCAGAGCTCGATGACCCCGCGGTGATAATGGCTGAGGTCGATCGCTTCGCGCCCAGCAAGCTGGCTCTGCCAGTCGGGGTCCAGGCGAATGCCGAAGTCCTGCATCGCGTTCGCCCCGTAGAGGAGGTCGATGGGCCGGCCGCCCTCGTCCTCGCCGATCTCCCGGAGGACGAACGCGCTCACCATCACCGCCTTGCCCCGGATCGACCCCTCCAACACGCATATCTCGCGGGCCGAGTGACTCTCCCCGCCAATCGCCGTCCGGAAAGGGCGGTGAAGGGGGAGGAGCCTCCCCGAAGCAGCGGCTCCTCGGCGGACGTAGCTGTTGCGTGAACCCGAGTCGAAGATCGTGTACAGCCGCTCGGAGCCCACCTTGAGCAGATCGAAGATGCGTCCCATGGAATCGATCCTCCCGACGCACGATTGTACGAAAGGGACGAGGGGCGCGCAACCGCCTGCGGGGGGCCTGTCGCCCGGCCCGCTGCGCGGGCGCCCCGGGGCGGCCGCCCACCGGGGCTGCGGGCCCGGACGGTCGTGGGAGCGGGAGCCGCTATGACGGCGGCTTCTCCTCCAAGTCCGCGATCAGGTCGTGGAAGACCTCCCGGATTGCGTGGTTGATCGCCTGCTGGCGCTTGGGGTCCTTGAGGAATGTCTCCAGGCGATCGAGCACCAGGGCGTACCATGCGTCCCGGAAAGCCTCCTGCGACGCAAGCCACATCAGCCCTTGCCCCGTCCCACCTCGGGTGTCGCGGCGACGACCGTTCTTCTTCGTCATGGTTGCATCATAACACCCCACCGCCCATTGGAACAGGGGCCCGGCGGGGATTCGAGTCGTGGGTCGCCCGAGGAGGGGCGCCCGCCTTGGCCATCGGCCTTGGCGAGTCCCCCTCCCCCAGCGGGACGGGCGGGGCCAGGCCCGTTTTCACGGGCACGCCGTCGCGCCCCCCGCCTCTCTCCTTTTTCGTCGCCCCCGCCCTTGCGGACGGGAACGACCGGAGGTGGAACCGCCCCGCCAACGTGGGCACGCTGGCAGGTTTCATGGACCCCCCACCCTCTTGCACTCCCAAAGTGCCCGTAGGCGCTCCGGCTCTGACACGAGGGGTCTTCCGCGCGCACACCCGAAGCCCATTGTTGTCGTTGATTATGTGCTGGATGGCGGATCTCCGCCAGGGAGAAGACACGGGAGGCCACATAACGCATCGGGGTTTGGAGTCGAGGAAACATAACGTGGAAGGCTGGGCAGGCGGTCCGTGGCACCACGGGCTGTCTCTACAAAGAG
>ORJL010325528.1_pt1 | contig 18502 bp, 19 predicted proteins | sample 1779941 | NCBI WGS metagenome assembly ORJL01 (sample SAMEA104232317, study PRJEB22302) | groundwater metagenome | biome: forest; feature: aquifer; material: groundwater | place: USA | collected 2011-08-07 | depth 5.8 m | reverse complement strand
GTTAGGACACTTTTCTTAAACCAAGAAGACGAGAATTGGATAATTCGTAGGGAGCTTGATTTTAAACTGATATCTTCGCCTAAGGCAAAGTGCGCCTAATTAATGGTATATAATGGTACGCACTACCGCACAGGTCGAAAAATTGTGTTTTTGCAGTTGGGCATAGTATCATCAATCGGACTTCCCAAACTAATGTAGGATCTCTAATGTTAAAGTATGGTGGAGGAGGTCATAAGGTTGTTGGTACCTGCCAGGTACCCTATGACGATACAGATAAGATATTGGATGAACTAACCTTAGTTATTACACAAGATGGATGACTGAATTGACATCTAAAAGGCACCGAAGGTACATTTGTAACCTTGGTGCCTTTTGAGTAACTTATTAATCTTTAAGCCATCAAGCTTTTAAGCCTCTTTTAATTTGATCCCCCAAAGAACGGGCTGACCCATCTTTTAATGCTCTAATAAACTTTTAGCAATACATACGGCACTAGTTGCATTAGTACTATAACCATCAGCCCCAATTTTATTGGCGAAGGCTTGAGACACAGGTCCACCACCGATTAATACCTTGAATTTATCTCTGAGTCCTCGATCATTAAGGATTTTAATAAGCTTCTCCATGCCCTCCATAGTTGTTGTCATCAACGTTGATAAGGCAATTATGTTTGCATCAACCTCAATTGCTTTCTCAATAAATTGAGCGATAGGAACATTTCGCCCTAAATCGATGATTTCAAAATTTGAAGTTTCCAGCATAATTTTAACAATGTTTTTACCAATATCATGAGTATCTCCTTCAACAACTCCCATTACAATCTTGCCTTTACTAGCGATTCGGGAGCTTTTAATGAGTGGTTGTAAGATCTCTAGCCCTGCATACATTGCATCTGAACACATCAAAATTTCTGAAACAAAGTATTCTTGTTCTTCAAATAATTTGCCGGCTTTCTCCATACCCTGAATCAAGCCGTCATTTAGAATGACAAGTGGATCAATTCCCTCGGTCAACGCTTCTTTAATCAGCCTTGCCGTTTCATCCTCTTCCATTTCACACACTGCTACGGCCACTTTATGCAAAATGTTCATTTAAACTCTCCTCGTCCTTAATTTATACAGACTGGTATCTATTATATTTGAGGTATCATTACGGACACTTCAAATAAACTCACCCGACGTTTTCTGTCTCATAGGCTTCATTTTGAAGCAACTCCCATATTAGCTGCCGAATCCTGCCGAACTCAGCCGATGACCTTATGCCAATGCGCGGCCGAGGCAGGTTGATCTTTACTACTTCTTTTATGGTCCCAGGATTCACAGTCATAACGGCTACACGGTCAGCTAGAAAGACGGCTTCATCAATGCTGTGAGTAACAAAAATTATGGTTTTATGAGTTTCCTCCCAAATACGTAGCAGTTCATCCTGTAATGTTTCTCTGGTCTGTGCATCAACCGCAGCAAAGGGTTCATCCATCAACAGAACCTCCGGATCGTAAGCTAAGGCCCTAGCAATAGCCACCCTTTGCTTCATACCGCCGGAAAGTTCATAAGGATACCGATCTTCAAATCCCTGTAGTCCCACCAGATTGATATTTTTTTGGCTGATATTACTCCGTTCTCTTTTTGCCACACCTTTGATCTCCAGGCCAAAATCCACATTTTGACGGACCGTCCGCCAAGGAAAAAGCGCATAACCTTGTAGGACAATTCCCCGATCCAAAGCCGGCCCTTTAATAAGTTTACGGTCAATATAAATCTCACCGTAACTCGGGTGGGCTAAGCCAGCAATCATATCTAGGAAGGTAGATTTACCACAACCGCTAGGTCCCACTATCGTAAGGAATTCACCTTTTTTTACTTTCAGATTAACTCCTTTAAGGGCAACAAATTCCTCAGGACCGTTGCCTTTTCTTTTTTTCTTATAAACTCTGCCAACGTTTTGGGCTACAATCTTTGCTCCTTCTTGAGGATCTCTTTTGCCAGAATTATTATTAACTTGTTCCTGATTCACTAACATAGGAACTATCTCCTTTCAGGAATATTTCATTACTGAGTTCCTTTATTCTAACTAATCACAACAAGTAAAACTTAAACATTTTTTCCCATAAAATAAAACTCGTTGGATTTATACCCATTCATGGTAGGAAATGTTACAGTTTCAAATACTATTTGTTCTAATAAAGAAGTCAATTGTTTAATCCATTCCGGTGTGTGGTGTCTTAGTATCACTCCGTCATTAGACTCAAATACACCGTAAGTTTGATATTTATCTTTGTACAAGTTATATCTAGAAATATTCCTATCATCACTATTTATTAAGAAATCATTTATATAAAGAATCCCTCCCGGTCGTAAAAGCCTTTTGACTTCGTTAATTAGTAAAATCTGTTCCTTGTTATCGACTATACAAGTTAAAACTCCGAACAGAATAATCGCATCAAATGAATCATCTGTAAAATCTGTGTTTTGCCCTTCTCCTAAATGAAGATTTAAAAAGGGGTATTCCGTTTGCCCCTGAGAAATCATCTTTTTTGAGGTATCAATACCATGAAGGTTAGTAAAGCCATTTAAATATAGGTCGTTTAATGTTCTACCATAACCAACCTATATCTAAAACACGATCATTTACGCCAACATACTTAACAAACAATTCTGGTTGAAACGGCGTTGTAAATTTTTTCTCGTCAGCTACCCTATTCCAATAGTGCGTTTGTCTCTGCTGACTGTTCATAATATCCTCCCAAATGCTCATAAAAAATTCTCTAAGGTGTATCAACGAAAATACTTATCCCTGTACACACTCCATTCAATACGTTCTCATCAAAGGAGCTTTACTTAGTCTAGTAATTAGGGGAGACCCGTTAACTGGTCCCTGAATAAACTATTTCTTAAAATAAGGGTTATAATCATTGGTATAAATATCGGAGGGTTTGAGTTGGCCTGGTTTTAGATCACCAAAACTTTCTATCATTTTAAACCAAGGTTCGATTCTGGAATCAACGATATAATCGTTATCATCATAATAGAAAGCAGCGACATCTTCTTCTTTCATGTTGAGTGCCTTAGCTGTTATTTTTTTGCCTTCATCCCGATTGGCATTAATCCAATGATGCGCTCGCGTTAAAGCCCGGACAATACCTTTAGCGACATCGGGATTTTCCTGCAAGAATTTTTCACTTGTGATTGCTGAAAATGATGTTCCGGCGTTTGGATCTTTACTGATATCCCAAGTGGTAACAAGCACATCGGACTTACCATGGTTTTTCACTCCCTGATAAGTTGCCGGATGATGCGCAGTTACATCAACTAAACCATTTTGTAGAGCCAGTTCTTCTTGCGCTTCTGGAATAACGACAAATTGAACTTGATCTTTGGAAACATTGTTTTGCTTTAACCATTCGAGGAAAAGACCGTCAGGACAACTACCTGTAAACGGGACCCCTATCTTCTTTCCGATTAGATCTTTTGCTGTTTTAATTGAACTGCCTTTTTTGACAAAATAGATAAGATGATTATACTGTGGATCATCGACCATTCCTGTGGAAATAGCTTTCAATTTGGAACCCGCCAAGATTGCTTTACCGAGCATATCTGCGTGTCCTAAGGTAAACGTTAGATCTCCTTTTAAAACCGCAGGGATGGCTTGACTCGGTGGTAATACGCCAACATATTTAACTGTAATGTTTTCATCTTTAAAGTACCCTAACTGGTCTGCAATAAGGACATCGGTTTCTCCCGTTTGGGTTGCAAGCTTTATTTCATAAGGTTCTTTCGCAATGTCCGAAGCATTGGCTTTATCCGTGACATTTGAGGTCGTAGGAGATGCTGTTGATTTCCCGCAGCCTGTTAAACTAATTGCAAATAATAGCAAAAATGCTCCAATTAATAATGTTTTCTTTTTCATCTTTTCTCTCCCTTTCAATTTGTCTAATCTTTTAATTTGTTTAACTTTCTGGATGCAATTCCTCTTTCCAGCGCATCGTCTTTTTCTCTAAAAACACCAGGATAAAGTTAAGGATTAATCCTAGTAGAGACATAGTTAGGATAGCTGCATACATCTCCGGTATTTGGTATTTAACTTGCGAATCATAAAGCAGATAACCAAGACCCTTATTGGCCCCCATCATCTCGGCTGTAATTAAGATTAATAATGAATAGGTAACACTAAGGCGCATCCCGGTAAAAATGACCGGAAAAGCAGCCGGTAAAACCACTTTGCGAAACATGGTTAAGGTAGACGCACCCATTGATTTAGCTGACTTGATCAATAAGGGATCAACATTTTTTACCCCGGAAATACTGTTCAAAAGAATAGGCCATTGGACCCCCCAAAAAATTATGGCCACTTTAGAAACTTCCCCAATCCCAAAAAGAAGGATAAATACCGGAAACAAAGCTAGGGCTGAGGTCTGTCTAAAAACCTGCAATAGAGGATCGATAAAACGTTCAAAACCTTTAAACCAACCGATGAGTAATCCCAAGGGAACAGCAATAACCAATCCTAAACCAAATCCCAAAGCCGCCCGTTCAAGGCTGGCCCCAATATGTTTAAAAAGTTCGCCTGAGAGAAGAAGGCTCCAGAAAGCAACAGCAACTTTAGAAAATGGCGGTAGAAAGGTGGTATCAACCAAGTCTAATTTCGGGAATATTTCCCAGATAAGCAGGAAGATTGCAATGGCGAGAAGACGATAAACAGCTGAGTATAGCCTATTTAACCATGTAATAATCACCGTATCACCTCCTATCCTTTCAATAAAGGTATCCAAACTCCTTTTGGTTACAACAAACCGATGAGTTTATTGCAATACCTTCTCAATCTGACAGAGAAGAGCTTTAAAAACCGGGAAACCTGAAATTGGATCACGATTGTAAAGATCCGTCAAACAATTAGTGTTGGCTTCCCGCCATACTTCAACCTGAATCGGACCTCCCCCACCTACATTCACTTCTACACTTCCGGGCAAAACCTGATCTGTAACGGCAGCATAAAAACAGACTTGTCCCCGTTTAGTTCGAATAGACACTCTGTCTCCATCAGAAATTCCTCGTTTATCAGCGTCTTGCGGATTGATTAATACTTGTGGTTTGTCCTGCAGTTTGAGCAGTCCAGGGATATTTAAATGTTGAGATCGAAAAGTTGATTGGATTCTGGCCCCTGTATTTAATATCAATGGAAATTCAGAAAGTAGTTCTGGGTCTTGTAGTGGTCCTTCCTGGGGATCTACATACACAGGCAAAGCCTCATAACCGTACTTCGCTAGAATAGAGGAGGAAATTTCCACTTTGCCTGAAGGAGTCTCAAACCCCGGTTTACCATCTTTGCGCAAAAGCCCCAGTTCGTATTTTTTATAGCGGCGTTCCGCTGTTGGTAATTTAACCCCCTCAGGATGTTTTTTCAGTTCTGCCAATAACTCAGGGGTTTTGGCAAAGGCCCTTTCTAATAACTCTTCATCACTTTGTGGATACAAGTAACCATATCCCAGTCGCTTAGCCAATTCTGCCAAAATTGCCAGATCACCGCGTGCTTCCCCTACCGGTTTAATAACTTGTTCCCTCAAAGCTACATAACCAGGATAACGTTGATAAGAGGTCGTTTCATAATAGGTTGTAGCTGGGAAGATAACGTCAGCGAATAATGCATCCTTGGACATAAACCGGTCGATAACAACAATAAATTCCAGCTGTTTATAAGCCTCCTCGAAAATCTCCGGTTGCGGGTAAGAAGTAAGGGTGGAAGCACCATTGATTAACAGGCCTTTTATAGGATAAGGTTTCCCCTCGCGTACCACTTTAGGCAACTCAAGATACTGTGCATTTCCGGTTAACTCATAGAAGAGGGGATATTCTTGAGCACCTATTGGCAAAATGCCCTCCGGTTTTTTTACTTCCATTTTTTCCATTGTTGATTTTACTGGAGGATTAATATACAGACCCCCCGGAACATCAAGATTTCCTGTTAAGGCCCAGATCAGATACACTGCACGTATGTTTTGAACTCCACTATTCGTATATTCCAGTCCTGTATAAGTTCGGAGACTAACATGCTTAGTCGTGGCAATTTCACGTGCCAAACTGATCACTGTTTCTTGTGATACCCCGGTGATTCTTTCAACCTCTTCTGGAGTAAACTGTTGCACATACGTTTTCAATTCTTCAAATCCAACTGTCCAGTTACGGACAAAATCCTGGTTGTAAATTCCTTCATTAATAATCACACGCAAAATAACCAAGGCCAGTGCCCCATCTGTCCCAGAACGTACAGGCACCCATTGATCAGCCTTGCGAGCAATATCGCTTTGCATATGATCAATTGCAATAATCCTAGTGCCTTGACTTTTTGCTTTCATAATTCTCTTATTCATTAAAGGAGGAGAATCGGTAATAGGATTAGCGCCCCAAATTACAATTAGCTTACTGTTTTCAAGATCGGGGGCCAGATCAGGACCCATTATGCCTAAGGTTGTCTTTGGAGCAAGAATGCCATAGGAAACAAAACAGAGCGAACCACAGCTTGCAATATTCGGTGAACCAAAGGGAAGTAACAACTCTGAGACAGCGGCGTCACGACCACTACAAAAGTCATTATATGATTGCTCGAAAGTTCCTCGACCCGAATGACTTATAAAAGCCTGAGCTCCATATTTTGCTTTAATTTCTTGCATACGTGCTACTGTAAAATCTAAGGCTTCTTCCCAACTGGCCTGTCTAAATTCTCCTTGTCCTCTCTCACCGGTACGGATCAAGGGTGTTCTTAACCTATCCGGAGAATACACTATCTCCGGAGCAGCTTTGCCTCTTACACATAGTGCTCCGAAGGGATGATCTTTTCGTGCTTCAACTTCGACGATCCGTCCATCCTCGAGGGTTACCTCTACAGCACATCCTCCTGGACAAACACCGCATAGGGCAGGTTTTTTCCCTCTAACACTCATCCTTCTTCCTCCATCCTATAAATTAGTATTGACCAAAGACCCTTGCCGCTTTAACCATGGCGTACACATTGGCAGGAGGAGTCAGCGGTGGCAACCCACAGGCCGGCATGAGAATAAACCCTCCGGGGTGACCTTTCATTTTTCTGATCAGTTCACCTGATACTTCAAATACTTGATCAGGACTCCCCTGCTGTAACAAGTTTGTGTGAACATTCCCCCCTATAATATGGTCCTCACCAAAAGCCTTTGCAGTCTGTTCAATATCCATCTCGTGGCCAATTGTAATGGTGGTACGGGGAGCTAGCTGAATTTCATTCAGCCAAAAAGGCAGATTTTTCGTATGGTCGCCACAGAGGTGTACAACCCATTTGTTTACCCCTTTTCTAATTAACTTGGAGTGGATTTCCATGATATAGGGAAGGCTATATTTCTCAAAAAACTTAGATGACATCATGGTCTGGCACTCAAATGGATAGGCAATAAAAGCAGAACAGTTCTCTGCTCCAAACTCTTCGATTAAGCGATCGGCGATAGCGAGAATGTAATCGGTTGATATGCGGAGAATCCTATGTACCAGATCTGGATACTTATAAAACCAACGAAACAAATTGGCCGGACTAGTGATATTCCCTGCTATCCCAAGAGCCGACCCTGCAGGAATTGAAACTCTGGAACCCCTTTCTCTACTTAATTTGGCAAACTCAAGCAACCGACTAACCCCAGGAGATCTATCCAAATCAGGAAGTTCTAAGTTTTCTACATCTTCGAGCTTTTCCACTGCACGCTTACCTAATACGGGTAAACAGAAAGCCGGAGTTTCGGGAAATATAAGTTCTCCCCCAAAATCCCATCCCGCCCAATTTGGAATATTGAAAGATGGAGTTGCATCATATTGGTGAAGCTCAATTGACCAAATTTGAGCCCTCCAAGCCTTTTCTGGTTCCAGAAAAAACTCTTTCAAAGGTAAACCAGTGACCGCCGCAGTATAAGCTGAAGCAAAAGGATTAATAGGAACTCTGTCCAATCCCTGCATGAGGGCTAAAGCCTTCATACGCTCAGTAGTAGTTAGTCTATCTGTAAACACAAGTTATTCCTTTCATTTATAATTTTCTCATCATGTTTTCTACCAATACCGATTGAAAATTACATATCAACATTATTTCTTGGATTCATTATAGTAATAATCATAAATAATTTATAATACTTTATATCACTAATAGATTATAATGTCTATAGATAAAATCGATACAATAAGTGCAGCATGTGTGGGTCAGAGCACAGGAAGGCTGTTCAAATAGTTTCTTTATGGGGGTGAGTAAAATATTACTTCATCAGCTAGAGGTTTTTATTCAAGTAGCTGAAAAAAGCAGCTTTTCTAAAGCTTCGGTAAATCTTTTTTTAAGCCAATCAACTGTAAGCACTCATATTAGCAATTTAGAAAAACAATTTGGACAAAAACTCTTTGACCGGTTAGGAAAAGAGGTAGTCTTGACGCCCTTTGGAGAAAAACTTTATCCATGGGCCAAGGAAATGCTCGTCTTAAAAAATAAAACCCTGTGGGAAATGAAAAATTGGACAGGAAAAATAGATGGGCATATCACTATTGCGGCTAGCACAGTACCGGCCCAATATGCGATTCCATATTTAATATCTAAATTTATTAATAAATATTCTGGGATCCAATTCGTTTTGGAACAAAGCGGTTCGGAAAAGGTTGCAGAAAAATTAGTTAGGGGCGAAGCCGAGATTGGAATGCTAGGCGAACAGTATTACCTTGAGCATCTCCAGTTTATACCTTTTGCCAAGGAGAAATTTGTAGTAATAACTCCTACCAACCTACAGTTAAAGAATAAGATTTCGATATGTGATTTAGTTGATTATCCTTTTCTATTCCGTAAATCCGATTCAGGTACCCAGGCCAATCTTGAGAAAATGTTAAATATAACTGGCGTTGCCCTATCTAAAATAAAAGTTGTTGGATACTTTGACAGCCTGGAAGCCCTTAAACACAGTGTAAAAGAAGGAATTGGCATCTCTATCATTTCTGAAATAGCCGCCGTGGATTATGTGAAAAACAAGCTGATCAACGCTTATGAACTTACCGAACTTACTGAGAAAAGAGTTTTTTATTTCGCCCATCATAAAAAAAGAACTTTATCCCCTCTTGCAGAAGCATTTATGAGTTTTAGCCTAGAATTATCAACTACTTTTATAGAGCAATTCCAAATGAATTTTCCTATAGCAACTCAGTCAAAATAAATTAGTTGACTTGAAAACTAAGACTAAGCTATTTTTTAAAAATATATTTAGCGATACAACAAATTCTCTTTTCAAACCTAAGAATACTTCTATTTTAGTAATATTAGAAATAACAATTTAGTTTTACCATTAAACATAAAAGGCACCGAAGTTGCATTTGCAACCTTGGTGCCTTTTGAGTAACTCAGCTTCTAAGCCTCTTTTAATTCGATCCCCCAAAGAACGGGCTGACCCATCTTTTTAGAACTCCATTTAATACACCTATGACCAAGTGCAAGGGGTTCTGTTATCTTGTCAATTAAATCTATCATTGCTTGTCCATATGTCAAATCTACCCTAGCATCAATGGCATAGGAACTAGCCCTTTCTATTTTTTCAAGAGCAGTGGAAGTCTTTCCACAAAGGTGAATAAGAACTTTCCCTCCCGCTTCTTTGATCCCTTTAATGATCCCCTGACTTGAAGTGCCACTAAATTCTCGGTAAACTTTGGGACCAACAATATCCATGGCTCCTACAGGATCTCCGTAGGAAATAATCGAAGCACCCCTTTTAATACCCTCAAGACTATAGCTGATGATACCAGCTTCAACAATAGCCAAAATGTCCCGAATTTGCTGAGGGTTTTTACGTAACCCTTTGTAAAAGTTCATAGGGTCAATTAATGATGAAATAATAGTGAAGGGTCCCTCTACACTTAAAGACACTTTTTCCCCTGCTGCAGCTATGATTTGCACAGCATCCAACACTTCTTTGATTCGACCTTTGGTTATATCCATTTTTTGAAGACTGGACATTTCTTCAATAGATGAATAAGGGTAACTCTCTACTCTGGGTCCATTCAAAGCATCACCCAACTTTATTTGCGCTCCCATAGCTTCGGCTTCCACTGTAACGCAGAAAGGAACTCTGGAAATGACATCGCCCCGGTGTTTCATGAGTGCAACTGCTAGTGTTGCCATATTGTTTTTATTCGTGTGTGCCTCCGGGAAAGTAATGCCTGTTTCCGTAACCACCTCTTCTGGTATCTGCTCGAGGTTGTCTCCAGAACATTTAAAATCCACTGATCATCCCTCCCCTATCTGAAGTAAGTTTCCTTTAACCGATCGCAAAATAAAAGAACTCCCCCACCAGAATACTTATAGTCTGTAAAATCAAAATAATTAACAAGGTTTTCTTCAAGGGCAGTTCTTTAAATAGAATTAAGACACCATATCCCGTATTAGCGCATAACCCTGCTATCATTGATCCAAAACCTAAAGCCCCTTTGATAAAACCTTCAGCAATAAGCACCGAAGAAAAACAACTTGGAATCATACCGATCAAAGAAGCTATCACGGGCTGAAGAAAATTGTTACGACCTAACAGAGAAAAAATTTTCTCTTCACCGAACCGATTTACCCCGATAGCAATTACTAAAACAATAACGTACAAGAACAAAGTAATTTTTAAGGTATGAATTAGGGTATTAACAAAAATATTATTGTATTTGCGGCATTTAGGGCAATTGCAATCAATTCCACATCCCTTTAGATGATTGCGTTTTTCCTTGATCACAAAGTTTATCAACAAACCTGCTCCTATTGCCACAACAAGTTTAATTATGATAATCACCAACATCAGGGGTAACTTTTCGGGATAAGCACCAATGATAATTAGGGCTTCATCCGAATTAGCTAGAAAAACGGCTATCAGCATTCCCAAGGTGATATAACCATTGCCATAAAGCCTGGCGAAAGCCACGGATATGCCGCACTGAGGAATGATCCCCAGCAGAGCACTGCCAGCCACATCCAGTTTGGCCAAACGGCTGAAAAAGAGGGTCCCTTTTTTGACTTTTAGGGTAATCCACTCAGATAAGAGAATGGCTAAGAATAAAATAGGAACAATCTTGATTACATCTATGAAGCTGTCTGTCAGAATTTCAACCAACTAAACAACCCCCCACTTTTCACCTTGAACAAATCCCTAATTTCCTGCTCCCTGAGGTTCTTTCCTATCAGACACAGCTTACTGCTGGACTTAAATTTACTTTCAGTGACCGTAAACTGGCCGTTTGTATAACTAAAATCCCAAAAACCCTGCGAGCTTTTGAGGAACCCTTTTCCCCTCAAAACCTGTCCATATTGCGGTTGGCTAAGAAGGCTGAGAATTTGCTCCAATTCCTCTTGGCTATAGGAACGAGAAGTCTTCAAGGCCAAGGCATCAAATTCATTTTCACTACAGGGCTTAAAGTCAGTATGCAGAATATCACTGAGATCTAGATTTGCTTGCATATCAAGCAGTTCTTTAAGTTCCTCAGGTGTCAGCACATCCCAATTCTTGTTGATAATCTCAGCATCCTGGTTCAGTTCCCGCAGGGATTTACTAATCTTAGCCAAGGTTTGACTGTCTACGCATTGGCTTTTACTTAAGATAAGAACTGAGGCATTGCTGATTTGATCCTCGAAAAACTCTCCAAAAACCTCAAACTGCTTTAAGTAATTGACACTATCCACAACAGTAACTAGGGAATTAATCTGGAAAAGGGTAGCGAATTCTGGTTTGCGTAGAATATCGATAATTTCACTAAGAATACTAATACCAGTAGGTTCAATGATTATTCGTTCCGGCTGGAATTCTTTAACTATCCGGTTCAGCAAATGGACGAAATCCTTCTGCATGATACAGCAGATACAACCGCTGGAGATTTCGAAGACTTCAAAACCATCTCTCTCCACCAATTCCCCGTCAATACCAATATCCCCAAATTCGTTTTCAATCAGGACAACCTTTTCGTTTTGGTGAACTTGAAGAAGTTTCTTAACCAGGGTGGTCTTTCCCGAACCCAAGAATCCTGAGATAATATCAATTTTTATCATCCTTACACCTCTCGCTTAGAAACCCAAAGCTTTAATAAAGTAGTCCTGAAAAAGAGGATTTGTGGAAAGTTCAAGAACCTCTATTCGATTCTTCAGTTCATTGATCTGGGCCATTACACCTTTATTAATCAAAGCCAATCTAGCTCCTTCTGCTGAGGAATTACCAACAAATGTTATCTTGCCTTTAAATCCTTTAGGTAGGAGTCCTATTTCCCTGATACTAGCTGGATTAATATGATACCCGAAAGCACCGGCAATGACTGCCTCCTCAATGTATTCCATTGGGATACCAACTTCCTCAAGGAGCAAAGTTACTCCTGCAGCTATAGCCCCCTTGGCCAGCTGAATTTGACGGATATCCGACTGCGAGATAGAGATCTCCTCTGTAAGATAAAACTTCTTGTCCCTCACCCTAGCTTTAATCCTTGGGTCAAGGTTTGGGTTGAAACGCCCGCTGGCTAGGACAATTTTCTTTTGGACCATGGCTGCCGTGATATCAATGAGTCCGCTGCCGCAGATTCCCTTCGGTTGGGCACCACCGATGGTCGTAAAATGAAGGTCAAAATTATCATCTATTAAAAAGGTATCGATGGCTCCTTCTTCCGCACGACAGCCCCAAGAAATATTCATACCTTCTAGAGCTGGGCCTGCAGCAGTGGAGGTAGCTACGAGTCTACCCCCAAGATTAGCCACGATTTCACCATTTGTTCCGATATCTAAAAAGACAGCAGAGTACTCCTTTTTATCAAAGCCCGTTGCCACTAGTCCGGCAACAATATCAGCACCCACATACCCTGATGCGGAAGGTAAAAAAGTAACTCTTCCTTCGTGGTTAATCTGGATACCTGCCTCCGCTGCTTTTAAATTAACCTGATCAAGAAAAACTGGGCGGTAAGGTGACCGAGCTATAGATCCAGGGTAAACACCCAAAACAAAATGCAACATGGTAGTGTTACCTGCGATAACTACCTGGTAAATACGCTCTGGTCTCGCGGCGTTATTGGTAAGGTCTAGCACAAGCTCATTTATTTTCCCAACTATCGTATCTCGAAGTACAAGCGATCCCTGGGAATTTTCTAGGCAGTAACATATTCTTGATAGAACGTCTCCCCCGTATTGAGTCTGAGGATTTAGACAGGATAACCTATTGAGGATTTCCCCTGTAGCAAGGTCTAGGAGATAAGCAGAAATACCAGTAGTACCAATATCTATAGCCACTCCGAGGATTTCGCCGGGCTCAGAACCTAGGTCAACTAGGCAGTCGTTAACTAAAACACCATAAACTTGAAGTGTTCCTGCTAGTTCCAATTCCCCTGCTTTCCGATAAACACTAACTGAGCTATAGTTATAGGGCTGTTGAGCTAGATACGGCTGGGCTGTTTTTTCAGGTGTAGTTAATAAAACCTGTTTCACGGGGCAGTCTACCTCTGCCTCAATGGCGAAACCTTGATTAATCGTTTTCAGCTGGCTATCTTTTTGCAATAATTCTACCCAAACTTCGCCTTTTACTCTGGCCAAGCAGGCCAGTCGGATGTCAGGGGCATTGATGAATCCGCTTTCCAAAGCTTCTGGAGGGTAAAGCTCACCCCAAGCTTTGACCCGACATTTACCACAAAGACCTAAGCAATTACAGGGGGTCTCTAGAGTCAAACCCGCTGCCCTTATACATTCAGAAAGCCTTTCTCCCTCGGGAATTTCTATGGAAATCTTCTCCTGAACAAAATGCACCTTCACCCTGGTCAATGATAAGAACCTTCTTTCACGTAATCTGTCATAGCCTTGAGCTTGCTTATAGGAGTAGCCATACTCAGGCCGCAGGCAGGAGCAACGATATCTACCCCTGAATGAAGGGCCTTACGGGTAATAGCTACAATCTTATCAATTTCACCAGTATGAAGTAATTGGGTATTTACATTGCCCATCAGACCCGTATTTAGCCCAATACGTGCAAACTTCATGTTAACCATTGAATCGAAACTTACTGCATCAGCCTTGATCCCGTTGAGGGACTCGACAATATTTCCGGCATTACCACAAATGTGGATGATTACTGGTATGCCCACCTCATGAAGGGCCTTAATCATTGCTTGATAAAAAGGAACCGCAAACTTTTGAAAATTAGCAGGACCTAAAATTTCTCCTGTGCCAGTGGGATCAGAGATGGCGATAACATCAGCCCCAGCCCTTACCATCTCTAAAGCATACCTGATAAGATATTCATTAATGAAGGCGAAGAAATGGGCTGCCCGGTCAGGTTCCCGCCTCAGCATCTTAAACATTTCCAGGGGATCAACTACTGATGTAGCAGTACTGATATGACCGGAAACATTGCCAATGACCGGAACCCGACTGTTCTTAAGTTCCCCGATGGCTTCTAGGACTACCCCCATTCTGCCAGTGGTCACATCAACTCGGTAGTTTTCCATGATAGCTTCTAGTGGCTCGTCGTTATATCTAGTGATTCTGGGTTCGATCAGATTATCCCCTAGGTTAACACTGGCACCCAGTGCTTCCACTTCAGCAGTCAGACAATAAGGAACCCCAAAGTTTTCAAAGCCGGCTAGCTCATTAATTTTGCGAGCTGCAGAGACCATAGCTCTGGTTTCAGAATGATGACCTCCCCCAACCAAGTCAGAGATCTCCGTCACACAAGCACTCATCATGCCCCCAGGGCAAATAACGGGAGGCCGGTCAACCCGGTCTCCCCCCTTTAATACTTTTAACAGGCGTTCTTTTTCATTCAAAGTTATTCACCTACAATCACAGACGTCAGATGGCAGAGGCCTGAGGTCAGAAACGGATAACCTCAGCAAAAAACCAAGTGGCGCTAAGCCCCTGGATAAGTCAACTTGACTTAAGGCGGATTAAACTCCACCTAAAGTAAGTTTATTTAATAATCATTCAGACCATAGCTTCGAGCAACGTCCAGCATAGCTTGAATATGCTCGAAGGGCACTTTATTGGAAGTTTCGCACCCTGTGGAAAGAACAAATGCAGGCGTATATCCCTTCATATTGTCAAGTGCCTCTATACAAGCTTGCTTTATAACCTCTACAGGTCCGAAAAGCAATTCGTTAGCAGGGTCAATATTGCCGAGGATCAATGCTCTACCGGCAACCTTTTCCCGAGCTGTAGCGAGGTCACATTTATCAAGACTGATTACATCTGCCCCTGTATCCGTCATTTTATCAACGATCTTATGGGTCTTGCCACAGATATGAAGGGGAATAAGCGCTTGTAGCTCATGGGCTAAATCCACGAGTTCTTTGATATAAGGAAAGGCGATTTTGTCAAACATCTTAGGGCTGAAAAGACTACCTGATGCAATTGGCTCCAGAATAATTGGCATAGCGCCATAGCTTGCCACTTCTCGGATAAAATTCTTGCAGCTGTCCGTAGCCATCCTCAAAAGAGTATGACAAAGTTCCGGGTCGGCATAAGTGTCTCGGGCAAAGGCCTCTACGCCGCGCAAGGTAGCCGCTGTGGAAACAGGTCCTGAGAAACAAACAGAAATAAAGACTTGGTCACCGACTTCTTTATTGAGAATTTCTAGGGCTTCATAGAAAACTGGGAATTTGCCATCATTCTTTTGCGCAACTTTTATTTTGCTCAGATCTTCTCTGCAATTAATAAAAGGAACTTCACAATTAGCTGGCTCATCTTCTGAATAAACCAATTCGGCCCCCATGGCTTCCGCTATGTAAGAACAGTTTGTAAAAAGATAAATCAAATCATAGTTGAATTTTTTGAAGCCAGCAATATGTGCTTCGGCCATAACCTTACCGTCAAGTTGAAATTCCTTGACAGTTTTGCCAATCAGTTTAACCGTATTAGTGGTTACGATAGGCATACAAATAATTCTATCAAGAGGTTTACCGGTAAGAAGGGCCATAACCCTTTCTTTAGGGGTTAAAATATCTTCTCTGATTTGCATATTAAGCCCTCCCCATGAGTTCTTTAGCTTTTCTCACGGCTGAACTGGCATCATTAGCGTATAGATCGGCTCCAATTTTATCACAGAAATTCTGAGAAATGGGACCGCCGCCAATGAGAACCTTGTATTTGTCTCGGATATTTTTTTCTATTAACCGATCTATAACGGTTTTCATGCCGTCCATAGTCGTGGTCATTAAGGTTGACATACAGATCAGATCACTTTCGACTTCTTCAGCTTTCTCGATAAATCGGTTAAGGGGTACATCCCTGCCAAGATCGTAGATTTCGAAAACAGAAGCTCCAGCTAGAATCCGGACCAGGTTTTTACCTATGTCATGAGTGTCACCTTCAACTACTCCGATAACTACTTTGATGGGCTTTTCAAGGGAGCTTTTGTCCAAATGGGGATTAACCACAGCAAGACCAGCATTGAAAGCATCGGAACACATCAAAACTTCAGGAAGGAAATATTCTTCTTCCTCATAAAGCCTACTGACCTCGTTCATGCCAGGAACCAAACCAGCAGTGATTGTTTCATAAGCAGGGATATTCTGCTTAACAGTCTCTTCTGCAAGCTCCGCAACCTTTTCAACTTCCATCTCTACTAAGGCATTTGAAATTTCTTGAAACAGTTTTTCTTTATCCACTATGTCCCCTCCACTATATACAGTTTTTATGGTATTATCTGTCGTTAATTATACACGAATAATAATCAAATGGATATAGTCAAGATAAATATTTAGTGATATGTCTAGGTCAATATTTTGTCCTAAACTGATTTTTGTATCATTCGCTATTAATGAAACATTTACTACCGTTATAGAAAATAGTAACAGTCAATTTAATGAATAATCTAGTTACTACTCCACGAATGAAAATAACTCTTACTGAACCAAATTGTTTCAGTGATGTTTCTAGAAAATAATGATAAAAAAAGAAACTAGGTAATCCTATGCTATTAAAAGGATTACTTAGTCTCCGGTTTTCTGCTAAGCTGAGCATTTCAGCTTAATTGAGCCTATGTGTGAGTAGTCGTGGTTTCTACGAGTGGAAGTTATGGTCGAACTAATCGCAACGCGTAGTCAGCATATATTTCGGCTATCATTTGAGCAGAAACCTCACCTTCTGGGTTATACCATTGAACGAGCCAGTTACACATTCCGAGAATGGCGAGAACCGCCATTTTAGGCTCTACACGTCGAAACTCACCGCTTGCCACGCCATCTTCGATAATACTACGAAGACATCCTCGCGCGTTAAATTTGCCTTTTTTGAGATATCCATGCTCCTGAAATATTGGACTGACTACTATTGTTAATATCGGACATATTTCCTCCAAAATGTTTTTTTAACTGAGTTAAATTATACCAATTAATGCTTTTAGTTATGCTCTTTTTTCTTAACAATAAAATCAGAGTCTAATAAGTCAATTAAGTTACGGGAAATCAAGTCCGGATGAATTCTATTATTTTGTTCTCGTTGTTTTCGGTTAATCCATGCTGCCGTAATTCCTAATTTCTTTGCTCCAAATACATCACTGATCAAGGAATCTCCAACATGTATCACGTCTTCTGGTAATACTGACAGTTCTCTCAAGGCCATCTGAAACATTTCTGGTCGAGGTTTATAGGAACGAGCGTCTTCACTGGTAATGATATAGTCAAACTTTAAATTATGATACTCCATTGCCATCAGTAGATCCGCGCGGTCGATGTTAGATACAATACAAACTGGAAGATCAACAACTTCCATAAACTGTTTTGAATCCTCAAAGATAGGTGGCTTGGTCCAATGCTCAAAAAGTGGTTTGCTAAGGTCAAAGGGGTCTCCCTTGGACTGGAAATACGCTATGGTATCCTTCAAAGAAGTAAGCAGAATGTCTCTTTGAAGTTCAAACTTAATCCCATAACTCTCCGAGAATAATCCGGCAAATCGTTTTGCCCAATATTGATAGACATCCGTTGCTGTTAATTCTAATTTAGAATCCCGACAGATACATTCAACGATAAAAGGGATTGCTTTACTATCTTCATGAACTACTGTGCCATAAAAGTCAAGAAATACTACCTTCTTTAACATAATAAGCTCCATTCCTTTCGCTGCGCTCAAGGCACAAAAATTTAATGAAAGTGTTCCCCAACACTTCTAACGGGTGATAAAATGTATTGGATAAGCAGATACACTACAGAGCACGAGGAGGTGAGTGGTGCAGATATATACTGCCCGCATAATAAGATGTGCCGTTTGCTATTTTCAAGCACAAATAAGTGTGCCATTGAGCACGTAAACTAATCTTTGTATAAACAATTCCTGTTTATTATGTAGCAAACAGTCAATGTCTGCTTTATCCACTATAAACTTTTGAAGGGATGTGTTATGCTCAAAATTGTTTACCCTATTTGCTGTGGAATTGATGTCCACAAGAAGTTTGTAGTTGCAACGGTTGCTTCTACTAACAAATCGGGTGTTACGGATTACCAAACGAGGCAATTTTCAACCTTTACCGAGAATTTGC
>ORJL011693377.1_pt1 | contig 18505 bp, 15 predicted proteins | sample 1779941 | NCBI WGS metagenome assembly ORJL01 (sample SAMEA104232317, study PRJEB22302) | groundwater metagenome | biome: forest; feature: aquifer; material: groundwater | place: USA | collected 2011-08-07 | depth 5.8 m | reverse complement strand
ACCTGTTCCGCTTTCACCTGTAATGAGAACAGTAATGTCAGTGGGCGCTACTTGCTGGATGACGTGAACAATTTCCTTCATCTCTAACGATTCGCCAACGATTCCAAGTTCTTTTTGAATGAGATCGCCGTTCATATCAGAATCGTTCAATAACCATTGCATTCAATCGGTATTTGGACTTTACATCTTTGGAAGCTTTCAGTGCAGAATCATGTGTTTTATATGATCCGATCCAAACTTTATAAAGACTTTTTCCGTTCTGGACTTTATTGGCGACTTCTACCTGATATCCTTTTTGCTCAAAACTGTCTTTAAGTTTCTCAGCATTTTCCGATGTGGAAAATGCTCCTACCTGTAATGTATATTTATCTTGCGAACTATTTGCAACGGTTTTGATGCTCTCATTCTGCTTAATAGATTCACTTGGCTTTGTAGGAGTTGCTGTCTGCTGAGGTATAGTGCGCGCTGAAGGATTCATTTCCCTTGCTGTGGTCAGAGGCTTATCAACTTTAGGAATGCCTGCTTGAGGAATACTTTTTACGTACGGTGAATTCGGATAATTCTTGGCTAAATCTTGTAGCAAGGCATTCGCTGAACGATACAATCCCATAGCGTAATTATATTGATATAATTTATACAGTGCATCATCAGCATATTCACTTGTAGGAAAATTGGTTACAATGCTTTGGTAATATTGTTTCGCTTCGTTTCCATTCGAGGCTAATCTCCCTTGCAGGTATAACACAGCAGGATCGTTTTGATATTTTGTAATGAAATCGGGAAGCTGTTGCTTCACTCCGCGAACATTACCGCTATCGAGCTTTGCAATTGCTTGTTGAAGTTCAGTGTTTGTTTGTGCTTGTGTGCTTATGACGGACATGGAGATGTAAAGAATGAATATGAGCATACAATACGCTGTGAGCGCTGAGCGATGGGCTGTGAATTGGATTTTGGAGTAGAGACTATGCATGTATGTGAAAAACTGATTGAACATTATGCTACTGCCGAAATTTGTTCTTCCTTGTATGCTTGTTGTGAACTTTGCAGTTCACCGAATAATGTGGCTGAATTTACACGAACAATATTCACATTGATAAAATCGCCAATACTAAAATTTCCCTTGGGGAAAATGACAATTTTGTTGCCATCGGTTCTCCCCTGCCACTGTTCGGAAGATTTTTTGCTTTCACCTTCTACCAAAACTTCAAGCGATGTCCCCACAAGTGTTTTGTTCCGTTCGAGTGCAATTCTGTTCTGATTTTCAACAATTTCTGTTATCCTTCGAGATTTAACATCTGCCGGAACATCATCAACCATACTGAATGCAGGTGTATTTTCACGCGGGGAGTAGGTGAACATATAGGCGCCATCGAAACGTACCTCATTCATGAGGGCAAGCGTTTCACGATGATCTTCTTCCGTCTCGGTCGGAAATCCTGCAATAACATCGGTTGAAAGAGAAACATTCGGGATTGCTTTCATGATTTTATGCACAAGACGCATGTAGTGTTTACGATCGTATGTGCGGTTCATTAACTCTAAAATTCTATCTGAACCTGATTGAATTGGCAAATGGATAAATTTGCAAATATTGGGATACATTGCTATCACTTCAATAAGTTTATCAGACATATCCTGAGGATGCGATGTTGTAAAACGTACTCGCATTCTAGGATCAACCTCGGCAACCGATCCCATTAAATCTGCAAAATCAAAATCATTATCACGGTACGAATTCACATTTTGCCCAAGCAACGTCACTTCTCTAAATCCGCGTGAAGCTAGCGCTTCCACTTCATGAACAATATTTTCTAAGGTTCTACTACGTTCTCTCCCGCGCGTAAAGGGAACGACACAAAACGTACAAAATTTATCGCATCCGCGCATAACGGAAATCCAAGCCTGTAACCCCTCTGTACGTAATGGTTCAAGATCATCGTATGTCTCAACGCGAGAAAGACGAACAGCAATCCCTTTCTCTCCATGCCATGCTTTATTAATAAGGCTTGGCACTTTTCGGTATTCATCGGGACCTACTATGACATCAACAATTTGACCGACACCCTGAGCTTTTTCATCGGTAAGTCTATCGCGTAACCGTTCAGCCATACAACCTATTACGCCGACAACAACTTCGGGTCGTTTTGTTTTGAGGGCTTTAAATTCACCCAGACGACCGTACACACGTTGCTCTGCGTTTTCGCGCACACTGCATGTATTCACCATAACCACATCGGCATCATTAATGGAGTTGGTAAAATCATAGCCATCCTTATCAAGGAGACCCATGACCAATTCCGAATCTGCCACATTCATTTGGCATCCGTATGTTTCGAGATAGACTTTTTTCTTTTTTTCAGACATAGTAGTTGTAATGAGTTTGATGAAGCGGTTTTTCAAAGTAGTACCATCACTTTACTGTCTTTCCTTATCCAAAACAACTCTCGGAGCAGAATTTTATGCATTCTAGCGAGAGGAGAATGATTTCACCATTCAGCTGAAGGCTGAGTGGTAGAACGACAACTAAGGATGGCTTTGAACAACCTTAAAGAACGAACACAAAAATTGCTTATAATGGCTTATTTTCGTGGTTTTGATTAATACTATAGGTAATAAGATATGGAAAAACTGACAGATAGTCAAACAAGTGACGGGATGGCAAAAAGATGGTAAAAAGATAAAGTTTTAATCAAAAAAGGGATAGTTCTCAAACTCTTTTGCTCAGTTCTGCGTCCTCGCAGAACCACAAAATTAAATAGGATTTAACACTCTACGAGGACGCAGAGTGGAGCTGAGGCAGCTTTTAGAACCACCTATAATTGTCTTCCATGATGGAAAATGAAGAGTCCCTCAATACAACAGAGCATACAAACTTCTCTTCCTGCAGGAAGGGAGGAATTTAAAGAATTTACCTTACCAACATCATTGTTCCGGTCTGAGAATTAGTAGGAGTTAATAAACGATAAAAATACATCCCGCTCGGCATTTTACTTGCATCCCAGGTAACGGATTTATAGCCTGCATTCTGCATTTCGTCAACTAAGGTCGCTACTTCTTCTCCAAGAATATTATAAATATTTAATTTCACGGACACGGCACGCCGTGTCCCAACGGGTGAAAGATTATAATTAATAGTGGTTACGGGATTGAATGGATTGGGATAATTTTGTTCTAATAAAAATTCTTCCGGCAATGGTTTGTTATCATTTACACCAAGTACATGTAAATCAATAAAACAACTCCAAATTTGATATACTCCACTAAAATCATCCATCCAAAAAGCTTGCAAGTGATCACCATTGGCGAGTAACCCGATTCGATCACCCTGTACACCCGGTGCCATTTGAGGAATTGATTTCGGTTTAAAACGATGGTCGCTGACAACATATTCCCGCCATGTACTTCCTCCATCTGTAGAACGAGCAAGCACGACTTCGATAGAATCAGCCGTTGTGAAACGGTCATCCATAAAAAGGATGTTGATTCCTCCATAGTTATCAATCGCCATTGCAGGAAAGTATTGAATTTTTCCGTTGTTCAATGTATCCTGATTAACGCGTATCCCGTTTGACCATGTCGCACCATTATCTGTTGATCGGTGAAGAATAACATCGGGATCACTTCCGGCAGGTGAAATATTTTTTTCTGTTGTTACGATATAAAGATAACCATCATACGCTCCTCCGCTGTTATCAATTTCAATTTGAGGAAGTCCGTTGACACGAATATTATTTTTTGTCGGAAGTGTGCCGTTGATTCCATTCATTTCAAAAATATTTTCTTGAGCAGACCAACTACTCCCTCCATCTGTCGAGTAAGAAAATCCTGCATAATCTTCTTTGAAGGGCGGAGTTTGAGTCATTACCGACCAACAACTGTACACATTTCCATTTTTACCTGTTGTCAACCATCCACCGGAGCAACGGGTAGATGGTGCATTATTAATCGCTCTTCCTGCTTCCCAACTGGTTCCGCTATTGGTTGAATAAGAGAACAACACACGAGACGGATTTTGAACACTCACCCAGGCTAAATATGCTCGACCATAATATGGGCTTCCTGAAATATTATCCATTGTTGCGGCCCCTTTATCATCAGGTTGTTCCGCGCTCACAGTGTTTGCAGTTGTCCATGTCGCTCCTGAATCAATCGAGTAATGTGTATAAACACCGGGAAAGGTTGAACCTATATGAGATAAAATTAACCTTCCTGTTGTATCTATCATAACACCCGGATCACCTCCGTGATTCACTAACAACGTCCCAGTACAAGTATCACTACCAACCCAATGAATACCACCATCAGTGGAAACATACACGCCTTCGCTTGAAAACGATGTAGCTGTATTAATTGTAAACGCACTGGCAAACAATAAGGATGAATTAACCGGACTAACAGTTACAACAGGTTCAGTCTGTGCCATCGAACTTGGGAAAATTCTAAAATTCGGTGTATTCAGTACAGTTTGCGCTTGAAGTATTGAGAAAAAGCACAAAACTAACCCAATGATGAAATATATCGGAAAAAATGATATGGAACAGCGATACCTCATTTTGCAAATGTAATTCTTAATCCTGCATAGACATTTCTTGGTTCTCCTGTTTCAAAATATCTGCCGTGGAAATCATTGATGTTGACAAAACCTGAGAATCTTCTGTCAAAAATATTCGTTGAACCAACATAGGCGATGAGATTAAAATTCGGTAAACCGACATTAATTCCGGCTAACGCATTACCATAGAAATATCCTGCCGATGTTTCTACATTATCGTCATCGGTATACATATTATCAATATAGTCACAATCCCATTGTAAGATACCCGAAATATCTTTCGATATTTCCCATTCGTAGGTAAGGATAAGATTGAGAATATGCTTCGGCACTGAAGGAACAACTTTTCCCGTATAATCTTTTATGATACTACCACCCGGAGAATAAATAGTAGTGATGTACTTGTCATAAATAAAATCGGTGTAGGTATAATTCATTACAAATTCAATATGTTCGAATGGTTCTGAATTTATGCCCATTTCAATTCCCTGCCTGTTGGTTACTCCTGCATTTCTAAAATACGTTTTCTGATTGATGATAAATGGTACGATTTCATCATGAATGTAATAATGGAAATAGGTCGCTTCAAAGAACATTTTCTTTGGGATTCCTTCTCCGGGATTAACAATATTCCCCTTGATACCTAATTCAAAATTATATGATGTTTGAGCAGTTAAATCAGGGTTGATGGAATAAGAACTATTAGAGGTAAAGGGATTATTCGTCAATTCACTTAATGCCGGGAAATCATAACTGATACCATATGAACTATACAGCGCAATCATCGGTGAGAGCTTGAAATTTGCACCTGCTTTTGGGGTAAATTTTGCAAAACTGCGAGAAGTATCGATAAGACCGTAATGTACTTTCCGTTGGAAAATATCATAATCGTACCGGCTGGAGACAAACAATTCAAGTTGTTCCGGCAATGCGGTGAAATGATCGAGGAAATAAAAGCCGAGATTACTTAAACTTGCATCGTATTGGCTTTGTATAAGATAAGGTTCGCCATAGTTATTGGTAAATTCAGATACAGGTCCTGCTTGAAAAGCATAGTCTGTTCCTATGGTGAATATATTTGGGTGTTCGGCAATTTCAAATTTTGTTGAATATTTTGCAAGTCCGCCAAGTGAGTAGCGTGTTGATACTGTATAGAGATCGTTATCTGTTTTTGTGAGTTCTTTTAATCCGCCATAACCTATTATTTCTAAATCCTGTCTCGATTCTTCATCAAACGATGTTTTATATTTAAATGCCAGCCGTCCTTTTTGACTCACACGCTTAAAATCTTGAGTAATTGCCAAAGGGTTAGCCTGAAGAGGGTCAGCTTCAAATTCCGCTCTTGTTAACGAGCCGGGCAATTTGATGAGCCCATCCACATAGTTTGCTAAAATTGTAAACGTTGTTAATTTTCCCAGATAGCTTTCATAGATGACATTCAGGAGATGTTGATTTTCATTGCTGTGTTGTCTATACCCATCAATATTTCTGTAATTGTAAGATAGGAACAAACGATTATCCGGATTTGAGAGACCGACCTTAAATCCGTTTTGCCGAAATCCGAAAGCCCCAATTTGATTTGTTGACGAGACGTAATTTTTTAAAAAGTATAAATCCGAAATGAAGTTAACAACACCCCCGGGGGCGTTGGCATACAATGATGACAAATTTCCCTTTACCACCTCTACCCCGCCCAACGAGGTGAAATCGATTGCATCAATAACTGTTTCGCCGTCAGGTTCCGATTCAGGAATCCCATCCTGTAAAATACGGACACCTCGAACACCGGAATTGGATCGCGTTCCAAATCCGCGAATAGAAACTCGTAAATCATGGTTGCCGTAACGTGATTGTACAAACAATCCCGGAACATCTGCCAGCACATCTTTAGCTGAAATTTTTTTGCCATACGAGAGTTCCTTTTTATCAACACGGAATACGGAGTACGGCACATCGATAATTCGTTCTGCTGTGCGGGTGCCTACAACAACAAATTCTTGCATCGCATATTTAAGACTGTCTTTTTTACTTTCTTTCTCTTGCTCTTGACTATAGCACAATTGACTGATGATGATGAGAGACGCAATAAGTAGGATTTTCATGGCAATTCTATATTTCATTAAATAATAGAGTAAAATAACGAAGTTTTGGGAGGAAAAAAATTAAACAAGAAAACTACTATTCAAGACTAGAACATTATTGAAGCTATTTCCTCCTCTTGCTTCCCTCCTTCATTCTGCTTATCTTTTAACTCTAATTATTCAATTTCTTAAGGAATCCTAAATGCCACGTTATTACCGTCTATTGACGCTATTTATAGCAGTTTTCTTGTTTGCCTCATTGGCAAGCGCACAACATAATCTTGATGACGAGAGCATCATGCCCAATACTCCATCTAAAGCCGAATCGGTTAAAACGGATGGGAAGTGGGATGTTACTGCTAAACATGGTCCACAAACCGATATCGAATTTGATACTGATGAAGGAACATGGATTGCAGTAGATGTTAGTCCCGATGGGAAGAATATTGTATTTGATCTACTCGGTGATATTTATACCATGCCGATTACCGGTGGAAACGCGACACTCCTTGCCGGTGGTCCGGCGTATGAAATACAACCACGATTCAGCCCTGACGGAAAACATATTTCGTTTACCAGTGACCGTGACGGAACCGATAATATTTGGATGATGGATGTTGACGGAACAAACCCGAAACAAATCACCAAAGAAAAAGAACGCCAAACCAATAACGCTGTTTGGTCATCCGATGGTCAGTATATTGTTGCACGTAAACATTATCGCAATACACGATCTCTTGGCGCAGGTGAAATGTGGCAGTATTACATCGGCGGCGGTGACGGTTTACAATTAACAAAACGACGCAACTGGGAACAAGATGCAGGTGAGCCATCCCTTTCACCTGATGGTCGCTATGTATACTATAGCGAAGATATCAGCAGTGGCGGCGGGTTTCAGTACAATAAAGATCCAAACGGAGTAATTTATGTTATCCAACGGCTTGATGTTGAAAAGAACCGCACCGAAACATTTATTAGTCCGCAGGGCGGAGCGTGCCGCCCGCAAGTCTCTCCCGATGGTACAACAGTTGCATTCGTTCGTCGTGTGCGATTGCAATCGGTGTTATGTTTATACAATGTTGAATCCGGCGTAGAAACAAAAATCTATGATAACTTAAACCGCGACGCGCAAGAAACATGGGCGCTCTTTGGCGTTCATCCTGGTTTTTCTTGGACACCCGATGGTAAGAATATCGTCATCTCGGCAAAAGGAAAAATCTGGAGTATCAATGTTCAGTCAAAAGAAGCGACACAGATTCCGTTCAATGTTCATGTAAAACAATCCATCACAAAGGCTGTCCGTTTCCCCGTTGAAGTTTCTCCTGAAAAATTTGATGTAAAAATGCTTCGATGGGCTACTGTCTCCCCGGACAAGAAATCGGTCATATATGGAGCAATCGGAAAATTATGGATTCGTCTACTCCCTACAGGAACACCAAAACGGTTGACAACTGATGAAACCCGCTTCGAATATTTCCCTGCCTTCTCTCCTGACGGGAAATGGATTACATTTACGACATGGAACGATGAAGAAAAAGGCGGCGTTTGGAAAGTTTCGGTTGATGGGAAAAAGCCTACTAAATTAACAACACGTATAGGGCATTATGTAGAACCCTCCTTCTCAGCTGACGGCAAGAAGATTGTTTTCCGCCGTACAGGCGGAGATAATTTACGCGGCAGTACCTATTCGAAAGAAACAGGTATTTATTGGATTCCTTCAGAGGGTGGTACACCTTCATTCGTAACACAAGAAGGATCAAATCCGGTATTTAATAAAACGGGCGAACGGTTATTCCTTCAATCAAATGAAGCTGATAAGGTTGCACTTGTGAGTGTCGGGATGAAAGGTGAAGAACGCCGTGTACACATGGTTTCCGATAATGCCGATCAAATTGTACAGTCACCCGATGAAAAATGGATTGCATTTATTGAACGATTCAATGCATATATAGCAGTGTTTCCTAAAACAGGTCAAGCTGTGAATGTTGGTCCTAATGAATCAGCATATCCTGTGAAACGTATTACACGTGATGCAGGAACCTATCTTAATTGGTCTTCCGACAGCAAAACAGTGTATTGGTCGCTTGGTCCTGAACTTTTTAGCCGTGACTTAACAAATACATTCAAGTTTGTTGAAGGGGCTAAGGATAGTGTTCAGGAAAAACCTGATACGACAGGAATTAATATCAGCTTCTCTTACCCGACTGATATTCCTTCGGGATCTATTGCGTTAACAGGAGCAACTGTTATCACCTCCAAAGGAGATGAAGTTATATCTAATGCAACGATTTTAATTGAGAAGAATCGTATTAAAGCAATTGGAACTTCATCAAGCGTTGCAATACCTGGTGATGCCTTAAAGATTGACGTGGCAGGTAAATATATTATGCCGGGTTTAATTGATGTTCATGCACACATCGGTACAGGAAGTAACGGAATTGCCCCGCAATCTTCGTGGCAATATTATACAAACCTTGCATTTGGTGTTACAACAACTCACGATCCATCAAATAATACGGAAATGGTATTCACCAACTCAGAGTTGGTGAAAGCAGGAATGATGGTGGGGCCTCGCGTGTATTCAACGGGGACTATTGTGTACGGAGCGGAAGCGCAATTCAAAGCAATCATCGGTAGTTTGGATGATGCAAAATCACATTTACGTAGATTAAAAGCAGTGGGCGCATTTTCCGTAAAAAGTTACAACCAGCCACGCAGAGATCAACGTCAAGAAATTATTGAAGCCGCTCGCGAGTTACAGATGATGGTTGTTCCCGAAGGCGGTTCAACATTCTTCTGGAATATGTCGATGATTTTAGACGGACATACAGGCATTGAACACTCGTTACCGGTTTCTCCTTTGTATAAAGATGCTATCACACTACTTTCGAAGAGTGAAACATATTATACCCCAACATTAATTGTTAGTTACGGCGGATTGTGGGGAGAAAATTATTGGTTCATGAAACAAAACGTTTGGGAAAATGAACGTTTGCTTCGTTTCACACCACGCGAGAATATTGATGCGCGTTCGCGTCGCAGAATGATGGCATCGGATGATGATTTCAATTACCTTGACAATGCAAAAGCGGCAACCGTTGTCGCCAAAGCAGGAGCAAAAATTACTCTTGGCGCACACGGTCAGTTACAAGGACTTGGCGCACAGTGGGAACTTTGGATGATTGCACAAGGCGGTATGTCTAATCTTGAGGCAATACGTTGCGGAACAATTAACGGCGCAACATATCTTGGACTTGATAAAGACCTTGGCTCTCTTGAAGCAGGTAAACTTGCCGACTTAATCGTCCTTGATAAAAATCCATTGGATAATATTCAGAATACCCAATACATCAATTACGTTATGAAAAACGGAAGATTATATGATGGCACAACTATGGATGAGGTTGGTAATCATCCGAAGAAGCGTGCAAAATTGTGGTGGGAATAGACTTCCATTCATACACTCCAACGGCGTGACCGACAACTCGATTTTATTGTAATTATTGAGATTGGACTATTTCATCTTCGAATATAATTTATCATCATTTATACTGTTCTTTAATCAACTTTGAAGGTTAATTTTGTATGGCAAAAAAACCATCATTATGGAAAAAAGGTCGAGGAAAACTTGGTGTCCTTGACCCGTTGCTTGGAACATGGAAAGCTGAAGTTGATACACCGATGGGAAAGGCTTGTTGTTCACGAACATTTACTCCCATTCTCGGAGAGAAATATGTTCAATTAGATGCTGTTTGGGATTTTGGTAAGATGATTTACCGTGAACATGCAATCTACGGAGTTGTTGATGGCACTCTCTCCTTTTGGTCGTTTACCTCAGATGGCAAACGCTCTGAAGGTAAATTAGCCGATGGAAAAGATATACACCCCGAAGCAATTTGTTTTGAAGCCCAAATGCCGGCGGGTTTAGCTCGAATGGTCTATTGGCCCAATGAAGATGGCTCAATAAGTTGGGCAGTTGAGGCGAAGAATCAGAAGGGGTGGAAACGGTTTACAGAGCATCACTATTCCATAGCGTAATAACATAGAAGTTTATTTCATTTTTCATCGTTACATAAAACAAAAGCCAGGACTCATTAATCCCGGCTTTTGCTATTTCTACCTGCACTTGAAGAATAACAATTAATTAAACACGAAACGTGCACCACCGGCAATACTAAAATACCCCGGAACGTCTTTAATAAAAATATTTCCGTTTTGAGAATCATTAGTAAATTGACTTTCACTGCCGAACGGTGCATAATGCCTAAATATGATGTAAGGCTGAATCATGTCTGATGCCCTCAACACAGTCCCGTAAAATATCAGTAATCCTAATTTAAATTCACTGTTACCTTTTACATTTTGAGCTTGAGCATTTGCTTGTGAATATGTAAGGTCAGAAGTTGTAAAGAGATTCATTCCGAGACCAACGCCAGCAAATGGAGACAGTAATTGAAAATTAGGAATATTTAATCGATGAATCGGCATAATGTCGAAGGATAGATTTGTCGTCCCTCCTTCACTAAATCCATCTGCTGAATAACGCCCTGACCCATTGATATAGTTATAGCTTGTTTCAAAAAACGGTATAGAAGAATAGGAAGCATCGAGACCTACATCAAGTTTATACCAACCGCCTGCAAAATTATTGGGGAAAACTTGAACACCTGCGCTTAAACCAAAATTAAATGCTGTTTTGCTGGCGTCTGTGTTTGTTGTTGCACTATTTTGTCCGTTTACAGAAATATACGAAGCTCCTTTCAAGCCGAATGACTTGAATCCAACATATGGTCCTACATAGAATTGTGCTTGAACAATGTTGGTACAAAACACGAGAATGATAATAAATACAATACAATTTGTTTTCATAACGATTCTTTTTGTTTGTGAATAAAGAAGTGAGTTCTACTGTAAAGAACTATAGGTATGATTTAGATAGGGAAAAGAGCCGCCTTGATGATACGCGAAGTTAATAAAACAGAATACAAATCACAAATTTTTTAAAATTTATTATCGGTACTACCTTAAAAGCAGAAACCATTACCGGTGAGGTAATGGTTTCTATTAAATCAGTACAAAATGATTAGCTGTTACGCTGTCTTCAATTCCACCAAATGCGGGGGTTTTACATACTTAGAAACAGACGGGCTTTTCTTTGCACGTTTTTCAAATTCACTTCTGAACTTTTTAATGACACTTTGTACCGGCCATGCGGCGGCATCGCCTAATGCGCATATCGTGTTCCCTTCAATGTTGTTTGCAACATCAAGAAGTAAATCAATATCGCTAAGCGTTCCTTCGCCTTCAAGAAAACGATGAAGAATTTTCTCCATCCAGCCTGTTCCTTCACGGCATGGAGTACACTGTCCGCAAGATTCATGATGATAGAAATGAGAGATGCGTGTAAGCACTTTGATAACATCGGTATCTTCATCCATCACAATTACGCCTGCGGTACCGATTGATGTACCAACTGCTTTTAACGAGTCGGCATCCATACGTACTCCTTCAATTTCCTCGCCACGTAGCCACATGGTAGAAGAACCGCCGGGAATAACAGCCTTAATGTTCTTTCCGCCCTTAACACCCTGACAGTGATTATAGATTAAATCTGTCAGCAATACGCCTGTCGGTAACTCAAACACGCCGGGTTTATTGATATGACCACTGATACCATAGAGTAATGGTCCGGGATGTTTGGGAGCGCCAATTTTTGAGAAAAATTCCCATCCCTTGTTCATAATCATCGGGACGGCACTGAGTGTTTCAATATTATTAATCGTTGTCGGGCAACCCCATAATCCGAATTGAGCCGGGAAAGGCGGTTTAATGCGGGGATATCCGCGTGAACCTTCAACCGAATTCATTAACGATGATTCTTCGCCGCAAATGTATGCACCCGCTCCGCGATAAATTTGCATCTCAGTGCTGAAGCCGGTACCTAAAATATTTTTGCCAATATAACCTTTGGCGTAAGCATCATCAATTGCAACTTGCAATAACTTTATCCATTTGTAATACTCGCCGCGAATGTACACATACACTGCCTCTACACCCATCGAATAGGCAGCAATTAAAGCTCCCTCGATAAAGACATGAGGGTTATATTCAAAAATTTGACGGTCTTTAAATGTACCGGGTTCGCTCTCATCTCCGTTTGCGCAAATGTATTTCGGTTTTGCACTTTGCTTGGGCATGAAAGTCCACTTTAATCCTGTAGGAAAACACGCTCCGCCACGACCCCGAAGATTTGATTTTTTTACTTCATCATTAACAGCTTCAGGTGTCATCGTTAATGCTTTTCGAAGGGCACCGTATCCCCCATTTTGTTCATACACATCAATCTTGTGCATGTTGGGGATATCGGTAAGGATAAATTTCTCGTTGTTGGGTTCCATGACTATTTCAGCCCTTCCAATAATTGATCGATTTCAGCAAGACTGAGATTTTCATAAAAGTCATCGTTCACCTGCATCATGGGGGCAGTGCCGCATGAGCCGAGGCATTCTACTTCCATAACGGTAAAGCGTTTATCCGGTGTTGTTTCACCAAGCGATACGCCAAGCTTCTTGCAGACATGATCTCGAATTTCTTCGCCGCCATTTAACATACAAGAAACGTTCGTACACACCTGGAGATGATATTTCCCGACAGGTTTTTGGTTGTACATTGTATAAAATGTAACAACACCCAGGACATGACTCACGGGAACATTCAACAATGTGGCAACATAGCTCATTGATTCCGATGATATCCATCCGTGTTCCTGTTGAATCATCCAGAGTACGGGTAGAGTCAACGATTGGGATGTTTGGAACCGACCCCGTAAAGCTTCAACTTTTCTAAGATTTTCTTCGTTTAACATTATTCAGATTTAATATGGAAAGTCAAAAAAAGTATTTTTACTTTTTAAATTTTAGATTTTGACTTGATGACTTACTTATCTGCTTCACCCATAACAGGGTCAATGCTCCCGATGATAGCTACAACATCGGAGATAAGTTGATTTTTTGTAATAAGCGGCAATGATTGCAAGTTGACAAATGATGGGGAGCGTATCTTCAATCTCCACGGATGTCCTTCACCATTACTTACAATATAAAATCCAAGTTCACCTTTCGATGATTCGATGGCATGATACACTTCACCAATGGGAGGATTGATACCAAAATTCACAAGAATGAAATCGTGAATTAATTCTTCCATCTTCCCGTAAATACGTTCTTTTTTCGGTAATACCTTTTTCGGGTTGTTAGCGTTGACAGGACCCTCTGGTAATTTTTCCAAGCACTGACGGATAATTTTGATACTTTCTTTCATCTCCTGTAAACGAACATAAAAGCGTGCAAGTGTGTCGCTATCGGTATAAACAGGGATATGGAAATCAAGTTCGTTATAGACCAAATACGGATTATCTCTACGTAAATCGCGTTCATATCCTGCCGCACGAATGTTTGGTCCCGACCAACCAAGACGTACCGCATCCTGCGGCGAGATGTACCCTACACCCTCGCATCGTTCGATGAAAATTCTGTTTTTGAGGAGAAGACTTTCACATTCCTGTAACTGCTTCGGGAATTGATCGATAAAATCTTTCACCATCTTAATACCGGTCTCACTGATATCCTGAGCAAGCCCGCCGATACGCGTATAGCTTGTAGTGAATCGTACACCTGTTAATTCATCCTGAATATCCTGTAACTTTTCGCGTTCACGCCATGCCCAGAGCAATACTGTCACTGCGCCCACATCCATCGTCATTGTACCAAAAGCTACAAGGTGTGACGTAAGGCGGGCAATTTCACAACAAATAACACGGATAAACTGCGCTCTACGTGGTACTTCAATTCCGGCTAATTTTTCAACAGCAAGAACATAAGCAACATTATTGGCAAGAGTTGAAAGATAATCCAGACGGTCTGTGTGAGGAATAAACTCATGGAAGCTCATATTCTCGGCAAGCTTCTCATATCCGCGATGTAAGTAACCTAATTCGGGTACTGCTGAAATAACTATTTCACCATCAAGCCGGAGCAGGAGACGTAACACACCATGCGTTGCAGGATGTTGCGGTCCCATGTTCAACACCATGTCGGAGTCGAGTGCGTCTTCAAATGTTATCGTCGTGTCTTGATTTTCAAGAGCGCGAAGAATTTTTAATTGTGATTCGGGAATTTGTTCAGTCATTGTAGTAACATTTTCTTGGTATGTTCTGGGGTCTGGATACGAGTGTATTAGTTCTTCCTTGGAAGAGGAAGCGACCCCGGGATACCCATAAGGGGAAAATCTTTTCTGAGCGGATGATATTCAAATCCTTCGGGAAGGTAGATACGTCGCAAATCAGGATGACCATCAAAGGTTATTCCGAACATATCGTAAGTTTCACGTTCTGCCCACTCTGCTGTTGTCCACACTGATGCAACACTGGGAACATGAAGTTCGTTTTCATCAACACGAACTTTAAGACGAAGGCGATAGAGAGTTTTGTATGAATATAGATTATAGATAACTTCGTATCGTTCATCCGGGCGATAATAATCAGCACCGCAAACATCGCGGAGCGAATCGAAATATAATTCGCTGTCATCACGAAGGAATTGACAAATACGAACAATGTCTTGCTTTTTAACAACGATGGTTAGCTCACCCCGAAACTCATTTACTGAAATAATCGAATCGTTAAATGTGGCACGGAGCTTTTCGAGCACTTGTTCATTCATTAGACTAAAATCGTCTCCTCGATATAAATTTTTTCTGCTTGACCAGGTTTTTCACCTCGGGCAATTTTCTTTTGAACTTCCATCAATCCCTTCAGTAAATTATCGGGACGTGGCGGACATCCTGCTACATACACATCAACAGGGATAAATTGGTCTATGCCTTGTACTACCGAATAAGAACGGTACATTCCGCCCGAGGAAGTACAGGCTCCCATAGCAATAACCCATTTGGGATCAGGCATTTGGTCATAAATTTTACGTACCACATGCGACATTTTATATGTTACCGTTCCGGCAACAATCATTAAATCGGCTTGGCGTGGCGAGAAACGAAATGCTTCTGAACCGAATCGGGAGACATCGAAGCGAGGTCCTGCGAATGCCATCATTTCGATTGCGCAACAAGAAATACCCATCGGCATAGGCCATAGGGAATTTTTTTGTGCGAACTTGACTATTTCATCAAGTTTTGTGTAAACTAAAAAATCGGAAAAGTTGGACATGTTAGACTACTTTTTCATTGATGGGTTGATGAGCAACTTCGCTTTCCTTATCGTGTGCCCATTCGAGTGCGCCTTTTTTCCATACATACAGGAAACCAAGCATCAGAATGACGATAAATGTAATCATTTCTCCGAAACCAAAAAATCCAAGTTCACGGACATTGACTGCCCAAGGATACATAAACACAACTTCGATATCGAAAACGATAAACAGCATTGCAACGATGTAAAACTTCACTGAAAAACGCTCGTGAGCCGAGCGTACAGGCGGCATTCCACTTTCGTAGGTGGATTGCTTAACCTGATTCGGGTTTTTCGGTCCTACCCATTGCGATAATTTGGACATAATAACGCCAAATGCCACCGCGATGATGAGCATGAACCCTATTGGAATGTATTGTTCGAGCATAACTTTCTCTTTATTAATTGAAATTTACCCAAAAAAGGGGGGAAAAGCAAAAATGGGGATTTGATTAAACAACATGCCTATCGGTTGTACTATTATTTTGTCTTTGTTTAGAATAAAATACGAATGATACGCATTTTCTTTCCAGTAATTATAAAATATGCTATATTCATAAAATTTTACACTAATCAATAATTTCATATTTACTCGTATAGCTTATCCAATTAATATTCTAAAAATTAGAGATCGCTGATGAAACCACCACACCTTACCCCCCAACAAAGAGAAAAATTAGGTCAACTCGAACCAAAACTAAGGAGTGCAGTAAAACGTGGAAACTACTTAGAAGCTAAAAACTTTGTATACGAAATTCAGTTAATCCTCAGACCTACAGGGCACGAAACAAGACTTATGCAGGCGAAAAATTGGTTATTTGAAGCTGCTTTAGAAGCTGGTGAAATTGAAATCGCTATTAGTGGATTCACCGGTATCCGTAGTAAAACGTCAAAATCTACACGCATCTACCTGGAAGCTACAGCATTACTTGCTATATGTCATTTAAGAAAAGGTATCACTGAGAAAGCTATGCCTCTTATGGCTGAAGTATTAAAAAACGAGTCGCTAATTAAATCTCCTAAAAGAAGAAGAGACTTTAAACTAAACGTAATTCAAAGATTTGAAGAAGAGAGTGCTCTTGCCTCCTTTCGAGGCAAATATAGAGAAAGATTTAATCCCGAAGAATTACAAAACGAAGCTGGGAAACTCATTCAAGTTAATACGACAGATGAAGAGTTATACACAAGTATAGGCAAACATACCCCCCAAGAGACTAAATCACTCATTCTCAATATTGAATTGTTTTCAAGAAAGCAACTCCCTAAGGGTGACCTTAAATTATTACATAGTCCAGAAGACCGAATTAAAGACGAGGTCGTTGGAAAAACAATCTTTCATTCTATTCAAAGAGTAATTTGGAAATCTCTTTGCGATCCTAATAGCGATATTTATAAAACATGGATGAATAATGGTCTGAGAATAGTATTAAATAAATTTTACATCGGTTCAGCAATAACAACAATGTTAGCGGACCTAGGTCTTGGTGTAAAGGCAATCGCTGTACCTATAATTGCCTTAATTATTAAATTCGGAATTGAAGTATATTGCGATAGATTTAAACCTTCTGGAATAATGTTAGATTTGTAAATATCTAAAACATTATTTCAAACTTCCAATTAGATAGATCGAATGTTTCAAGTTAAACAAAATATTTTTTTTTCCAATCGAATAGCAATTATTTTAATAGGCTTACATTTTTATGATACTCTCTAAACCAACAAAATTTGGTTCAGGCTTAACGATTTATGGCGATTATTGGGATCTAAAGAATCTGCATACAACGATTCACAAACTCTGCGAATCTCCCCCTTTAGATGGAGCGCTCGGGGATATCGCTATTGGTTTAGCATACGATATTAGGCACGCATATCAACGAGATAGGGAAATTAAAAAGTTTGGGCAAAATAAATATGATAAAGTAAGTTATTACGGAGTCAAAATCATTTGGCCAATGTTTCTTGTTCAACTTGCCTTACTCCGTTGGGCGGCTTCTTTTCAAACTACTAGTAAAATTGAACAATCACACTTGTTCATTCTTGAAGCTTGTGCAGAAGGTTCCCTTATTTCTTATGAACCTAAAACTGGAAAAGAATGTTTTCATTGGCTTACCTCGTTTTCCGGGTTTCCAACAAATTACTTTACCGAGTTTATTTATGATTGTACACGCGATTATGTATCTCAAAAAAAAACAGGAAAAGAAAGATTCAAAACCTTACCAAAGTTTATAAATATGTTGTCACCCAATTCGATGGATTATCGTAAGTATGCTCTCAACCTCAAAGATTTGGCAAAAAAGAAAGGTTGCAAACCCGAAAATTTAACAGGCATTCTTGAAGAATGGTCAGATTTTAAGTGGTAAGTCTACTTTAATTTAACATTCGTTTAATTTTTGTACTTTTATTAAACAACAAAAACATGAAACCCTCCCCCACCCCCTTTGAAAATTTCAAAATTCGTCGACTCTATGACGAAACGTCTGAAACATAGTATTTCTCTGTGATAGAGTTCATTCAGGTATTGATACAGCAACCTGACTATCAAACTACTTGTAAGTATTGAAATAAATTGAAAGAGCGGCTTAATAAAGAAGGTAGCCAGTCGGTGACAAATTGTCACCAACTGAAATT
>ORJL010928201.1_pt1 | contig 18509 bp, 21 predicted proteins | sample 1779941 | NCBI WGS metagenome assembly ORJL01 (sample SAMEA104232317, study PRJEB22302) | groundwater metagenome | biome: forest; feature: aquifer; material: groundwater | place: USA | collected 2011-08-07 | depth 5.8 m | reverse complement strand
CGTACTATTTGAACTAGAATTCCAACTGCACCTGCTTTGAGATAAGCGACAAAATGCCCCTTAGTTACTTTTTTCGATTCTTTGTCTGATTTTTTCAAGTAACCCGCTCGAACACAGGTAGTTTTTGCTTTTCCACCTTTTCCAACTAATTTTCCAGCTGCACGGATTTCTGCTCCAATTGCACCTGCAGACATAATTTCTCTTAGTGCAAAACGCATAGCAGTTTTAACGTTACCTTTTGTTTCGAGTTGTCTACCTACTTTTTCAGCCATTAATTTAGCATCTAGAGAGGGATTTGCAACTTCGATTACTTCTATTTGTGGATTTTCAACACCGTAAACGGTTTGAAGCATTTCTGAAATATCTTTTATTGTTTGACCTTTTTTACCAACAACCAACCCTGGCCTGCGCACTGAGATTGCAATACGAGTTGCGATTGGAGTTTTTTGTATTTGAATTGAAGAAACACCTGCTTGTGCTAATTCACGATTAAGAAAATCTTTTACTGCGAAGTCGCCTAATGCTTTTTGAATAAACTTTTTTTCACTTGCCACGGGTTAGTTAATCGCCTCTATTGGTTGCTTTGTTTTAGTTTCTTCTTTTTCCTCGGTTTTTGGAGCTTCTTTTTTGACATCTATTTTTGCAGTTGATTTAGCGGTAATTATTTTTTGAAGTGGTTTTGCTTCTTGTTTTGCTGAAGTTTTTTCCCCTATTTTACCTTCAGTTGTTTTTTTCTTAGAGGATTGTTTTTCAGTTACTGCAATTTCAGCCCAGCAAGTTACATATTTGCTTGCGTATGATTGTCTACCGTATCCAATGATGATGCCGCTTGCCCAGTATTTTCTCTGGCGCATGAATAAGTTCTGTTTGTGTGCAACTCCCCCGGATACTACGAGGTTTTCTTTGCTAAGTCCTTTTGCTTCTGCATTTGCAACGGCATTTTTTAACAATTCAACTGCAATTTTAGCTTCTTTTACTGGGTAGCGTCCTTTTTTGCCGCCGAGTTCGCTTCGATGACCAAGTCGGGTTCCAAATTTCTTGTATGGAATTGCTTTGGTTTGGCTAATTGCTTCATCAAGTATTTTCATGGCTTGTGCAATAGATTTGTGTTTTATTGCGCCTAGCACTTGGCTTAAGTCTTTATGCGAAGCATTGACGTCGTGAACTTGTGCCCTGCCTGCGTGTTTTTCGTCAGCAACTTTTAATGAATAATTGTATAATCCCATTTAATTTTATCACTTATTTTAATTCTACTGATTTGCTTCCTCTAGTTGCACCGACTCCAGGTCCAGAGTGCTTTACTAGTTTAGTTGTAATAGAGTATTCTCCAAGCCGATGTCCTAGCATTGAAAGTTGTGGAACTACTTTTGTCCATTCTTTTCCGTTGTAAACTAGAAATTCAGTGTCAAGCATTTCGGGGAGTATTACCATTTCACGGAGGTGGGTTTTCACTATTTTTTTGCCTTTGGCTTTTTTCTTGCGGAATTCAACTAAGAAGTGTTTTAGTTTTGCACTCATGCGTTTCAGTGTCCTGCGTTGGTGTGAAGGGATAACTTTCATAAATTCTTCTAGTGAAAGCTGCTTTGCTTCTTCAATTGTTTTTCCGCGGAACATTACTTTTTTTGCCATGTTTATTCTTCAATCTCCTTTTTTGCGTTTAATTATGATTTTCGTATTTTCATTATTTTTTTGTTTTAATTTTATTTTTACTGGATTCCTTTTCTCCTTCCGGTTCTCCTTGATGCAATGTGCCCTACTTTTCTTCCCGGAGGTGTTGAGCGTGCAACTGAAGTTGGTTTTCCAAATGATTTTCCACCGAATGGATGGTTATAAGCAGACATTGCGCTTCTTCTGACTTTGGGCCATTCTCTGCCAACTGCAAGCATTGCGCGCATTTTGTTGCCTGCTTTTTTGAACGGTTTTTCTTTTTTACCACCGCCACAAGCTACGCCGATTGTCGCAAAACAGTTACCTAAGAGTGTTTTTACTTGCCTTGAAGCGAGCCTGATTTCAACAGTATTTTTCTCTTCGTCTTTTGTTGCTATGTAAGCAACTGCTCCGCTTGTGCGTGCAAATTTACCACCGTCGCCTGGCCGTAGTTCAACGTCATAAATTGGAGTGCCTTCAACTAAACTTGAAATTGGAACTATACTGCCAACGCTTAGCTTTGAACCTGGACCTACGCTTATTTCTCCACCTATTTGCATCCCTTCTGGTGCAAGTGCATAGAACCGCTTGCCATTTTCAAGAAGTATATCCGCAAGTAATGGTCCGTGGCCAGGATCATCTACGAAGTTAAGCACTTGGCCACGTAGATTAGATTGTAATGAAGTGAAAAAGGTAGGGTAAGAGACTTTAGCTACGAACCTATGCGATGGACTGCTGTACGCTGGAGAGCCTTTACCTTTTCTTTGTGCGATAATTGGTTTTCCCATATAAAATAATTCACTATACCAGTTTTAGTTTTGCAGCAACGTCTGACGCTTTGCCTTTGTCTTTAAAAGTTACAATTGCACGCTTTGGTCCAAGCGGAGTAACGAGCGTGTTAACGCTTGAAACTTTTGCCCCAAATTCTTTTTCCACTTCTACTTTAATCTCTTTTTTCGTGGCAGTTTTTGGCACTTCGAAAGTAAGCGAATTGCGCATTTCTATTCCAGCAATGGCTTTTTCGGTTGTTATTGTTTTTAGCATCATAATTTATTTTCAACTTTTTTTTAATAGTACATTGAATTCTCAGCTAGTTTGCTTAATGCACTTTTTGTAAATAGAGTTAGCCTTCCCGAAACTCCACCTGGTGCAAGTAGATTTGCATTGAGTTTGTCAACAGTTATTGCGTCTACGCCTAGTATATTGCTAGCTGCTTTTACAATCCCTTTGTCATTACCTACGATTATTAAGACACTGCGAGGGACTCTTTTTCCCCTGCCTCTTAAACGCTTTATGCCAGTTGATTTCTTTGTCCCATCAGTAGCACGTTGTAGATCTTTTGCCAAACCAATTGCAATTAGTGTTTTGAGCACATCTTTTGTTTTCTTTAATGATTCAAACTCGTCGCTTAGGACTAATGGAAGTGCTTTGTCAAAAATGTGTTTGGAAGCAACTTGTGTTTTGTTTGCAGATGCAGCTAATGCACTGCGAATTGCTTTGTTATTCTCTTTTACGTTTATTCTTTCGATTATTCTTTTTTCTGGTTTTGGCGGATGTGCACGTCTTCCTTTTACTGCAAGTGGAACTCGCAAAACTCTACCCATTCTTCCGCCTGGAATTTTTTCTCTTGGTAAACGTGAGCGACCAGTGTTGATTGTTTGCCTCCACGCATGTCTCCTACCGTAGTACTCTGCGGTTGTTTTTAAGCCAGCGCGGGGATCTGCACCTTTTGGCTGGTAGAAAAGTGAAGTGTATGCATGGAAAGCGCGTTTTATCAAATCAGCCCTAAATTCTTCTGTAAACTGGAGGGGCAATTCCATACTTTCTGTTTTTATGCCTTGTAAATTAAGAACGTCTATTTTCATAAATAAAAATTTCACACTGTTTGTACTTGTACGGATAAAATGTTTGGAACTTTTGCTTGTTTAGCATCACTTGCATGGCGTAAACGCACAAACCGCTTAGTTGGTCCAGGTATGCTACCGTCAAGCATGATATACGCACCTTTTACTTCGCCGTAATGTGGAAATGGCGGAAGCTTATCATTTGCAATTTTTAAAATCCGCTTGTTAAAATCAGTTCTACGGTGATAACCCATTTGTCCTGGTCTTGGAACTGAAAAGAATACTCTTGCTTGGGTTTCTCCACCAAGGGTTCCTCCCTTTCTCCTATGTGCAGTTGCTTTGTGAGGGTTAAGCGCTACGCCGTATCGCTTTACTAGCCCTTGCCAGCCTTTGCCAGTTGTAACGGCTATTACGTCAGTGTATTCGCCTTGTTTGAAAACGTCTCCTGCGTTGACTTCTTTGCCCAGTAATGCTTTGGCAGTTTCAAGTTGTTCCTGCTGTGTGCCGTTAAGTGGAATTTCAAGAATTTCTGGAGTTTTCTTTAATGAGATTTTTGAAGGTTGCGTAATTGCAATAAGGCGGAGTTCAAAAGTCGTTTCTTTTTCAATTGTTTCAAAAGTTGTTTTTGGTTTTTTAGAAGGAGTTAAAGCACGCTTAGCTTCTTTTGGCGGATTTGTAGCAGTTACTTGGGTGAATTGTTTCAAGCCATCGAGTGTTGGACGTAAGGCGTTAACAGCGTAAATGAAAAGAGGGGGAACTTCAACAATTGTTACTGGGCGTATAACCTCTTGTCCTTTTGTTGGAGAGTCTGAATCGTCAACCATTAATATGTCAGTCATGCCAACTTTGTAGCCCGCTATTCCAGACAAGCCTTTTGGTCCACTCCAATAGCGTAGCCGTGGAACTAACCGGTTGGCTCTTGACCTATGCCAAACGGATAAGCTGCCTCGTCTAGTTGACTTTTTTCCCATTTAGAATCACGATGTTTTAAAAAAAATTAAACTGCTTTAATTGTGCGCGCAATTGGCGGGGTTTTTTTGAACAGGGATTTTCCACCACAATAAGTGCAGCGCACGCTTCCCGTGCTTAACGCTGATTGAAAATCCTTGTCCTGGAACTCTCTATTGCAAGATGCACAAACGTAAGACATTTGAATTGAAACCCATTTGAATTGATATTTTCTTCTTTTCTTCGCTGAAATTAGGAGAATAATTAAGGACCCTTTTCATTTAAAAACAAAACAGGTTTTCTACCTAAAGGCCAAGCTTGAACCAGTCAATAATTGGAGGAGAAAACCACCAACTAAAATAGCTATTAGGAACAACGTAATGCTTCCAAGCACGCTGGCATGCGTCATATAACGCGCTATTAAAAGGCCGAATAGAATAATTGCAAGAATTGTTATTAAATCTATGCTTACCGCGTAAATAAGCCACGGAAGCGAAACAACAAGCACAAAGCCCAAAACCAAGGCGGTTCCGAAGTCAACTGGAATTTTAATCGCTTTGCCTGCAAAAACTGCGCCAATTGAAAAGATTACCCAAGGTAGGAAAAAAGCGTCAATCAATAAATCCGAAACCATAACCAAAACACTAACCGAAGTACGGATGGGAAACACAAAATGTTTCTAACCCCGCCAACATATTACTACTAAACGGTAAAGACAAGGAAAAAAGGAGGATTTAAAGGTTGCGTTTTCAATGCCGCTAACCAAACCTTTTTCAAACCATTCGCAATAACTAATATATGTCCGAAATTATTCATGCGATGACTAAGCACGGAATGCTATCTCCCGAACATGCTAAACTTCTCGCTGAACACTTAACTACCCCTGAAGGGACGCCAAACCCAGTACATACTTTTACCAACATGCGGGATAAAATTTCCCTTGATAACAAAACTAACTGGCGTGAAAATCCGAAATTACGCGCTGCAATTGACACAGCAAATAAGTTAGGCCTGATAAAGACACACCAAAGCGGAGGCGGCACATACGGTCCAATTCACGAAGTACACCTTAATTCACACTGGACAAACGAATTTAGAGAATATCTAAAATCTTTTGAATCAGCAGCTAAGAAAAAGTGAACTTAATGCACTGCTCACAAAAAAAATAAGCGTACCACCTGGAACTTTTTTAGACTTTTTCGCTGTATTCGCGTTTTATCTCTTTTACTAGGTTTTTCTAGCCAATACCAAAACGTTATATATAGTGATAGTTTGAATTATCACATATGACTACATTCGTAAAACCTAATCCATTTACGCCAGGCAATGGAATAGAACCTAAGTATTTAGCAGGTAGAGAAGATTTCATAATGGAATTTTCACGATCATTGGATGTTTTTGAAGGGGGATTACCCCAAAATACGGCCATCTATGGCTTAAGAGGAACTGGAAAAACAGTACTTGCAAGACACTATAAGTTAATTGCAGAAAATAAAAAGTGGGCAGTCATAGAGCGAGAGTTTAACTTTAAGTATACAAATGAAGAACTTTTTGGAAACTCCACAAGTACAGACATTGCAACTAAGTCTGCGGAAGTTTCAGTCAAAAAAAGACTCGAAGAAGCAAGTAAAAAACTTGTTGATTCATTAAAACCCCAAAGCCTAAGCGCATATGGGATAACTTACAAGCCATACTATAAAGAAGAAAAGAAAATTTTAACTGACTACTTAAAAGAAGTCTTAATTAGTAACTGGCCCGCATTCCAAAAGGCAGGTAAAAAAGGCGTAGTTTTACTTTACGACGAAATGCATAACGTTCGCGATATTAAAGAAACTAAAGAATACCCCCTTTCAAGTTTGCTAGAAGCGTTATCTTATGTTCAAAGAGAAGGCTACAAGTATTACCTTTGCGCTTGCGGCTTACCTGCATTAAAAACTAATTTAAAAGAAGCCAAAACTTACAGTGAAAGGATGTTCAACTTCCAAGAGGTAACCAATTTATCTGAAGCTCAAGCTCAACAAGCAATTAAAGAAACTCTAAAGGGAACAGAATATTCTTTCGACGAAGATCTAATGCAAACAATCGTAAAAGCAACCGCAGGCTATCCTTACTTCATACAATTTTATGGCTACTTTTTAATAGAACACACAAACAAAACCAACCTAAATGTTAAGGATTTCGAAGGCATAAAGCATCGGCTTATAGAAAAACTCGATAAAAGCTTCTTTGAAGACCGTTTTAATTTAGCGTCTCCAGTAGAAAAAAATACACTAGCTGGACTATCAAAACAAAAGGAAGACTCAACAATAGTAGAATTAGCTAAATCAACTAAAGCAAGTAGGGACTCGACAATGCAAGCACTAGCTTCACTTCAGCAAAAAGGACTAATATATAGAGAAACTCGTGGCAAATACAAATTCACAATACCGCTCTTCAAGACATACTTACAAAGACAATAATACTAAATTTTTTCGCTGTACTCTTTTTTAATTTCTTTTACTAGGTTCTTTAGAGAATCATTAAGCTCAAGAACAGCTTTTTTCGACGTTTGACACTTTTGTACAAAAGCCCCGAATACTTTCCGGTCTATTTGTGGCTCTTTACCTGCGAAGAAGGCTTTTTGCCCTTCGTTGAAAAACTCGTTTCCCTCTAGCTCAAGTTGCTTTAACTCAAGCCCGCAAGCGTGGAGGTCAAAAGTAATCACCATAACTTTTTTGTTGACATTTTCCGAGTAGTAGTGACTCTCAGTTAAGTGGTGAGTTAATTCTCGCAGCGAGTCAAAAAACTGAATTAAATCATCTAGTGTTGCAAAGGTGAAGTCAAACTCCCTTGCAAAAAAAGCGCGGGTTTTTTCCTCTGCCTTGTCCTCAACATGTTCTACATTTTTTTCAGCCATTTTTAAAACCTCAAACAAAACTTTTAGAGCCCCCAGCGAGAATTGGAACCAAAGGCCGCCACCGACGGCCTTTGAAACCTCTGGAACCTTAAAAGCCCCCAGCGAGAATTGGAACCAAAGCCCCTTTTAGAAAAAGGTGCTTTGAACCGCCAAAAACTTTTAGAGCCCCCAGCGAGAATTGAACTCGCGACCTTTTGCTTACCATGCAAACGCTCTGCCGCTGAGCTATGGAGGCAAATCGACAAGTTATTTAATAGAGAGAAAAGTTATTAGTGTTACTATTGCTTTTAATGAGTTATGTCCGATTACACGGTTGAACACGCGCCACTTCACTACGGGGGACAATTTAAAATATTACAGCTTAAAAGAGACGAAATAGTACTTGCTGAGTTAAAGTACGCGCCAAACACGATTCACAGAATTGAAGGAAAACCTAGTCCGGCATTTACTAGAAGGTATGATAGAACTCCTGCAACGGAATTACTAATGCACGCTGCTTTTCACAGTAAAAGAAATGATGACGGCAGCGTAACTTTACGCTACGAAGAACCGTTACCAGCGGGAAAACGAATGCTTGCCCGCGCTGAAAAACAAGGGTGCAGTCCAACTTGCAGTCATAGGTTTTGGAAAAGGCTATAATATATTCTTTATATTAGAAATTTGTGAGTTGGAAGTTATGAAATTTACTAAGGAACATGAATGGATAGACATGCAAGGTGAAATTGCCTTGGTTGGTATTAGTGACTATGCACAGCATTCTTTGGGATATATTGTTTCTCTTGATTTACCGAAGGTAGGAGTTGTAGTAAAACAGGGGCAAACATTAGGTGTTGTTGACAGTATGAAGGCAAGCAGCGAAATTTACTCTCCGCTTTCTGGTGAAGTTTTAGAGGTAAATAAAGAACTTGAAACAAATCCACAGTGGGTAAATGAATCACCACAGCAAAAAGGATGGGTGGCAAAAGTTAAACCAAGCAATATAACCGAGCTTGATGGTTTGATGAGCGAAGAAGAGTATAAGAAGTATCTCGAAGGCTTGAAGCACTGAGTTCCTCCAATCTAAATAATTTTAAACTACTAGAGAGATGAATCAATAATGAGGATTATCCTAATAATCATGATTTTTATATTTGTCTTTGGATGTACTTATCGGAATATGCCAAATGAAAGTGAAAAACCTACAGGAGTAAATTTAACTCAGCAATTAAACGAAACAATAATTGATGATAACGAAGAAGACACTGGAGAAGAGGAAGATAATGAGGAAGAACTGAGCTTTGAAGATATAGTTTGGCAACAAAGGATAAACAACTCTTTCACACCAAAAAACTGTTCGGCTGTTGAACGTAAGTTCACGAATAAACATTATCAAGGAAAATTGATAGACACGCATATCCATATTGCACCTATGCCTGACAGCTCGCCATATGAAGATATCGAGATTGAAAATGACGAACCAACAATGGGGTTTAATGTAAACATAACAGATTACGTTTGTATGATGGACTATGAAGGCACAAGTAAAGTTTTCGGATTTTTTGCAGTCTGGGAACCAGTTCCAGAAATGATAAAATTAGTAAACAGAACAATGAGCGAATACCCAGATCGATTTGTACCTTTCATAATGGCATCTGGAGAGGATGATAAACCAGATGGTTTTCCAACGGTGGATGCACAAACTTTATCCCAAATGCTTAGTATAGACCCTGGATTATTTGTAGGCTACGGTGAAATAGGTCTTTATGCACGTGGGGGCCATGGTGGCCCTAAAGGTTCTCCGGCACTTCTTCCAGATTCAAACATGTTAAAAGAAATTTATCCAGTTATTAGAAATCAGAGTTTAGTGGTTTATTTCCATTTAGGTGAAGGACAAAAAGAAAGTTTTGAAAGAGTATTGGATGCCAATCCAGATATTAATTTTATTTGGCATGGAGATCAATTAGTTTCATATGGAAATGGCGAAGAGGACCTTAGTAGTATAGAAGATATTCTATATGACCATCCAAATGCATACTACGGAGTAGATGAACTTTATGGCGGTGAATGGATACTAAAACCTGAAGTCGGTAAAGAAGAATTTTTAGCTCATTTTGAAGAGTATAATCCCTTAATTGAAAAAGATCTTGACACTTGGAAAGAATTTATTGAGCGACATCCGGATCAGGTAATATGGGGTACTGATCGTGGTTGGAGTAGTGGATGGTCAGTAGTTGATCCAGAAGTAGCTCTAACATTAAATGATTACAGTAGATATTTCATTGGTCATCTTAATCCAGATGTACAGGAAAAGTTTGCATATAAAAATGCAGAGAAATTAATCAATAAGAGTTATGAGTAATAGATGATGAAGCTGGACTGCACCCTTGTTTTCGACAGGTAGTTAAGATTTAGCTGTCTTTGTAAACGAGGTGCAGTAAAAGTATGAGAAGGATTTTTAGCAAACAGGAAAAGTTAGCGGTTGTTACGGAATTGCGAGCGGATACGCCGCTCGCGCAAGTATGCCGCGAACACGAAATCAACACGGCCATCGCTAGGCGATGGCTACGCGAGTACGAACAGAACCCCACCCGCGCTTTTGCCGGCAAGGGCAACCCAGTCACACAAGAAGCAAAAATCGCTGAACTTGAACGTATTATTGGTAAGCTTTACCTTGAAGTAGATTTTTTAAAAAAAGCACGAGAAGCCTTGCAGCATCAGTTAGTGAAAGTCAAAAACGAAAGGTGAACGCCGTACTCTACGAAACCGTACAAAAACACGGCAATTACCTCGGAGCCAACAACGCATGCACATCCGTTGGCGTGAGTCGAAACGGCTACGCACACTGTACTAACCGACCTCCGCCGGTCACTGATCCAGCGTTGTTGGCTGAAACAAAAAGTATGCGAAATGCCGCGCTATGGCTACCGTCGCGTAACCGCAGAACTTCACAGATGAAACATTTCCGTAAACCATAAACTGGTGCTTTCAGTTATGCGCGAGCATGGTTTAACCGTGAAAAAACGGCGTTTCACGCCGCAGACGACTAACTCACGCCACGATTTTCAAAAGTATCCCAACCTAGTGAAAGGTTTGGAAATCGTGCGTTTGAACCAAGTGTGGGTTTCCGACATTACGTACGTGAGAATCAAAGACGAGTTTGCTTACTTGGCAGCAATTCTCGACTTATTCTCGCGCAAGTGCATTGGCTGGAACTTCTCAAAATCGCTTGATTCCAAAGGTGCATTGGATGCGTTGCATATGGCGTTAAACGCACGTAAGCACCTTGGTTTGGAAAAGACGATTCACCATTCAGACCAAGGCGTGCAATACGCCTGCACAGATTATGTTGAACTGCTTGAACAGCACAGCTTATTGTCAAGCATGAGCGAGGCAGGCAACCCGTACGAAAATGCTTTTGCAGAGTCATTCAATAAGACGTTGAAATGTGAGGAAGTGTACTTGAACGAGTACGAGTCGTTTGCCGACGCGTACTCTAACATTGAAGAATTTATCGAGGTGGCGTACAACAAAAAACGGCTACACTCGTCCATCGGCTATGTGCCGCCGGACGAGTTCGAACAACAGTTTTTAATAGAAGGCAGACCTTAACTCATTGTCGAAAAACGGGTTCACTCCAGGGAACCTCGAAGTTATTATTAAAAAAATCTCAACTTGTTTGCCGCCAGTTAAATCAAAGTGACGTAAAATGCTTGACTTGGATGTTTTTGATAAATTAAAGCGCGGACCGCAAGTGATTGTATTGAAAGATGCAGCGGTAATTGTGGGCTTTTCTGGAATAGGTGCTGGCGACCGCGTTGTCGAGGCGGGCAGTGGATCTGGCTTCTTGTCTATCTACCTTGCGAATGTAGTTGGCAAAGATGGAAAGATTTACTCTTACGAGTGGCGCGAGGATTTCTATAAGCTCGCTGGTAAAAACGTCGCTAAGGTTGGAATGGAAAAAATAGTTGAACTTAAACCACTTAACGTGTTTGAAGGAATTGTGGAAAAAAACGTCGACGCGGTTATTTTAGACTTGGCAGATAGTGAAAAAGCAGTTAGCCATGCGTTTACTGCGTTGCGCGACAACGGAGTCCTAGTAGGTTTTCACCCTAACGTTGAACAAATTAAGAAATTTACAGACGCTTGCAAACTAGCTGGTTTTGGCGAGAGTAAAGTAGTTGAAACTATTGTGCGCGACTGGCTTATACGCGACCGCGGTTCAAGACCAACCAACACTGGTTTAATGCACACTGCGTTTCTTTCGTTTACAGTTAAAACCACTTCAAAGCCAATGGTTTAAAATTGTTGAAAACCTAGTTTTTCTAATTACATGGATAAAAAAATGGCTGTTGCAATTTTGCTCCTCGCATTAACTTTAGCAACAGCAACTTGGACTTATAAAGGACAGAACTTTTCAGATAATCAAGTTTTGGTTTACATCACTGGCTCGCAATTGGTTGCGCCTGGTGGCGTTGAACTTTTCGACGCGGGGCCAGTGCCGATCTTAAGATCTGGCGAAACAATTGATGTTCCCGTAGATGGAATTACAACACCATGTAAACTATCTGCTTTTGATCACAAAGCAACCGCAAGTGGCAATATCAAATCAGGACGCTTACTAAACGGCGTACAATTACAAAAAGGAGACTACATTGAACTAAAAGATGACGCGCGTATTAACAGTAAAAACTGGGGCACAACCCAAGTTGTTAATTCGTTGGAAGTAGGCGGTTGCGCTGTATTTTGGAAAACTAGAACTAAAATGCAAGTTAATGATTTATCTTCACAAACCGGCGGATTATTACACCCCCATAAGTCCCACCAACGTGGACTAGACGCCGATGTGCCGTTGATGTGCATCGACGGAACCAAACATTACTCATGCAATAAGCAAAGTAAATTCGACGCTGAAACCAGTTGGATTTTCGTAAAAGCTCTCGCGAGCACAACCCCAGTTCAACGTATTTTTTTGCGGCAAAACATGATTGACAAAATGCGGCAATACGCAAACCAGTATGAAACCAACTATCAATTGAAACAAGCAATTTTCTCTTCGCTTCTAGCACCAGATGAAAACCACTACTCGCACTTTCACCTACGTTTCCACTGCTCAGCTGAAGACATAGCCGCCGGTTGCGTAGAACAAAAAGGCGGCTTCCGTGGAACAGGAACAATAGATCCCATAATCGACGACGAAGGCAGTGAAGGTGCAGAAGCGCCGGAAATAAGCTCAGCAGAAGGTGGAAGTGTTTCTTTTAATGATGAAGCACTTCTTGCAAAGGCGGCGGCTAATCCAAACAAGTGTCTTTACTTTGAACCGGACTTGAACCCAATTATTTCGCAGTGCTCACAGCAATACAACATTGATGATAATTTGATGCGTGCAATTATAGTAGCAGAAAGTGGGAATGGGTGCGATAAAAGAGGCGGAAAACCAATTGATACAAGCAGTGCAGACGCTAGGGGAATAATGCAAATAACAAAAATCTCCGTTGATGAAAGCAACAAATTCAGATCAAGCAGTGAACAGTTAACGTGGCCGCAAGACGTTGAAAGGCCTTCAACTAACATATGCGCCGGCACGCAGGCACTTGCAATAGCATGGTCGCGTTACCGCTCAGCGCATCCAAATTTAATTAAAACAACTGAAGACGTGTTAATTGCATATAACTTTGGCATTGGCCACATGGAAAGGGGCGATCCAATTCCAGCTGAAACAACTCAGTACATTGAAAAAGTCAAGCGTTACTACAGTGAATTAACCGGGCGAAATATGCCAAGCGACCCTTCAATTCCCGGATTAATTAGTTGAAAAAGCGTTTATTGTTTTCTCAACGCAATTTCACTTTATGATGCCCAGCAAATTCTTTTGCTACTTTTTTGCTAACTAATCAATACTTCAACGTTGCAACGTCTTCTTTTAACCCTTGCCACCATGTTTTTGAATCTGTTTTTTTCAACAGTTCACACAGTTCCTTCGCAGTTTTGGTCTTTAACACCTGTGAAACCCGTTCAATCCATTCCCAAGTTGCTTTGTAGCCAACGTCGTAATACTCCTTTGCAGTTATAGCTTGTTCTAAGTAATCCGCATCCCTAGCGATTTCGCCACCATTTTCAAGGAGAGAATAAACTTTTTCACCACATTCTCCCAGCAAAGCACATTGTTCTTTTTCCACTTTTTTCTCAACTTCTTTTGAAATCTTTGCATAGTTGCTAGTTATCTTGTGACGGTCACCTAATCGCGTTTCGTGCACGTCATGAAATAAAACGGCCAGCGCTACTTTTTCCGGATTCGAATGTTCTTCGCGGCAGGCTAAAACATACGCAATAATAGCAGCGCGGAAAGAATGTTCTGCAACGGTTTCTGGATCTTTTACTCCAGCTAGCCACCAGCCGACATGCTTCTGGCTTTTCAACACTCCGGCTTCAAAAAAGTAGTTCAATAAATTCTCGTTTTCAGATTTTGACATTAATACCACCCGTAATAAAATCAGTTTATTCTTATCACTAATTAAGAAACAAACAGTAATAAAGTTAACATAAACTCCAAAGTGAACAATTATAGCCTAGAAGGTTCCAAAATAATATACAATAATTAATGGTGAAACTATAAATGAAAGGAAAAATAAAGATGTTCAATGCCGAACGCGGTTTTGGATTTGTAACAGGCGAAGACGGTAAAGACGCATACGTACACAGCTCTGCAATTGAAGGTGGAGCAACACTCGCAATGGGCGATACTATAGAGTATGAAGTCGAAGCCGGCGAACGCGGACTACGCGCAAAAAACGTAAAGAAAGTTTAAAACACTTATTTGTATAAAAAAAGTTGAAAAACTCTTTTAACAACAGCTAGCGTTAGCGTTGTAAAAAAAAGATGCATGGAAATTGAATTTGAACTGTTTTAAATAGACGCTACGATTAAACGAGTATGCGCATATTGCACAGGAAGTGCTTCGTAGATGAAGTTTTATTGGATATTTGCAATTCTAATCTTAATTTTTATTTCCGGGTGCATAAAACAACCCACTAGGCTAAGCCTTGCTGAACTTCAATCTTCTTTGGAACCGTGCGGAAGCGAAGCGGATAGATTGTCTAAAACAATTGAAGACCCCACAATAAGCGCTAGAAGAAAAGTCGAAATATGCCAGCAAGCAATTGCAGGAATAGAAAAATGTACGGGAGATATACTAAGCCTTGAAAATGAATTTTCTACTGAAGCAATACCAGAGACAATAGAAGCATGGAATTATCTTGAAGAGGTGAAACACAAGACGTATGTTGCAGGAGTCTTGAGCAAAGCTTGCACGTGTACGAAGGTAAAAGAAGATTTTGATTCGCGAATAGAAACCGACCGGACTTTTTCTGGTAAACAGATACTTAGGGTTGAAAAGTTTTGTGCAATGAAGGAAAATTGCATTAAACTTATAGAAGGAACGCCCGCTACACCCGCTGCCGAGGAAGAAGCGTTGAGACAATTCAATATAACTGGACTCGAATCACCCCTATTATTTTTTTTAGAAGAAGCGGCAAAGGATTTCACAGCTTATTGCACAGACATGTTAACTGACTCGGATCAAAAAATAGCTTCTTCACAGGGCGAAGCTAGGGAACACCTTGAGATTAGAAAAGCAAACCAACAGCTATATTGTACTGGAAAGGCTCTTAGTGACTTTGACGAGCGATTCCTCCCAGACTGGATGACCTTATTAGGCCGAGGTCAAACACAAGAAGCTTCTGACACTTTGGAACAATACGAGATAAAATACGACATTAAATTTGAGGGGGATGAATTCAATTGCCCCGCTATTCCTTTTGAACTAGACATTGTAAAAAAGACTTCCTCCAATGGATCCGCTTTTGGTTGCAGCCGAGGGGTTCAAGATTCCTGCGGGGCTGCGGACGGAATATTAAATCCAGTAACCTGCGAATGTCAAAGTAAATCTGTAACTGAAAACTGCGAAACGTATGCATCTAGCTTTTCCTTCATTGGACAAAATTCAACAAACATCAACTATGCGGAAGGTGTTCAGAACGGCCTTTCGGCTGAAGAAGCGTGTAAAAGCTACGCATATCAAGATATTTTGAGGTCAGGATTTTGCAATGGAAAAGACCAGCAGCTCTACGCTATATATAATAAAAATAATAGCTGCTGTGCGAGATATTGGATAGAATCTGTAAATCAACTACAAATTGGCTCCGGTGGTTTGTTTTGTGGCTACAAGCAAAGAGAAACAAATAGTGGAATATGGCAAAAAGTAATTGGAACAGAGGAAAACGAGTCACTGTACCACGCGGATTGGCTTGGACGTTATGCTTTTCCATCTATGGGTGAAACTTGTCAAGATATCGAAGCCCAAAATGGAGCGCTAATTAGATGCCAATAGACAAAAAACGAGTAGAATAAATACCGCTAGATTAAGTAAAAAAAGATGCAGGGGGAGAGACTTTCACTCCCTTTTTCCAGGGCGCTTTGAAGTCGAGGAACCTCGAAAACCAAAACTATTTTTTTCTCTTTTTGGACTCGAAGACTTTTTCTCTTTAGCGAAAGAGAAAAAGGGTTCGCTCTCGAACCCCTAAGGGACCAGACCCTGAATCTGGCGCATTTAGTCCACTTTTTCGTCCAAGCAGTGCCACTCTTTAAAGATCTGCATCGTCATTTGAAAAAGCGTTTGACCAGGCTTTGCTACCCCTGCAATCAGGGGGCACCAGCGTTCCCCCTACTGACCCCCATGCAACCACGGAGAATCAGAATAAAGATTGAATCAAATAGGGATAAAAGTGCTTTGGAAGTAATAATTATTTGATTGAGGTTTTAAAATGAGTGAAGAACGACGCAGTCCGAAAGTAGTTAAGCCTAGCCGGCGGACAATGCGCAAAGCAGATCGAAGAGACACTATAGAAATTGCACGCGTGCAGCGTTTTGTTAAACGTGTTGGCGGAGAAGATGCGTTTCATCGCAGAATGGAAGCACTTGCGGCTAGTCATGATTCGAGTTATGGCTTGCCAAAAATATCCGTGGGAAAAGCACTTAGGCCAGGAACTTATTTTGAGCAAGAGGTTCCAATGCGGCAAATTACAGCTTATTCAGAAGCACACAAAACAGCCAATGGATTGCTTCTTCTCGCAGGCGGTCTCGCTAGGGCAACTGTGCCGATCCCTAGAAATTTTCGAGGCGCTTTTACGCTCAGTGCACATTCCACTTCAACATTTGCAAGATGTGGGATAAACATTGTACACACTCAAGCAGGTTTACACCAGCAATTAACAAGTAGAAATTTACCACAGACAATGGAAGTAGTAATACATAATTGGTCAGCTACGCCGGTTTTAATTCGAGAAGGCGACCCAGTTAGGTTGATGAACCGCGCTGAATTAATGGCCGCAACGGCATCTGCAACTGCACTTTCAACAAGTCCGCGCACAAAGGCGGTTGGAAGAATGTTAAAACTACATGCAAGCAATCAAGTGGTTAGGGTAAATACCTCGGCGCTTGACAAGGTAAACATAGCTGGCCGCGAAGTTGCCTATGTTGACCCGCACGCTCCAAAGTTCAAAACAGAAACATTCAAACAACTACACGTACAGCCGGGCGATTTCATCGTCTTCTCAACAAAGGAAAATTACGCGGTTCCACCTGGGCACGTTGCTTTTGTACACGATGCAACTGATAGCTTGCACCACACAAGCGCTAAGCTAGCGCATTCAGGATCTAGCGGGAAAATGGCGCTTGAATTTCAAGCTCTTCGTGCAAGAACAATAAAACCAGGAGACCACGTTGCGTTTCTAACTGCACACGCAGTAAACACCAACAAACCGTCATACCGCGGAAGATACAGCGAGCAAAAAACGCCCTCTCCAAAAGTAAGGAGATGAAAAATTTCTTTTTGGCCACGCCTGGCCTTTCTCTTTGCGAAAGAAAAAGGCATGGCAGTTACTTGCCTTTTGCTTCTTTCTTCCTTGCGCGTTTTGGACGTAAGTGCGGGTAGTTGCACTTGCGGCAGTTGGTTCTACCTAGCGGGTTGCGCGTCTTGCACTTTTTGCAAATTAATACGCCTAGTAAGTGGCGTTCAGCAATTGGAAATTTTCCCATGTAAAGATCACTAGTTCTAAAAAATCTAAGTTTCTAAGTATCTACAATAGTGCACTTGAAAGATTATAAACCGTTCTCCCACAGCAGAAAGTACTATTTTTGCATGTATTTCTTTTTCGCACTTATTGAAAGCCTCTCGATTGCGTAACGCAACATAGTACGCGGCATTTTATTACGATGTTTTGCGAGGAATTTTTCCAACACAGCTTCGTTTCTCTTTCCCACTTCGCGCAACATCCAACCGCACGCTTTGTGAATCAAGTCATGCTTGTCCCTCATTAACAACTCGGTTATTTTGAAAGTGTCTGCAAATTTCCCGTTGCGGATAAACGCAAGGGTTGAAACAATTGCAATTCTCCGCTTCCACAAGTTATGCGAATGGCTAAAGAAATACAGAACAGCAGTATTATGTCGCAGCAAGTACCGCCCTAAAATTTGAGGTGCAGTTAAGTCAACTAAGTCCCAATTGTTAACACCGTGCAAATTGGCGAGGTAAAAATGTACAATTTCGCGTTGCAATTTACCGTTTCTTTCTTTTTCTGCCTTTTGGAACAACTGCACTAAAATAAGCAAAGCTACTAGGCGGTGCTCATGAATTTTAGAATTTAACAAAAGTTGAAGCTGTGAAAAAGGTAAGCTTTTATTTTTCGCCGCTATTTTGCGCAGTTGTGGAACAGTAATCCCAAGGAACACGTCACCTTCGCCGTATTCCCCCCTGCTAGTTTTGAAAAAGCCCTGGAGAACTTTAGCTTTGGCTGGATTTGAATTGCGACTAAGCGCTGCTAGGATTTGCTTCATAAAAATAAGCCTCCGGTGAGAATTTCACGAAACCCTTTTCTTCACAAGAAAAGGCTTTCAACCCAAAAGAACTTTTTCTTTGGGACTGAAAGACCTTTCTTTCTCAAAGAAAGGGCTTTCGAATTGAACTCACGACTTCCTGTTTACAAGACAGGCGCTCTACCACTGAGCCACGGAGGCGTTTGTAAGTGAATAGATTTGGGGCGGTTCAAGTTAAAAATAATAGGGTTATTTATTACGCGGTTGCTTTGAGTTTAGTGAGAAGTTGATTTTAAAATGAATCGTATTAAAAGCGGCATTCCTGG
>ORJL011766502.1_pt1 | contig 18511 bp, 22 predicted proteins | sample 1779941 | NCBI WGS metagenome assembly ORJL01 (sample SAMEA104232317, study PRJEB22302) | groundwater metagenome | biome: forest; feature: aquifer; material: groundwater | place: USA | collected 2011-08-07 | depth 5.8 m | reverse complement strand
GGGGCGCCGCGCTGGCGGGGGCGCCGGCGCCCGCCGCCTGCGGCGGGGGGGCGGCCGGGCGTCGAGCGGCGGACGCCGTACCCCTCGTCGAAGCGGCTCGGCAGGTGCCAGTCGACCTCGGCGCCGAGCTCGCGGAGCAGCAGGACGGCGAGCGTGGTGGCGGCGATCCCGTCGACGTCGTAGTCGCCGTGGACGCAGATGCGCCGGCCCTCGGCGACGGCGGCCCGGATCCGCTCGCAGGCGACCCGCATGTCGCCGAGCAGGAACGGGTCGTGCGGGGCCATCTCCCCGTCCAGGAAGGCCCGCGCGGCGGCGGGGTCGGAGTATCCGCGCCGGACGAGGACGCTTGCCGTGAGCTCGCTGATTCCCAGCGACTCTGCGAGCTCGGCCTGCACCCGGTGCGGACACGGACTGATCGTCCAGGTGCCCTCGTGCATCGTGCTTACACGCTACGGGCACCGTCGGATAGCGCTCGATCATTCGCGCGAGTCCGCGAGACTCCGGGCATGCGCGACCTCTTCCTGCTCGACCCGGACGTCGTCTTCCTGAACCACGGCTCGTTCGGCGCGGGTCCCCGGCCGGTGTTGGGGCGCTCCCGGGCGTGGCAGCTCGAGCTGGAGCGGGAGCCCGTCGACTTCATCCTGCGCCGGCTGCCGGGGCTCCTGGCCGAGGCCCGCACGGCGCTCGGCGCGTACGTCGGCGCGGCGCCGGACGACCTCACCTTCGTCCAGAATGCGACCGCCGGCGTGAACATGGCGGCCCGGTCGCTCGACCTGCAGCCGGGCGACGAGGTGCTCGCGACGGGGCTCGAGTACGGGGCGTGCGACTTCGCCTGGGAGGCGACCTGTGCGCGGACGGGCGCGCGCTACGTGCGCGCCGAGACGCCGCTGCCGCTCGGCGACGTCGTCGAGGCGCTCTTCGCGCGGCAGACCCACCGGACGCGCGTCGTCTACGCCTCGCACATCACCTCCGAGACCGGCGTCCTCCTGCCGATCGAGGAGATCGTGCGCCGCGCGCGCGACGCCGGGCTCGTCACCATCGTCGACGGCGCTCATGCGCCCGGTCACGTGCCGCTCGACCTCGAGGCGCTCGGCGCGGACTTCTCCGCGGGCAACTGCCACAAGTGGCTCTGCGCGCCGAAGGGCTCGGGCTTCCTGCACGTGCGACGGGAGCATCAGGAGCGCGTCGAGGGGCCGATCGTCAGCTGGGGCCATGCGCCGGCTTCGACGTTCGTGTCCCGCACGCAGCAACAGGCCACCCGCGACCCGGCCGCCTATCTCACCGTTCCCGACGCGATCGCGTTCCAGCAGCAGCATCGGTGGGACGAGGTGCGCGCACGCTGCGTGGAGGCGTGCCGCGAGGCGCGCCGCGACCTCTGTGAGGTGCTCGGCACCGAGCCGATCGCGCCGGAGGAGATGGTGCTGCAAATGGCGAGCGTGCGGCTTCCCGAGGGAGTCGGGGAGGCGCTCGAGCGCACCCTCTTCGAGGACCACCGCATCGAGATTCCCGTCATGCGCCCGCAGCACGACCTGCTCCGCATCTCGATCGCCGCGTACACGACGAGAGCGGATGTCGAGCGGCTGCTCGATGCCCTTCCCTGCGCGCTCGCCGCGTCACGCGGCACTCCAGGATCGTGAGCCGGGTCAGCCGCCTTCGCGGGGCAGCTCGACGCCGAGCACGCTCAGGAGGACGAGCAGCGCGATCCCGCCGACCCACAGCCCGAGCACGAGCCGCGGCCGCTTGCTCTCGCGCAGCGACTGCACCGCGACCTTGCCCCAGAGGATGAGCAGGCCGAGCAGCGCGGCGGCGGCGACCACGATCACGGGCGCCAGGTAGACCGCCTTCTCGAGCGGCCATCCCATCACGAGAGAAGCCAGCATGACGAGCCCGAAGACGGCCACGAGGGCGAAGCCGATGCGGAGGGAGCGCATGCGCCAAGGGTACGCTTCCCTCGTGGACTCGGAGGCGAACTACAGCTCCGGCGAGGACTACGTCGTCGAGTTCCTGGGCTACCGGTTCGGCTTCAACGCCTCGGACTTCGAGCAGCGCGTCACGGCGGCCGCCGTCAAGCTCGGCCTGCTTGCAGGAAACGAGCTGGACGACGACGAGACGGCCGACCTGGTCGAGCTCGTCGAGCGGGACGCCATCGAAGAGCCCCGCAGCGCGCTCGGCCGCTACCTCGTTCGCCACTGGGAGGAGATCTCCCTCGTCCAAGGCGAGGCGCTCGTCTACTGGCTGAAGAAGCTCGTCTTCCGCGGCGCGTGGCTCGACCACCGCGTGAAGGAGGGGAAGCTCGAGATCGGCTGGGACGACGACACGGCAGAGTTCTCCTACCACGACCCGCACGGCGGGCGCGCACTGCTCGAGCTGCTGCCGACGCCGAGCTGGCGGGACGTCCAGTACCGCCGGTGAACGTCCCCCGCTGGTACGCCGCTGCCGGCCCCGCCTACCTCGCGGTGCTGCTCGCGGTCGACACCCAGGTCGGGCTCGGAGTGCAACTGGTGCTCGGCGTCGTGACCTGGCTCGTCCTGCTCGCCGCGATCTGGCGGCTTGCCGCGATCATGCGGGCGCAGGTGCTCGGCGTCGTCGTGTTCGCGACGATCGCCGAGGTGACGGGCTCGCTCATCTGGGGCGTCTACCGCTACCGCCTGCACAACCTGCCGCTCTTCATCCCACCGGCGCACGGGCTCGTCTACCTCAGCGGCGTCGCGCTCGCAGCGGTCGTCCGGGCGCGCCTGCTCGTCGGCGTCGCCGCGGCGGGGTCGGTCGGCTGGGGGCTCGCCGGGATCACCGTGCTGCCACGGCTCGACGTCGCAGGCGCAATGTGCGTGCCGCTGCTCGCCGCGTTCCTCTGGCGGTCGCGCTTCCGCGCCGCGTACGCGGGCGTGTTCGTCGTCGTCGCGGCGCTCGAGCTGTACGGCACCTCGATCGGCACCTGGCGCTGGGCGACCGAGCTTCCCGGCCTCGGGATCGCTCAGGGAAACCCGCCGAGCGGCGTCGCGAGCGGCTACGTGTGGTTCGACGTGATGGCGCTGCTCGTCGCGCCGTGGCTCGTCGCCGGGACGCGCACGGTGCGCGCGCGGCTCGCGCCCGCCGCCGCCTGACCATCTACTATTCCGTCCGCACGGCGATGGGGCCCGCCTTCAACCGCCACACCGGCTGATGGCTCCTACGAACGAAGGAACACCGGCATGCCCATCGTCTTCGGCGTCGCGCTCGGCGGCGCCCTCGGAGCCTCGGCCCGCTACGGCGTCGACCGCCTGATCGAGCAGCGGTCGAGCTCGGTGTTCCCCTGGAGCACCTTCACGATCAACGCGACCGGCTGCTTCGCGATCGGGCTGCTCACCGCCCTGCTCGTCGAGCGGCAGCATCTGCCGGCGTGGGTGCGCGTCGGCCTCGTCGTCGGCGTCGTCGGCGGCTACACGACCTTCTCGACGTTTGCGCAAGAGGCGCTCGAGCTCGGCGAGGTGCATCACGTCGCGATCGCGTTCGCCTACGTCGCCGCGAGCGCGGCGATCGGCATCGCCGCGGTGTACGCGGGGACGCTCGCGGGCCGCGCGCTCTAGGACGGTCGCGGCACGGAGAAGCCGAAGCCGACCCGTTCTTCCGCCGTCTTGCGCAGCTCGATCCGGCGGATCGACCCGATCGGGATCACGAGCGCGTCCGGCTTGTGCTCCTCGACCGGCTGCACGTAGATCGTGATCATCCCGAAGCCCGGATCCGGCTCGATCCGGTCGAGCACGAAGCGTCCGGTGTCCATCAGCTCGACCTCGACGAACGGCTTCTCGACGCCCACCGACTCCGCGAACGTCGCGATCGTCCGGTGCAGGCGCTCGACGAAGGCCTCGTGCGGGCCCTCGGGAACCGGCGTCCAGATGCCGCTCAGAAGAGCTTCGTCTCCGCAGGAGCCGCGCCGACGTGGGCGCGACCGAGCTTCGTGACGGTGCGGCCGCGCGGCGTGCGCTGGATGAAGCCGAGCTGGAGCATGAACGGCTCGTAGAAGTCTTTGATCGTGTCCGGCTCCTCACCGAGCGACGCCGCGAGCGTCGTGAGGCCCACCGGGCCACCGTCGAACTTGTCGACGATCGTGCGGAGCAGCGCCCGGTCGATGCGCTCGAGCCCGGCCTCGTCGACCTCGAGCAGCTCGAGCGCTTCCCGCGCGATCACAGTCGAGATCGAGCCCTCGTGCCGCACCTGCGCGACGTCGCGCACGCGCCGCAGGATCCGGTTCGCGATGCGCGGCGTGCCGCGCGCCCGGCCGGAGATCTCGTCGGCCGCGTCGGCGGCGATCTCGACGCCGAGGATGCGCGCCGAGCGCTTGACGATCTGCGCGAGCTGGCCCGGGTCGTAGTAGTCGAGCCGGAACGTCATGCCGAAGCGGTCGCGCAGCGGCGAGGTGAGCAGTCCGGTGCGCGTCGTCGCGCCGACGAGCGTGAACGGCGGCAGGTCGAGCGTCAGCGTGCGTGCGGCGGGCCCCTGGCCGACGATGATGTCGAGTCGGAAGTCCTCGAGCGCCGGGTAGAGGATCTCCTCCGCGGCGCGGCTTATCCGGTGAATCTCGTCGACGAAGATCACGTCGCGTGCCTCGACCGAGCTGAGGATCGCTGCGATGTCCTTCCGCTCGAGCGCCGGGCCGGCGACCGTGCGGATGCCGACACCGAGCTCCTCGCGGACGATGTGCGCGAGACTCGTCTTGCCGAGGCCCGGCGGCCCGACGAGCAGGACGTGGTCGAGCGCCTCGCCGCGCGCCTTGGCGGCGGCCAGCGCGATGCCGAGCTGCTCCTTGACCCGCTCCTGGCCGACGAAGTCGTCGAGGCTGCGCGGCCGGAGCGTCTGCTCGACCGCCTCCTCGTCCTCCCGGATCGAGGGCGCGAGAAACGGGGCGCTGGTCATGCCGCCCTCTTCAACGCGAGGCGCACCCGATCCTCCGGCGGCAACGCAGGATCGGTCTCGGCGAGGGCGCGCTCGGCGTCGACGAGCGTGTAGCCGAGCTCGACGAGCGCGTCACGGGCGACGATGTGCGTGTCGCCCGACGGCGTCGTCGTGAGCTCGGTGACGCCTGCGCCGATCTTCTCCTTCAGCTCGAGCACGATCCGCTCGGCCGTCTTCTTGCCGATGCCGGGGATCGCCTGGAAGCGCGCGGTGTCCTCGCGGACGATCGCGCGGCGCAGCTCCTCGGCGGGCGAGCCGGAGACGATCACGAGCGCGACCTTCGGCCCGACGCCGTTGACGGTGAGGAGCTGGATGAACAGCTCGCGCTCGACGCGGTCGGCGAAGCCGTAGAGCTGCATCGTGTCCTCGCGAACGTGCAGGTACGTCTCGACGACGATCTCCTCGGCGCCGTCTGCCTTCCGGAGCGCGCTCGGGGTTGCCGCGACGAGGTAGCCGACGCCGCCGACGTCGAGCACGAGCCCGTCCGGGGTCGAGCCCACCGGCTTGCCACGGAGTCGCGCGATCATCTGTTCAGCCCACCATCTTCAGGAGGGGAGGCGCGAGCGCATGGCAGATCGCCACCGCCAGCGCGTCGGCCGCGTGATTCGGGGTCGGCAGCGCCTGCAGCGAGAGGATGGCCTTCACCATCCGCTGCACCTGCGCCTTGTCGGCGCGGCCGTAGCCGCAGACCGCCTGCTTCACCCGCGACGGGGCGTACTCGGTGCACTCGATGCCGGCCAGCGCGGCCGCGACGAGCACGGCGCCGCGCGCTTGCCCGACGGAGAGCGCGGTGCGGGCGTCGACGCCGACGAAGGACTCCTCGAGCGCCACCGCACCCGGCGCGTGCTCCGTGATGAGCGCCGCCACGCCTTCGAAGATGGTCTTCAGACGCAGCTCGGGACGCTCGCCGGCCGGTGTCGACCACCAGCCGTGGTCGATGGCCCTGAGGCGCCCGCCGCTTTCGTGGACTATCCCGTACCCGCACGCAGCCGTTCCTGGGTCGATGCCGATGACGACCTTCACGGGGACACGTTAGGCGCGTGGTCGGACGACTCCTGCCTACCGCGGCCGGATCCCTCGATTCCGCGGCCCGCTCAGCCCGCGACGGCCTCCAGCACACGCTCCGGGATGTCGAAATTCGCGTAGACGTCCTGCACGTCGTCGTTGTCCTCGAGCTCGTCCATCAGCCGCAGCACCTTCTTCGCGTCGCCCTCGTCGGCGACCTCGACGGTGGTCTTCGGCACCATCGTCAGCTCGGCCGAGTCGACCGTGAAGCCTGCGGCCTCGACCGCTTCGCGCACGGCGGACAGGAACTGCACGTCGGTCGTCACGGTGAAGGTCGTGCCGTCGAGCGAGACGTCGTCCGCCCCACCTTCGGCCGCGGCGAGCATCAGCTCGTCCTCGTCGACGCCGTCCGCGTCGACGAGCACGAGGCCGCGGCGCTCGAAGAGCCACGCGACGGCGCCCGAGCCGCCGAGGTTGCCGTCGTTCTTCGCGAACGTGTGGCGCACGTCAGACGCGGTCCGGTTGCGGTTGTCGGTGAGCGCCTCGACGATCACCGCGACGCCGCTCGGCCCGAAGCCCTCGTAGATCACCGTCTCGAAGGCCGACGCGTCTGCATCCGCACCCGAGCCCTTCGCGATCGCGCGGTCGATGTTGTCCTTCGGCATGGAGTACGACTTCGCCTTCTCGATCGCGTTCTGCAGCGCGAGGTTGCCGGACGGGTCGCCTCCGCCCTCCTTCGCGGCCACGATGATCGCGCGCGAGAGCTTCGAGAAGAGCTTGCCGCGCTTCGCGTCGGCGGCGCCCTTCTTGTGCTTGATCGACGACCACTTGCTATGCCCGGACACTCATCGCCTCCCGTACCTGGTTGAGAAACAGCTCGTGCACGCGTGTGTCGTCGGTGAGCTCGGGATGGAAGGCCGCGACGAGGATCCGCCCCTCGCGCGCGAGCACCGGATGGCCGCCGAGGACGGCGAGCACCTCCACGTCGCGCCCCACCTCCTCGATCCACGGCGCGCGGATGAAGACCGCGCGCACCGGCTTCTCGCCGTGTCCGAGGTCCAGATCGGCCTCGAAGCTGTGCACCTGGCGGCCGAACGCGTTCCGCCGCGTCGTGATGTCGGCCAGCCCGAGATGGTCGCGGTCGAGCAGGATCATCCCGGCGCACGTGCCGAAGATCGGCTGCTCGAACCGGCGCAGCGCGTCGTCGAGCCCGTAGAGGCGCATCAGCCGTGTCATCGCCGTCGACTCGCCGCCCGGCACGATCAGGCCGTCGAGCCCGTCGAGCTGCTCGGGCAGCCGCACCTCGACCGCCTCGGCGCCGAGACGGCGCAGCACGGCCGCGTGCTCGCGGAAGTTCCCCTGCACGGCGAGGACGCCGATCCGGAGCGGCTTCTCAGTGAAGCTGTGCTGCACCCCTCAATTGTAGAGGCGGCTACTCGGCGGCCAGCGGCTCGTCCACCGGGTGCCGGCGGAGCGAGTAGAGGCCGAGCGCGACGAGCAGGAAGCCGACGAACGCGAAGATGAGCGAGGGCACCCAGCCGCGGAACGTGCTCGCGATGCTCGGCGAAAGCGAGATCGTCCCGTGCGCCCACTCGGCGCTGAAGTGCGTCGCGGCGGCGAAGAACCCGAAGGTGCCGAACACGGCCCAGCTCGCGCGCCGCGTGCGGTCCGCGACGAGAATCAAGACGAGGCTCGCGACCGAGATCAGCGACCAGCTGGTGTCGCCGGAATGCCACCAGTAGAGGAGGCTGCCGCCGATCAACGCGCCGGCCGCGAAGTGGAGCCAGAACGCGGACGGCTTGTCGCTCACGCTGCCGGCGGCGAAGTACATGAGCCCGACGAGCAGCGTCACGACGGCCGACCAGTTGCCGCCGCCCGAGATGAGGTCCGTGACGAAGAGCCAGCCCGCGAACACGGCGATTGCCGCGATGAACGGGAAGCGGAAGCGGCGCAGGTCGTCGAGAGCCGCGACGAGCACGAGCAACTCGAGCGAGAGCCGTGCGACGGAGAAGCCGGCGAAGCCGGCCGTGGCCGAGCTGCTGTGCAGCCAGCCGAACCACGTCCAGAGCGCACCGAGGAACGCAGCCCATGCGATCACCGAGGCGAACGCGAAGATCCCGGAGGCGAGCCAGCGCCCCTGCCGCTTGAAGGCGTGCGCGATCCCGTAGAGCACGACGAGCACGAGCGCCGCCCAGCCGGCGTAGGCGGCGTCGCCGTACTGGCTCGACAGATACGCGAGCGCACCGAGTCCGGCGAGGAGCACGGTCAGCCCACCCGCATAGAGCAGGTAGGACGAAGTCGACCAGCGCGGCTTGCGCATGACGTCCACGGCCCGCATCCTCGCCGCCCGGTCGGACGGAGCGCGCTCTACCAGCCGCGGGTCTCGAGCAGCTGGCTCGGATCGAGCGAAGCCGTCGAGATGCCGACCATCGACTCGCCGAGGCCGGCGGAGACGCGCGCGAGGATCTCGGCGTCCTGATAGTGCGTCGTCGCCTCGACGATCGCCTTCGCGCGCAGCTCGGGGCCACCCGACTTGAAGATGCCTGAGCCGACGAAGACGCCGTCCGCGCCGAGTTGCATGCAGAGCGCAGCGTCGGCGGGCGTCGCGATGCCGCCTGCGGTGAAGGTGACGACGGGCAGCTTGCCGTTCTCCGCGACCCAGCGCACGAGGTCGTAGGGGGCCTGGAGGTTCTTGGCCTCCGAGTAGAGCTCCTCCTCGGCGAGCGTCGTGAGCCGGCGGATGTGGCCGAACACCGAGCGCATGTGCGTGACTGCGTTCACGATGTCGCCGGTTCCGGCCTCGCCCTTCGTGCGGATCATCGCCGCGCCCTCAGTGATGCGGCGCAACGCCTCTCCGAGATTCGTGCAACCGCACACGAACGGGACGGTGAACTTCCACTTGTCGACGTGATGCGCGAGGTCGGCGGGTGTCAGCACCTCGGACTCGTCGATGTAGTCGACCTCGAGCGCCTGCAGGATCTGCGCCTCGGCGAAATGGCCGATGCGGCACTTTGCCATCACGGGAATCGTGACGGCCTCCTGGATGGCCAGGATCATCTCCGGGTCGGACATGCGGGCGACACCGCCCTCGACGCGGATGTCCGCCGGAACGCGCTCGAGCGCCATCACGGCCACCGCGCCCGCCGCCTCGGCGATCTTCGCCTGCTCGGCGTTCACGACGTCCATGATCACCCCGCCCTTGAGCATCTCGGCGAGGCCGCTCTTGACGCGCATCGTCCCGAATTCGGCCATAGGCGGATTCTACCTGGGAGGGGCAGCCAACTTCCGCCTGACCCTCCTACTGATGGAGGCAGCTCTTCGCGTCTGCGAGCTGGGTGGGCGTCGGCGAGACCGTCCAGACGAGGACAGCGTTCCGCTCCGACTCCATGATGTCGTTCATCCGCGGGCGGAGCTTCGCCGGGGCGTGGCTGCGGAAGGCCTGCTTCGTGGATGCCACTCCGGCCGTGTCGTCGGCGGTGAACGCGATGGTCAGGACGTTCCCGTCGGCCGTCGTGGCGCGCAGGCCCCCATTCTCGGCGAAGCCTGCGATGAAGCCCACCTTGAGCGGGTCGGTCATGACGTGCGTGAACCCCTTCTTCGCCATGCAGGCGGCCGTGCCCTTCGCCGTGAACGGCTTGTTGCTGCGGGCACCGCAGCCGGCGGCGACGACGGCCAGCAAGGCGGTCGCGAGGACGAGGAACGTGCGCCGGACCATGCTGCGACTGTAGCCGCGCCATCCGATGGCGCAATGGAACAATCGCCCCATGGAGCCATGGTCGAGAGATCTCGCCGGCCGCCTCGAGGAGCACGAGCTCGAGAGCGCCGCGCTGCGCGGGAACCCGCTCGGCGACCCCCACCTCCGGCCGCTCTGGGTCTATGCGCCGCCCGCCTACGCGGCCGAGCCCGACCGGCGTTTCCCGTCGATCTACCTGATCCAGGGACACACGGGCCAGCTCGACATGTGGCGCAACCGCTCCGCGTTCCGGCCGAATGTGCCGGAGCTCGTCGACCGCCTCTTCGCCGAGGAGGGCTGCCCACCTGCGCTCGTCGTGTTCGTCGACGCGTGGACGTCGGTCGGCGGCTCGCAGTTCCTCGACTCGCCGGGAGTCGGGCGCTACCACACGTATCTCTGCGAGGAGGTCGTCCCCTTCGTCGACGCGCGCTATCGCACCCTCGCCGCCGCCGCCCACCGCGGCATCACCGGCAAGTCGAGCGGCGGCTACGGCGCGATGGTGACGCCCATGCTTCGGCCCGATCTCTTCGGCGGCCTCGCCACCCACGCGGGCGACGCGCTGTTCGAGCTCTGCTACCTGCCGGACTTCCGCGAGGCGGCGCGCGCGCTGCGCGATGGCTACGACGGCTCGATCGACGCCTTCTGGGCGGACTTCCGCAGCCGGCCGGCATTCACGAAGGTCACCGACTTCCCGCTCCTCAACACCTGGGCGATGGCCGCCTGCTACTCGGCGAACGAGGACGGCTCGGTCGACCTGCCCTTCGAGCCCGCCACGGGGAAGCTGCGCGAGGACGTCTGGGAGCGCTGGCTTGCCTGGGACCCGGTGCGGATGGCCGAGCAGCACGCGGACGCGCTACGCGGCCTGCGCGCCGTCTACATCGACTCCGGCAACCGCGACCAGTTCTTTCTCGACCTCGGCGCGAAGGCGTTCCAGCTGGAGCTCGAGCGGCTCGGCGTGAGCGACGTCTTCTTCGAGCTCTTCGACGGCACACACAGCTCCGTCGAGTACCGCTACCCGCTCGCGCTGCGCTACCTCGCCGAGCGACTCGGCTAGAAGACGCGGACGAGGTGGGCATTGCGCGGCCGCGGTGTCGTGTCACCGCGCGCGAGCCCTCCTTCGACCTGTGCAAGCACCTGACCGCGGTACTCGCGCGTCGTCGCCCAGGTGTAGCGGCTCTGGAACGGCGCCCAGCTGACCGCCTCGATCGTCCACTCGTCGGAGCCGAACGCCTTCACGGCCGCGACAGGCAGGTCGACGACGAGCCGGAAGAGCAGCCGGAGCATGCCGCCGATCAACCAGATGACCACGCCGAACGCCTGCGCGAACAGATCCAGGCGAGGATCGAATGAGCCCTCCCCTGCCGGATCGCCGTGCGGAGGCCGTTCCGGCAGCCTGACCCGGAACGCGTAGATCTCCCACTCCCTCCCGTGCGGATCGGTGACGCGGGCAGACGGGCGAAAGATGCTCACGAGTACATTGTCGCGCGGTGAAGGGACTACAGGGCAAGCGGGTCGTCGTCACGGGCGGCACGAGCGGCATCGGCGAGGCGACGAGCCGCCGCTTTCTCGTCGAGGGAGCAAGCGTCGTCGCGCTCGCGTTCGGCGAGGAGGAGGTCGCGACCGCGCCGGAGCGGATACCCGGGATCGAAGCCGCGCTGCGGGTCGACGTCGCCGACGCGTCGCAGGTGGCGGATGCCTTCGCCCGGGTCGACGAGCTGCTCGGCGGCATCGACGTGCTCGTGGCGAACGCGGGCATCTCGATCCGCAAGCCCTTCCTCGAGATCGAGGAGGCGGACTGGCAGCGCGTGCTCGACGTCAACCTCACGGGCGTCTTCCACTGTGCGCAGCAGGCGGCGCGCCGGATGCACGCCGCGGACGGCGGCGTGATCCTGATGACCGCTTCGACGAACGGGCTCACGGGACATGCGAACTACGCCGACTACAACGCGTCGAAGGCCGGCGTGATCCTGCTTGCGCGCACGATGGCCCTGGAGCTCGCACCGAAGGTGCGCGTCAACGCCGTCTGCCCGGGATACGTGCTGACGCCGATGCAGGAGGCGGAGTACTCACCGGAGATGCTCGCCGAGGTGAACGCGTCGATCCCGATCGGACGTCACGCCGCTCCCGAGGAGATCGCGGCGCTGTATGCGTTCCTCGCGAGCGACGACGGCGGCTACTTCACCGGCGCCGTGATCTCGGTCGACGGCGGCGAGACCGCCTAGCTCGGACTGCTTTACGCGGTCTTGAGCCCGACCGGGCAGGCGACGCCCGTGCCGCCGAGCCCGCAGTAGCCGTTCGGCACCTTCGCGAGGTACTGCTGGTGGTAGTCCTCGGCGTAGTAGAACGGCCCGGCTTCGGCCAGCTCGGTCGTGATCTCGCCGTAGCCCGAGCGCGTCAGCTCCTGCTGGTACGTGTCGCGCGACGCCTCCGCGGCGGCGCGCTGCGTGTCGCTCGTCCAGTAGATCGCGGAGCGGTACTGCGTGCCGACGTCGTTGCCCTGCCGCATGCCGTGCGTCGGGTCGTGGTTCTCCCAGAAGAGACGCAGGATCTCCTCGTAGCTCGTCTGCGCGGGGTCGAACACGACGAGCACCGCCTCGGTGTGGCCGGTGCGGCCGCTGCACGCCTCCTCGTAGGTCGGGTTCGGCGTGAAGCCGCCCGCGTAGCCGACCGCGGTCGTGTAGACACCGGGCGCGCGCCAGAAGACGCGCTCCGCGCCCCAGAAGCAGCCCATTCCGACGACCGCCTGCTCGAGGCCTTCGGGGAACGGCGGCTCGAGCGGTGTGCCCAGGACCTCGTGGCGGGCGGGAACCGGCAGCCGCTCGTCGCGGCCCGGAAGCGCCTCGCCGGGCGCGACCATCGTCGTCGGCTTGCTGAAGAGGTGCACGCCTTCAGGGTACTGATGCCCGTTCAGTCTGTGACGAGATGGACGGGCACCTTCGCCCGCCGCTTCACCCGGTACGGCTCCTGCGACCAGATCATGTCCGCGACGAACCGGTTGCGCGGCGCGTCGGCGGCCATCACGATCGCGCTGCAGTCGAGCCGCGACGCCTCGCCGAGGATCCGCTTCGTCGCTTTGCGCGTCGCGAGCACCTGCGCCGTGACCTCGATGCCGCGCGCGCGGAGCGCCTTCACCGCCGCTTCGACGACGGCGCGCTGCGCGTCCCACTCGCCCTTGTTCGGCAGCAGCCCGGGGTTCGGAAACCCGAAGCTCGATCCCCATACCCGGACGACGGAGAAGACGTGCACCCGGCCGCCGTGCTCCTGCGCGAGCCGCGCTGCGAGCTCGATCGCCGCCGGCGGGATCGCACGCCCCTCCGACGCAAGCAGGATGCGGCCGGCCGGGGCCGCATCCCGCTCGGGCACGGAGGGGCGACGGAACGCTCCGTCGCCCCTCACGGCGCTGCTACGGCCCCGACGGGAGAACGGCCGCCGCGGGCGCCTCGGGCGCGTCCCGCTTGTCCTCCACCTTCACGCGGTACCAGTAGAGGGGCAGGTAGGCGGCGAGGACGGCCCAGCCCGCGAGGTAGTACACGAGCGTGTGGCCGATCTTCGAGTAGTAGATACCGCCGTAGAGCCAGATGACGAAGTAGAAGACCGCCATCACGAGAGCGATGTACTTGAAGAACTCCGGCAGCCGCACCGGCCGGCGCGCGTTCGGCTTGTACTTCCGCAGGAGGTAGTAGCCGACGAGCACGGGCAGGAACGAGAACGTGTAGCCGACGTTCGAGAACGAGTAAATCTCCACCGCGCCGCCCGCGAGGACGACGACGAGCGAGCACACGACGTTGAAGAACATCGCGCGGTCCGGCACTCCGTGCTTGTTGATCTTCTGGAAGAAGCGCGGGAACTGCCCGTCGACCGACATCTGGTGCAACGAGCGCGCGCAACCCATGATCGCGTTCAACGCCGACAGCGCGAGCGCGACGATCAGCATCAGGGCGACCAGCCAGTTGAGCAGAGTCCCGGTCGCCCCGCCGAAGATCTTGCCGGCGAACGTCACGAAGATCGTCTTCGGGTCGATGAGCGCCGTATTCGACAGCGCCTTCGCACCGAGGACGACGATGAACGCGATCGGGATCAGCGTGTAGATGAAGAGCCCGTACGCGCCTTCGAGGTTCATCGCGATCTTCGCGTCCCGCTCCGGGTCCTTGCACTCGCCGATGTAGCAGGCGGCCGCTTCCATCGCGATCACGTTCCACGTGAGCAGGAACGAGTACGCGATGTAGACGGTCAGCCAGCCGTGCCCTCCGAGGCTCGAGAAGAAGCTCGTGCCGTCGAGATGATGGAAGCTGGAGAGCTCGCCCCAATGCGCCGTGGACGGCTTGAAGATCCACGCGATCGCGATGAAGGTGAGCGGGACCATCGAGAGCATCGCGAGCACCGTCGCGAAGACCGTCCCGAAGCGGATCCCGAGGTACGCCGGGATGAAGAAGAGCAGGATCCCGACGATCGAGATGCCCACGGTCGACCACGCGATGAACGTGTGGATCGGCGTGAAGCCGCTCGTCGTGTTGAGGTGGAACCGGTCGGCGAGGTAGAACGACGCGAGGATCATGTTCAGCGGGGCGACCGGGAACCAGCCGAGCCAGTACGCCCACGCCGTGATGCCGTTGATGTGCTTCGCGGCACGCGGCCACTTCTCTCGATAGGCCGGATACGCGTACGACGGCGCGCCGCCCGTCCGCTCCGGCATCATCGCCGAGAGCTCCGCGAGGAGCAGGCAGAGCAGATACCCGGTGATGGTGATGATGATGATCAGCGGGATCGCCGAGGCGCCCAGCGTCGTCACCATGACAGGGGCGATTCCCGTGACGAGGATCGTTCCGGCGAGGCCGATCACGAAGGCTCCCCACCAGTTCGTCTCCTGCTTCAGGCCACCGCCTGCGTAGTCGAGCTCCTCATCGTGCGACGCCATCGGGCCTCCTTGACGAGAATGGTGCTGCAGACCCGAAGCTGGCAGAACGAGGCTTTTATTACAAGGAACCGGTAGAACAGGAATCGACGTCGAACAGTGGAGACGATGCACACAGCGGAACGCCCCAACTTCCTCGCCCGATTCGCGCCCTTCGACGCGCTCGAGCCGGACGAGCTGCAGGTTTTCGCGGCGGGCGCGGAGGAGCGGCGCTACGAGCGGGGCGCTGCGATCCTGATCGAGGACGGCACGCCGGCGGAGTACCTCTACGTCGTCAGCGAGGGCTCGGTCGAGCTCGTCCACGACGGGGAGGTCGTCGACCTCGTCGGGCCCGGCGAGACCTTCGGCGAGCCGTCGCTCCTGACCGGGCTCGCCCCGACGTTCACGGTGCGGGCACGCGAGGAGGCGGCTTGCCTCCTGATCGCGCGCGAGAGCGCGCTGACGCTCTACGCCCGACCGGCGGGAGCGGCCCACCTGGCGCGAACGTTCCGCAGCCGGCTCGTGCAGACGGGCCATGTCGTGCATGCGATGCCCGAGCTCGGGACGATCCGCGTCGCCGAGCTGATCACCCGGCCGCCGCTCTTCTGCGAGGGCTCGATCACGATCCGGCGCGCCGCAGAGCTGATGACGGCCGACCACGCCTCGGCGATTCTCGTCCGCGACGGCGAGAACCTCTCGATCCTCACCGACGCGGTGCTGCGCGCGCGCGTCGTGACGGGTGAGGTCTCGACCGAGAACCCCGTCTCGCGCGTCGTGCAGCCTGCCGTGCAGGTCGGGCCCGAGCGGATCGCGGTCGACGCGGTTGTCGAGATGCTCGACGCGGGCGCCGACCACATCGCCGTCGTCGACGCGTCCCGGCAGGTGCTCGGCGTGCTCTCGGCGTCCGACCTCGCGGGGCTCGAGACCCGCAGCCCGTTCGCGCTGCGACACGCGATTCTCAGCGCCCACGACGAGCAGGAGCTCGCAGCCGCCGCGCAGCGCATGCGGGCGCTCTTCCTCGCCCTGCTCGACGCCGGCATCGCAGCCCTTGACGTCTGCCGCGTGCTCGCGCTCCAGGTCGACTCGATCACGACGCGGCTAATCGACCTCTCGATCGCCCGACGCGGCCCCCCACCGACGGCCTGGGCGTGGCTCGTGCTGGGCAGCACGGCGCGCCGTGAGTTCACGCTCGGCTCGGACATCGAGAACGCGCTGGCGTACGACGACGGGGACGACGACGCCGACGCGTACTTCGCGGGCCTCGGCGAGGACGTGTCGCGGGGCCTCCAGCAGTGCGGGTTCTCCCTCGACCCGAACGACGTCGTCGCGAGCAACCCGCTGTGGCGGATGCCGGCCTCACGCTGGGTCGAGACGTTCCAGTCCTGCCTCGACTCCCCCGACCGCTCGCATCTGATCCGCGCCAACGTCGCCTTCGACTTCCGCCAGATTGCCGGCGGCCTCGACGTCGCGCCGGCGCTGGTCGCGGTGCTCCGCGACGCGAAGAATCATCCGGACTTCGTGCGCCGCATCGCCCGGAGCGCCACCGACTTCAAGCCGCCGCTCGGCTTCCGGGGCTCACTCGTGACGTCGTCGAGCGGGAACGCGAGCGGCGTCGACCTGAAGACGGGCGGCGTGATTCCGATCGCCAACATGGCCCGCTTCCTCGCCCTCTCCGCCGGCGTCACCATCTCGAGCACGATCGACCGGCTCGCCTCCGTCCACGAAGCCGGCGGGCTCGACGAGAACACGGTGGCCGCACTCGACGAGGCGTTCGCGATCCTCATGCGGGTGCGGCTCGAGCACCAGGCCGTGCAGCTCGAGGCAGGCCTTGCCACCGACAACATCGTCGACCCCGACACGCTTCCACCGCTCGCACGCGCGCAGCTCCGCGAGGCGTTCCGCGCAATCGCGGCCGCGCAGAAGCGACTCTCGGTCTACGTGCCGCTCGGCATCTGAGCCGGCAGCGGCCCACGCAGCGGAACGCTCACGTCCGGGTCGTCAGGCTTGTCCGGGGATCCAGCTCGTGCCGGCGAGCGGAACGCGCGCCATCGCTGCCGCCTCGATCGTGAGCGCGACGAGGTCCTCGGGCTCGAGGTTGTGCACGTGCGACTTCCCGCACGCGCGGGCGAGCGTCTGGGCCTCGAGCGTCATGACGCGGAGAAAGTTCGCGACGCGCCGTCCCGCGACGACCGGATCGAGGCGCGCGGCGAGCGCGTCGTCCTGCGTCGAGATCCCGGCCGGGTCGCGCCCGGCCTGCCAGTCGTCGTAGTAGCCCGAGGCGCTGCCGATCGCGCGGTACTGCTCGTCGAGCTCCGGGCTGTTGTCGCCCATCGCGATCAGCGCCGCCGTGCCGATCGAGACGGCGTCGGCGCCGAGCGCGAGCGCCTTCGCCACGTCGGCCCCACTCCGGATCCCTCCCGAGATGATCAGCTGCACCTTTCGGTGCATGCCGAGCTCCTCGAGCGCCTCGACCGCAACCGGCAAAGCGGCGAGCGTCGGAATGCCGGCATGCTCGATGAAGACGTCCTGCGTCGCAGCGGTGCCGCCCTGCATCCCGTCGAGAACGATCGCGTCCGCGCCCGCCTTGATCGCGAGCTGCACGTCGTAGTACGGGCGCGACGCGCCGATCTTGACGAGGACCGGCTTCTCCCAGTCGGTGATCTCGCGGAGCTCGTGGATCTTGATCTCGAGGTCGTCGGGCCCGGTCCAGTCCGGGTGCCGCGACGCGCTGCGCTGGTCGATGCCTTTCGGCAGGTCGCGCATCGCGGCGACGCGGTCGGAGATCTTGGGGCCGAGCAGCATCCCGCCGCCACCCGGCTGCGCGCCCTGTCCGACCACGACCCCGATCGCGTCGGCGCGCCGGAGGTCGTCCGGATTCATCCCGTAGCGCGACGGGAGCAGCTGGTAGATGAGCGTCTTCGAGCTCTGCCGCTCTTCGGGCGTCATGCCGCCGTCACCGGTCGTGGTCGACGTGCCGACCTCGGTGGCGGCACGCCCGAGCGCTTCCTTCGCCTGCGCCGAGAGTGAGCCGAAGCTCATGCCGGCGATCGTGATCGGGATCTTCAGCTCGATCGGCTTCTTCGCGAAACGCGTGCCGATCACGACGTCGGTGCCGCAGCGCTCGCGGTAGCCCTCGAGCGGGTACCGGGAGATGCTCGCCCCGAGCAGGAGCAGATCGTCGAAATGCGGCAGTCGCCGCTTCGCGCCGAACCCGCGGATGTCGTACAGGCCCTCGCGCGCCGCGCGCTGGATCTCGGCGATCACGTCGCGGTCGAAGAGGTACGACTCCTTCAGCCCGGCGTGCCACCCGCCGTTCGTCGACGTCATCAGTACGCCCCCGCGTTGTCGATCTTGAAGTTGTAGAGCTCGCGCGCCGAGCCGTACCGCCGGAAGTCGGCGGGATCGACCCCGTCGAAGCCGGCGCGCTCGAGGAGCGACCGGAGCTCGGCGACGTGATGGTCGCGCAGCTCCTTCTCGACGCAGTCGGCTCCGAGCCCGGCGACGGCGCCGCGCACGTAGATGTGGGTCTCGTAGATCGAGTCTCCGAGCGCCTCGCCGGCGTCGCCGCACACGACGAGGCAGCCGCGCTGCGCCATGAACGCGCTGAGGTGGCCGATCGAGCCGCGGACGACGATGTCGACGCCCTTCATCGAGATGCCGCAGCGTGCCCCGGCGTCACCGTGGACGACGAGGAGGCCGCCGCGGCCCGTTGCGCCGGCCGACTGGCCCGCAGTGCCTTCGACGACCACGGAGCCGGACATGATGTTCTCCGCAACGCCCGTGCTCACGTTGCCGCGTACGCGCACCGTCGCGCGCTTGTTCATGCCCGCGCAGTAGTACCCCGCGTGGCCGACGATCTCGACCTCGATCGGCGCGTCGAGCCCGCACGCCACCGCGTGCGCGCCGTTCGGATTGACGATGCGCCAGCGCCGCGGCTCGGGCTCGTCGCC
>ORJL011010297.1_pt1 | contig 18512 bp, 17 predicted proteins | sample 1779941 | NCBI WGS metagenome assembly ORJL01 (sample SAMEA104232317, study PRJEB22302) | groundwater metagenome | biome: forest; feature: aquifer; material: groundwater | place: USA | collected 2011-08-07 | depth 5.8 m | reverse complement strand
GTTTTGCCGTGCTCGACGTGGACCATGATCCTCACGACCGGGGGCCGCGCCCGGAGATCCTCGGGAGCGTCCTCGTAGGCCTCCGACTCCGCCTCCTCGTCGGCCGCGTGCTTGATGATCACCTCGCGCTCGGCCTCGGCGGCGATCAGGACGACCGACTCGTCGGAGAGCGATTGCGTGATCGTGACCATCTGGCCGAGGCCCATCAACGTCTTGATGATGTGGGCGACAGGGACGCCGAGCGCGGCCGAAAGCTCTTTCACCGAGACGCCCGAGGGCACGGTCACCGGGCCCGTCGGAGGCGGGATCGGCGCTCCCTTCGGCTGGCGCTCGCCGCCGCGGGGCCCCTGGCGGTCGCCGGGGCGCGAGGGCCTGGCCGCCGGGTTGTCGATCACGACCCGGCGCTTGCGGCCGGGCGCACCCTGACGGGGGCGGATCGGGCGGTTTGGTCTGTTGGGGCCGTTCGGCATCAGTGTTCAGTGTAGAGGCGCGCGAGCGCCGGGTTCACGCGGACAGTGCGGCGAAGCACGCGCGAGAACGCCCTCTGGGCGATCGCGCGCTCGAAGCAGGCGAGGCGGCGGCACGTGTACACGCCGCGGCCCGGCTCCTGCGCGCCGGCCGTCAGCTCGCCCTCCCGCACGACAAAGCGTACGAGCTCGCCCTGGGATGCCTTCCGGCCGCAGCCGGCGCACGTGCGGCGAGGGCCGTCACTCCGCGTCGCCCTGGGCCTCCCCGGCCTCGGGGGCCGGCTCCTCGATCGCCTCGGCCGCAGGCTCGGTGGCCTCGGGCTCCGGCGCGGACTCGGGCTCGGTGCCGACGAGCGCCTGGTGGGCGGACACGCCGCAGTAACGCGAGGCCGGCAGAGCGGCATTCGGGCAGCGCTTGCCGTTGGAGAGGATGGCACCGCAGCGGCCGGTGTAGTCGCCGTCCTCGCCGCCGCCGGCGTAGGCCGCATCGGCCTCCGCCTGGGCGAACTCGGTCTCGGACTGAATGTCCACCTTCCAGCCGGTCAGGCGCGCGGCGAGGCGGGCGTTCAGGCCTTCCTTGCCGATCGCGAGCGCGAGCTGGTCGTCGGGCACGATCACCGTCGCCTCGCGCGTCTCGTCGTCCACGAACACCTCGCGCACGCGCGCAGGCGAGAGCGCCTTGGCGATGAAGCGGGCGGGCTCGGTGTTCCACGGGATGATGTCGATCTTCTCGCCGCGCAACTCGGAGACGACCATGCGCACACGCGAGCCGCGCGGGCCGACGCAGGCGCCGACCGGGTCCACGCCCTGGGCGTGCGACTCGACGGCGATCTTCGAGCGGTAGCCGGGCTCGCGCGCGACGCCGCGGATCTCGACCAGGCCGTCCGCGATCTCGGGCACCTCGATCTCGAACAGCGCGCGGATCAGCTCCGGGTCGCGGCGGGAGAGGATCCCCTGCGGGCCCTTCGTGCCGGAGCGAACCTCGCCGATCACGGCCTTGATGCGGCTCCCCTGCTCGTAGCGCTCGCCGTCCACCTGCTCGGCGCGCGGCAGCAGCGCCTCGACCTTGCCGAGATCCACGAGCACGTTGTTGCGGTCGCCGGCCTGCTGGATGATCCCGGTCACGACCTCGCCCTGGCGGTCGACGTACTCCTCGTACATCATCGCGCGCTCGGCCTCGCGAATCCGTTGCTGGATCACCTGCTTCGCGGTCTGCGCGGCGATGCGGCCGAAGTCCGAGGGGGTGACGTCAGCGCGCTTGATCAGGTTCTCCGGGACCTTCGACCAGTCGAGGTCGAGATCGTTGTCGGAGAGGAGGGTGTGCGACCGCTCGCCCGTCTCCTCCTCGATCCGCTCGAGCTCCGTGAGCGCGGCCTCGCGGGCCTCCTCGAGCAGCTCCACCTCGAGGTCCTTGGGGATCTCGATCGAGAAGACGCGAAACTCGCCCTCGTCGTCGAGCTCGACGATCGCGTGCCGGGCGGCTCCGGGGGTCTTTTTGTACGCGGCGTGGAGGGCGTCCTCGAGCGCACTGACGAGGGCGTCGGTCTCGATCCCCTTCTCGCGCTCGATCTGCCGTACGGCCTCGAGGATCTCCTGGCTCATCTCATTGTCCTTCGTCGATGAGGTTGCCCCGCAGTATCGCCTCGTACGGGATGCTCACCTCGGTGTCCTTGGCATTGAGCGTGAACGCGCGCTCGCCCGCTGCGACGAGCTCGCCGCGGAAGCGGGAGCGCCCGCCGATGTCGCCCGCCGTGCGCACGGCGACCTTCCGCCCGACGACGTTCCGGAAATGCGCCGGCGTCCGCAGCGGGCGCTCGGGTCCGGGAGACGAGACGTCGATCGTGTACTTGGCGCGGTAGCCGTCGAGCAGCCGCGTGACCCGCTCGCAGAGGGCGTGATCGACGCCCTGCGGGTGATCCACGTAGACGCAGAAGCGCGCAGGCGAGAGCAGCTCGACCGCGAGCACCTCGGTGCCCGGCAGGCCGCGCTCGATCGTCTGCGAGATCTCCCTTTCCAACGCTTTCTCCTTCGTGAACGTATCCGCCATAGCCGTCGCCTTCGCAAAAATGGGCGCTGCGCGCCCATTTCGCCGAACCGGTGAAAATGGTGTCAGGAGTGTAGCAAGCGCCGGGGCGATCAGCCTAGCGCGAGAGGCGGTCCCCGGCCTGGCACCACGGGCGCGTTCAGGTGTCGAGCGCGATCGTCACGGGACCGTCGTTCACGAGCTCGAGCTCCATGCGGGCGCCGAAGACGCCTGTCTCGACACGCACCCCCTCGGCGCGCAGCGCCGCGCAGAAGCACTCGTAGAGCGGCTCCGCCGCTTCCGGCGGGGCGGCGTCGCCGAAGCTCGGGCGATTTCCCCTTTCCGTGTCTGCGATCAAGGTGAACTGGCTGACGACGAGAGCCCAGCCGCCGGCGTCGAGCACGCTCAGGTCGAAGCGTCCCGCGTCGTTCCCGAACACGCGCAGGCGCGCGATCTTGCCGGCGAGCCGCACGGCCTCTGCCTCGCCGTCACCGCGCGCGACGCCGAGCAGGATCACGAGCCCGTGCCCGATCTCCCCGCTGACGCGGCCCTCGACCCGTACCTCGGCCCGGGTCACGCGTTGCACGACAGCCCTCATGCGAGGGACAACTATGACCGATAGATGCGCCCTGGAGGCCGCCGAGCTGCCGTCCCCGTTGCCCCCCGAGCTGCGCCGCGCCGAGAGTCGCCCGCAGATCGGCGTCATGCTGCTCCGGGACGGCCACCTCACGGCGGAGCAGCTCGAGGAAGCGCTGGCCGAGAAAGAGTCCCGCGGCGGGCGGCTCGGAGAGATCCTCGTCGAGCAGGGCTGGGTGACCGGCGCCGTCGTTGCGGGGGCGCTCGCGGAGCAGCACGGGCTCGAGTTCCTCGACGTCATCCACGCGGACGTGGATCCCTCGGCGCTCTCACTCCTGCCGGAGAAGCTCGCGCGCCGCTACGAGGCGCTGCCGATCCGCTTCCTCGACGAGGCCACCGTGCTGATCGCCGTCGCCGACCCGACGAACGTGCTCGCCTCCGACGACCTCCGCCTCGCGCTCGGCCTCAACGTCAGGCTCGCGGTCGCCGCAGGACGGCCGTGTCTCGATCCGCTTCGGCGGCACGCCGATGGACCTGCGTATCGCCATCCTGCCGACGACCTATGGCGAGAAGGTCGCACTCCGAATCCTCCATCGCGCCAAAGGGCGCCTCGGCCTCCCCGATCTCGGCCTGAGCCCGAGCGCCGAGGCCGCCTTCACGCGCACGGTCAGCCAGCCGTTCGGGGCCGTCATCGCCTGCGGCCCGACCGGCAGCGGCAAGACGACGACCCTCTATGCAGCGCTCGACTTCCTCAACGACGAGGGTCGTGTGCTGACGACCATCGAGGACCCGGTGGAGTATCAGATCCCGGGCACGAACCAGGTCGAGGTGAACACGCGCTCCGGCCTCACATTCGCGCGCGGCCTGCGCACGATCCTCCGTTCCGACCCCGACGTCCTTCTCGTCGGTGAGATCCGGGACGAGGAAACGGCGCGCATCGCGATCCAGGCTGCGATGACGGGCCACCTCGTGCTCTCGTCGCTCCACACACACAACGCGGCGAGCTCCATCGCCCGGCTGAAGGACATGGGAGTCGAGCCGGGTCTGCTCGCCACCTCGCTCAACTGCATCGTCGCGCAGCGGCTCGCCCGCCGGGTCACCGGCGACCGGCTCGCGTAGCGCCGTCAGGCGTCGAGATCGAGCACCCGCCGCCCGTACGTCTCGCTTTCCGGACGCAGTGAGTGCGCGAGCTTGTAGTGCCCGTGCGCCTCGACGCCCCGTCCCAGCCGCTCGAGGCACCGCCCGAGCGCGTAGTGCGCGTAGTCGTCCGTTGGAGCGATCTCGACGACCGCCCGGAACTCCGCCTCCGCCTCGGCGAAGCGGCCGATGCGGAAGTAGGCGATGCCGAGCGCTTCGCGGATCGAGGCCTTGCCCGGCTCGCGCCTCTTCGCCTTCTCGAGCGCCACCGTCGCCTGTGCGGCGAGTCCGTCCTTCAAGTGGCGCCGGCCCTGCTGGAAGAGGTCGTACGTCTCACTCATGCGCGCAGCCCCAGTGAGCGGAGACAGAGGAACCCGCGCACGCGCTCGACGCGCGAGAGGCGGGTCCGGACGACACGCAGGAGCGCGCGCAGCTCGCGACGGGCGAGCCGGGCGGACGGCGCCGCACCGCCGGGCGGACCGAAGCGGGCCGCCCCGGCGGCGGCGGCGAAGCCCTTGGCGCTGACGCCGAGCTCCGCCTCGACCAGCGCCTGCAGGTCTCCGAGCGACTGGCTGTCGGAAACCGGCAGACCCTGGTCGGCCAGGAAGCCCGCGAGCTCGCGCCGGGCGGCGCCGGCAAGACGGCGCGGGTCGCGCGTGAGATAGCGCACGCGCCGCGCTGCGACCTTGGCCAGGCCGAGCGCCCCCGCCCCGCCGCCGAGGACGAGCGCTGCGAGCAGCACGAGCCCGGCTCCACGAGCCCCATCGCCGGTCGCCGCCGCGCGCCCCTTGCTCCGCTCGCGCAGCAGCCGGTCCAGCGTGCCCCCGCCGGGGTCGAGCGCCTGGTTGCGGTCGAAGCCTGCCGCCGCGGCGATCGCCCGCAGAGCATCGGCCGAGTCCGAGGCGGTCGTGTAGGGCGAGGCGAGGTTGCCCCGCGCCGGAGTCGGGTCGAAGGTCAGCCAGCCGTACCCCGGGAACCACACCTCCACCCAGGCATGGGCATTGTGGTCGGTGACGACCCACGCATCGTCCTTGTAGACGCCGCTCGTGAACCCGGCCGCGACCCGCGCGGGGATGCCGAGGAAGCGCAGCATGAGGGCCATCGAGCCGGCGAACTGCTGGCAGTAGCCGCGTTTCGAGCGCCCGACGAAGTCCGCCAGCGGCGGCACGCCGGCGGCCGGCTCGGGCGGCAGCTCGTCGTAGGCGAGGCCGCCGGTCGAGCGCAGCCACGTCTCGATCGCGACCACCGCCGCGTACGGGGTCTCGGCGCCCGAGGCGAGCTGCAGGGCGGTCCGGTACAGGCCCTCGTAGGGCCACAACGCGCGGTAGCGGTCGTCCCGGAAGAGCGCCTCGATGCCGCGCTCGCGGCCGGGCGCGCCGAACGGCGGCAGCCGCGTTCTCCCGACGTCGAGATAGCGGAGCGCGGCGTCCGGGTACGCCGGCTGCACGCGGGCGAGCACGGCCGGCCTGGGCCTCGGCGCGTAGCTCCACACCGTGTAGGACTGGCCCCGGCGCAGGTGGCGCTGCGCGCGCACGACGCCGCCCGTGAGCTCGAAGACCGTGCCGAGCGCGGCGGCCTCGAACACCATCGGCTGCGTTGCGGCGACGAGGTGGTCGTCCCGCAGGGAAACAACCTCGACCTCCTGCTCGACCCACGCGGTCGAGTCCCGCGCCCGGGCAGGAAGGAGCGGATCGGGCGGCAGTCCGTTCGTGGCGACCCCGACCCGCAGCGGCACGAGCCCCTCGATCCAGCGGTCGGAGGTGAAGACGTCGAGAGTCGTCGCGCGCCAGTAGTGCGCCCGCTTCGGGCCGCGGATCCGCAGGACGACGGTCGTCCGCTCCGGGAAGCGGATCCCCGTGTAGCTCGCGTCCCACACGTAGGCGACGCCGACCGGCGTCGCCGCGCGGTCATAGAAGTCCCACGCCTGCCACCGAAATGCGCCGTCGCGCGCAATCGCCCCGCTCGTGGCCGCTGCCGTCGCCGCGAGCACGAGCACCGCGCCGGCAACGGCGGCCGCACCCAGGCGGCGCAGGCTCGGAGCACGCAGGCCGGCGAGAACCCACAGCACCGCAGCGAGGAGCGCGGCCCCGAGCAGCATCCCTCGATCGCCGGGGTAAAGCGTCGCAGGCCAGCCGCCGCCGGCGACCACGATCGCCGCAGCCGGCAGGGGGCGGCGCGAGGCGAGAGCGAGCCCGAGTGCGAGACAGAAGCCGAAGACCGCGAGCAGCAGGACGCCGTGCATGAAGGGGTGCCCACCCGGGTCGAACGGAAGGCTGACATCGTAGAACTCGAGCGTGCCGTCGCGGAAACGGGCGAGCAGCGGGCCGAAATAGTCATGCCCGCCGTCGAAGGGTCGAGCGTCGAGCGGCGCAACGTCGAGTGTGACCCAGGCCGCGGCGACGGCCGCGACGAGCGCACCGGCGGCGCGCTGCCAGGCACGTGGCAGGAGAGCAGGTGCGAGCGCGAGCGCGACGACGAGCAGCGCCCGGTCGCCGCCGCCACGAGGATCCTCGAGCCGGAGCCAGAGGGCGGCGACGATCGCAGCGGAAACCGCGTAGAGCGCCGCCGTTCTACGCACGGGCCGCCCCCGCCGCCCGGCGCAGGCCGAGCGCAGTCCGCAGGTCGTCGCCCGGGCGCACGACCGCGACCTGCACGCCGGCCGCCTGGAGCCGCAGCAGCTCCGGCTCGGGTCTCGCCCGGCGGCCCGCGAAGCTCGCCGTGTCCACGAAGACGAGCGAAGCGCCGCGATGGGCCTGCGCGCGTTGCACCAGGCGGTCGCCGAGGCGGTGCTCGAGGCGCGCGGTCACGACGACGAGCTCGAGGGCCTGCGCGGCCGCGCCTTCGCCTGTGACGACATCGGCAAGGGGTCGCGTCCCGTCGGGCTCGGCGCCGGCCAGAAGGTCGAGCGCCGCTCGCCAGTCGCCGTCGTCGGAGCTGACCCGAACGCTCTCGGTGCGCGCCCCCGCGCACACGAGGACCGCCCGGCGACCCCGGCGGGCGTGCGAGCGCAGGATCGAGCCGGCCGCCCGCACCTGCGCCTCGAAGCTCTCGCCGGCGATCGCTCCCGCCGCCGCGTCGAGCAGGACGGCGACCTCGTCGCGCGGCGCATCCTCCAGCTCCTTCACCATCAGGACGCCACGCTTCGCGGTCGAGCGCCAGTGCACGCGCCGCAGCGACTCGCCCTCCTGGTGCTCGCGCACCGAGTGGAGATCGAAGCCGGACGGCCTGCGCAGGAGCAGCCGGCGCCCTCCATGGGCCTGGGAGCCGCTCTCGGAGAAGAGCGTCTCCAGCTCGACGAGTCGTGGGTGGACGACCAGCGCGCCCCCGGCCGAGACCGCCGCCGTCATGCGCTCGAGGCCGAACGGGTCCTCGAGAACGACCTCGGCGTGCTCGTAGACGTAGCGCCCGCGCGGCACGCGCTCGAGCACGTAGCCGCCCTCGAGCTGCCCGCGGCGCCGGCGCACGCGCGTCTCCCGCTCGCCGAGCCTCGAGATCCGCTCGCGCACGGTCGCCGCGCCGAGCGGCACCCTCGACCTCCGCTCGAGGGTGAGCGTGACCCAGATGTCCTCCCCCTCGAGGTGCTCGCCCCGGCCGAACCGCCTCGCGAGCTGCACGGGCGCCCCCGCGACCCGCACCCAGAGGCGGGCGCCGGCCGCCGCGAGAACGAGCCCGACCGCGACGGCGTAGAGCGCGTGCGAGCCGAACGCCCAGGCCGCGAGGTACGTCACGGCCCCGAGCGCGAGCGCGAGGCGGCCCCGGGACATGTCGCCTACACCGGGACGGGCGTCTGCTCGATCGCCTCAGCCACGAGCTCCTCCGGCGCCGCCTCCGCCGAGCGCGCCTCGGGAGCGAGGATCAGCCTGTGCGCGAGCACCGGCGCCGCGACCGCCTTCACGTCGTCCGGCAGCGCGAAGTCGCGTCCCTCGGCGAGCGCGCGTGCCTTGGCCACGCGGAGGAGGGCGATTCCCGAGCGGGGGCTCGCGCCGAGCGCCACGCGGGGACTCGAGCGCGTGTGCCGGAGCAGCGCGACGACGTAGCGGCCGAGGCTCTCTTCGACGTAGATCGCCTTCGCGTCCTCGATCGCGGAGAGGATCTCCTCGCGCCCCACCACGGGCGCGAGGGACTCGAGCGGCGGGTCGGTCGTCTGCTCCGCGAGCATGCGCGCCTCCTCGGCGAGCGGCGGGTAGCCGAGCGCGACGCGCATGGTGAAGCGGTCGAGCTGGGCCTCGGGCAGCGGGTAGGTGCCCTCGTGCTCGATCGGGTTCTGCGTCGCCAGCACGATGAACGGCCGGACGAGCGAATACGTCTCGCCGTCGCTCGTCACCTGGCTCTCCTGCATCGCCTCGAGCAGGGCGGACTGGGTCTTCGGCGACGCGCGGTTGATCTCGTCCACGAGTAGGACGTTGGCGAAGACGGGCCCGGGCCGGAACTCGAACTCGCCGGTCTTCTGGTTGAAGACGCTGACGCCGGTGACGTCGGACGGAAGGAGGTCGGGCGTGAACTGGAGGCGCGAGAAGGAGACGTCGAGCGAGCGGGCGAGCGCCTTGGCGAGCATCGTCTTCCCGACGCCGGGGACGTCCTCGACGATCAGGTGGCCCTCTGCCACGAGGCAGAGCACGCAGAGCCGCAGCGTCTCCGGGGGCGCGTGAACGACCCGGGCGAGATTGTCCTCGACCCGGCCGATCGCCGCCGCCGCTTCGGCGGCTCCCAGCGGCTCAGCGCGCGCCAGCGTCGCCCCCTGCGAGCAGGCGCTCCACCTCGTCGAGCACTGCGGCCGCGATCTCCGCCTTCGGCGCCTTGCCGACGCTGCGCTCGCCTGCGCGCGTGAGGAGGACGACCTCGTTGTCGGGCGCGTCGAAGCCGATGTCGTTGCGGCCCACGTCGTTGAAGACGAACAGGGCGGCGCGCTTGTCGGCGAGCTTCGCGCGCGCGCGCGCGAGACCCTGGGCTCCCGTATCGGCGGCGAAGCCCACGAGCACCTGCCCGTTCTCCCGCCGTGAGCCGAGCTCCGCCAGGACGTCCGCGGTCGGCTCGAGCTCGACCCGCCAGCTCGTCCCGTCCTTCGGCCGCTTCCCGGCGAGCGCCTCTGCGGGCCGGTAGTCCGCGACGGCGGCGGCCATGATCACGACGTCGGCGTCGCCCCGGGCCAGCGCCTCGCGCAGGAGGTCGGCCGCTGTCGGCGTCTCGACGACCTCGACCCCCTCGGGCGGCCCCACGGTGAGATTCGCGGCGAGCAGCGTCACCACCGCCCCGCGCCGCGCCGCCTCGGCGGCGAGCTCGACGCCCATCCGGCCGGACGAGCGGTTGCCGAGGAAGCGGACGGCGTCGAACGGCTCCCGCGTGCCGCCGGCGGAGACGAGCACGCGCCTGCCGGCGAGCGGGCCGCTCCTCGCCGCACCCAGCACCTCGCCGATCCGCGCCGCGATCGCCTCCGGCTCGCTCATCCGCCCCAGGCCGACCTCGCCCTCGGCGAGCTCGCCCGCCTCCGGTCCGATCACATGCACGCCGCGGGCGCGCAGCGTGGCGACGTTGGCCTGCGTCGCGGAGTGCGCCCACATGCGGGCGTTCATCGCGGGGGCGACGAGCACCGGCCCCACGTGCGCGAGTGCCGCCTCCGTCAGGAGGTTGTCGGCGAGCCCGTACGCCAGCTTCGCGAGCGTGTTCGCCGTCGCGGGCGCGACGACGAGCAGGTCGGCCCGGCGCAGGTGCGGGTACGGGTCGCCGCTCCGCTCCTTGCGCGCGAGCGCGAAGAACGTCTCTGCCGTGACGAAGCGCTCCGCCCCCGGCGTCGGCAGCGGATAGACGTCGTGCCCCGCCTTCACGAGTAGCCGGCAGAGCTCGCAGGCCTTGTAGGCGGCGATACCACCGGAGACGCCGAGAAGAATGCGGGCCATGATCACATTGTGCCGGTTGTTCCCCGCGTCGAAGGGGTGGCCACGGCCGGGGGCCGGAGGCCCCTCCCCTAGTAGGTCCGCGTCAGCGGACGTACTCGTACTTGATCTTGCCCTGCGCGACTTCCTCCATCGCCATCGTCAGGTAGTTCTTCGAGCGCGACTCGACGAGCGGCGGCGGGGCGTCCTGGAAGCCCATGCCCTCGCCGAGCTGGTGGTGGTAGTCGTTGATCTGCCGGGCGCGCTTGGCCGCCACGATCACGAGGGCGTAGCGCGAGTCCACGTTTTCCAGCAGGGCGTCGATGCGAGGATGGATCATGGCCGCGCCATGGTACCTGCGAGCGTCAGCTCCCGCTCGACGATCGCGACGAGAACCTCGGTCGCGCGCTCGACATCGTCGTTGCGGACCATATAGCGGAAGCGGTGTGCCTGCTCGAGCTGCCAGCGCGCCAGCTCGATCCGCTCACCGATCTCGCCCGTGCTCTCCGTCGCGCGCTCTCTCAGACGCCGCTCGAGCTCGGGCACGTCGGCGGCGACGAAGATCGTCACCGCGCCGGCCACGTCGTCCTGCACCGCGAGCGCACCCTCGAGCTCGAGCTCGAGGACGCAGACCTTCCCCTCACCGGCGATCCGGGCCAGCTCCGAGCGCAGCGTCCCGTAGCGGCGTCCCGAGACGTAGGTGACGTGCTCGAGCAACTCCCCCGCTGCGATCCTGCGCAGGAACTCCTCGTCGGACAGGAACCAGTAGTCGCGGCCGTCGACCTCGCCCGGCCGTTGCGGCCGCGTCGTGGCCGAGACGGCGACCTCCAGGCCCTGCACCCGCTCGGCGAGCGCCTTGATCAGCGTGCCCTTGCCGGCGCCCGAGGGGCCGGTGATCACGAAGACAGGTTTTCTCGACAAGTCGAGAAAACCTAGAACAAACCGGCGAAGGGTCGCGACCGCATGATGCTCGTCTTAGGTGATTCTCGGCGCAAGCCGAGAATCACCTGTTGAAGAGGGCAACCAGCTCGGCCCGCTGCCGCTCCGAGAGGCCGCCCACCGTCTTCGACTGGCTGATCCGGCAGTGATTCAACATCCGGGCGGCCTTCACACGCCCGAACTTCGGCACCGCCATCAGCATGTCGAACACCTTCGCGGTCGAGACCCACTCGGGTGGCTCCATCAGGATCTCGTCGATGACGACCCGGCCCTCCTTCAGGTCCCGCTTCAGCTTGGCGCGCCGGACGCGGATGTCGTTTGCCCGCCGCAGCGCGTCCATGCGTTGATCGAGCGAGCGTAGCGGCGCCTGGGCCTGAGTCTTCGACGCAACCATGGACGCCCGATACTAGCAGCCTTCGCGCTGCGGTCAAGCGAGAACAATTTTACCTGTTTGCAGGCTTTTTGCAGTTGCCTTCTCTGGCACCGCCTACCCTAAAGGGGGCCTTTTGCCCGCCCTCGGGCGAGGAGCGGCTCTGCGAAGCCATGTGCGGCCGCGCCGGCCTCGAGCTCCGCCCTGATCCGCGCCGGCGCGCCGGGGTCGGGGAAGAGAACCGTCCCGAGTGCCACGGCGCTCGCCCCGGCGACGATCAGATCGAGCGCGTCCCGTCCAGTCATGACGCCGCCCATTCCCACGATCGGCAACTGGGTGGCCCGCGCGCACGCGTGCACGCACGCGAGCGCGACCGGCTTGAGCGCCGGTCCCGAGTAGCCTCCGCTGCCCGCGCCGAGGCGGGGTTCCAGAGTCCGCTCGTCGAGTGAGAGGCCGCGCAGCGTGTTCACGAGCGACAGGCCGTCGGCCCCCGCCGACTCCACAGCGCGCGCCGTTCCGCCGATGTCCAACGTGGCCGGTGAGAGCTTCGCAAAGAGCGGCTTGCCGGTTCGCCCCCGGCACGCGGCAACGATCTCCGCCGCGGTCTCGGGAGCCTCCTCGACGTTCGGGCAGGAGAGATTGAGCTCGATCGCGGCGACTGCCTCGCCGTCGAGTCTTGCACACGTCTCGGCGTATTCGCGGGCGGAGAATCCGCCGACCGAGACCCAGATCGGCATCCCCAGCTGGTGGAGACGCGGAAGCACCTCCACCAGGAACCGGTCGATGCCGGGGCCCTGGAGGCCGATCGAGTTCAGCATGCCGCCCTCGACCTCGGCGATCCGCGGCGGCGGGTTCCCTTCGCGTGGCTCCGGCGTGATCGTCTTCGTGACGAAGGCGTCCAGAGAGCGCGCGACCTCGGGCGCTTCGAGCGCGTCGAGACAGCCCGACGCGTTGAGGAGAAGCGCCCCACCCGGAATCACGCCGTGCCTCTCAGGACCGGGCCGCTGAGGCAGAGCCGCTCGTAGTGCCCGTCCACGTCGACGACGCAGCCGTAGCAGGCGCCGTAGCCGCAGGCCATCCGTGCCTCCCACGCAAGCTGCGCCCCGGGGACACGCGCCCGCAGCGCCTCGAGCATCGGCTCCGGACCGCACGCGAGCACGTCGCCGGGATCGTCGTCCAGCAGCTCGGTGACGAGGGTTGGCTCGATGCAGACCTCGGCGTTCGGAACGAGCGCGGCGGCCTCCGCATGCCATTCGGTGCGGAAGCCGAGCAGCGCCCGCGGCCGCCCGAGGCGCTCCGAGAGGTACGGCAGCGGCGCGATCCCGATGCCGCCGCCGACGAGGAGCGGCCGCTCGACCGACAGGTCGTAGCCGTTGCCGAGGGGGCCGAGCACGCCGATCTCGTGTCCCGGCGCGAGCGCGCAGAGGGCGCGCGTTCCCGGCCCGATCGGATCGATGAGAAAGGCGAGCTCGCCCGGCGGGGCGAGGCAGAGGCTCATCGGCCGCGGGAGCAACCGCCCCGGTGCCTCGAGCATGAAGAACTGCCCGGGGATCCCCGGGTCGACCCCTCCCCGCTCGAGCCGCAGCAGCGTGTAGGGCCCGACGACCTCCGTCGCGACGGCCCTAAGCCGGGCGCGCGTGAGCATCGACCCGCTGCTGCAGGGAGCGCGCGATCGCCGTGCGCGCGTTGGCGATCGCGTGCACGGCGGCGGCGGCGCCGGAGATGGTCGTGATGCAGGGAACGCGGGCAGCGAGCGCCGCCTCGCGGATGCGGTAGCCGTCGGCGCGGGCGCCGGAGCCCTGGGGCGTGTTGACGACGAGATCGCAACGGCCGCGGCGCACGAGGTCCACGACCGTCTGGCCGCCGTCGGCGGCCTCCGTCACCTTCGCCACCTCGTCCACGTCGAGCCCAGCGGCGGCGAGCGTCCGCGCCGTGCCCGTCGTCGCGACGATCCGGAAGCCCAGGCCCGCGAGCGCCGCGGCCACCGGGACGCAGGCCGACTTGTCGGCGTCGCGCACGGAGAGGAAGGCGGTGCCCGACGTGGGCAGCGGGCGCCCGGCCGCGCGCTCGGCCTTCGCGAACGCACTCGGGAAGTCGGGCGCGGTCGCCATCACCTCGCCCGTCGAGCGCATCTCCGGCCCGAGCACCGAGTCCGCACCCGGAAAGCGGGCGAACGGGAGCACGGCGGCCTTCACGCTCACCTCGGTCGGCGGCCGCTCCGGCGGCAGGCCGAGGTCGGCGATCCTCTCCCCCGCGGCGAGCCGGCAGGCGGCGGCGGCGAGGTTGACGCCGGTCGCCTTGCTCGCAAACGGCACCGTCCGCGACGCGCGCGGGTTCGCCTCGAGCACGAACACCTCGCCGTCGGCCACGCCGAGCTGGACGTTGAGCAGGCCGACGACGCCGAGCGCCGGGCCGAGGCGGCGCACGATCGACTCGACCTCGGCCTGCGCCGTCGCGGTCAGCGACGGCGGCGGCAGCACGCAGGAGGAGTCCCCCGAGTGCACGCCGGCCTCCTCGACGTGCTGCATGATCGCGCCGATGTAGACCGTCTCGCCGTCGCACAGGGCGTCCACGTCGATCTCGATCGCGTTCTCGAGGAAGCGGTCGACGAGCGTCTGCGGCCGCTCGTTCGCGTGGAAGGCCGCGAGCACCTCGTTCGGCCGGTAGCAGACGCGCATCGCCCGCCCGCCGAGCACGTACGAGGGCCGCACGAGCACGGGATAGCCGATCCGGTGGGCGATCCCGACCGCCTCGGTGCCGGTCTCCGCGATCCCCCACTCCGGGCAGCGGATGCCGAGCTCGCGCAACACCTCGCCGAAGCGCTCGCGGTCCTCGGCGAGGTCGATCGCCTCGTGCGGTGTGCCCATGATCCGGTAGCCGGCGCCCTCGATCCAGCGCGCAAGCCGCAGCGGCGTCTGGCCGCCGAACTGCGTCACGACGCCGACGGGCTGCTCGCGGTCGCAGACGGCGAGCACCTCCTCGGGCGAGAGCGGCTCGAAGTAGAGCCGGTCGGACGTGTCGTAGTCGGTCGAGACGGTCTCGGGGTTGCAGTTGACCATCACCGCCTCGTAGCCGAGCTCCCGGAAGCTCTGCGCCGCGTGGACGCAGCAGTAGTCGAACTCGATCCCCTGCCCGATCCGGTTCGGGCCGGAGCCGAGGATGACGACCCGCGGCTTGCCGTCCGCGGGCAGCGCCTCGTCCGCCTCGCCCCAGGTCGAGTAGTAGTAGTTCGACGCCGCCTCGACCTCGCCGGCGCACGAGTCGACGCGCCGGAACGAGGGCCGGATGCCGGCGGCGAGCCGGAGCGCACGCAGCTCCTCCCCGGTCAGGCCGCGCGCGGCGCCGATCGAGTCGTCGCCCCATCCTGCTCGCTTCGCGAGCAGGATGTCTCCGGAGTCGAGTGCCTCCTTCGCCCGCGCGATCTCCGCTCTGAACCACGGGTGAACTCCCTCGGAGAAGTCGTCATAGGTCGCCCACGGAGTGGGCGCCCCGGCATCGAGCTCGCGCGAGCCGAAGGCCTTGAGGAACGCCTCGGAGAAGGTGCGGCCGATCCCCATCGCCTCGCCGACCGACTTCATCTGCGTGCCGAGCGTCTGATCGGCGCCCGGGAACTTCTCGAAGGCGAAGCGCGGGAACTTGACGACGACGTAGTCGAGCGTCGGCTCGAAGCTCGCCGGTGTCGTCTTCGTCAGGTCGTTCGGGATCTCGTCCAGCGTGTACCCCGCTGCGAGCTTCGCGGCGACCTTCGCGATCGGATAGCCCGTCGCCTTCGACGCGAGCGCCGAGGACCGCGAGACGCGCGGGTTCATCTCGATCACACGCAGGTCGCCGGTCTCGCGATCGCGGGCGAACTGGATGTTCGAGCCGCCGGTCTCGACGCCGACGGCGCGGATGACCGCGATCGCCGCATCGCGCAGCTCCTGGTAGGCCTCGTCGGAGAGCGTCATCTGCGGCGCGACCGTGACCGAGTCGCCGGTGTGGATGCCCATCGGGTCGAGGTTCTCGATCGAGCACACGATCACGACGTTGTCGGCGCGGTCGCGGATCACCTCGAGCTCGAACTCGTCCCAGAGGCGCACGGACTCCTCGACGAGCACCTGCCCGATCGGGCTCTCCTGCAGGCCCCGCTCGACCTGGTTCCGCAGCTCCTCCGGCGTCCCGACGAAGCCGCCGCCGTGCCCGCCGAGCGTGAACGCCGGCCGCACGACCGCCGGCAGCGAGATCCCGTCGAGGTCGCCGGTCGAGGTGACGATCCGGGAGCTCGGGACCGTGAGCCCGCAGGACTGCACCGCCTCTCGGAAGAGCTCCCGGTCCTCGGCGCGCCGGATGACGTCGACGGGAGCGCCGATCAGCTCGACTCCGAGCTCGTCGAGCACGCCGGCCGTCGCCAGCTCGATCGCGAGGTTGAGCGCGGTCTGCCCACCGAGCGTGGGCAGGAGCGCGTCGGGGCGCTCGCGACGGAGGACGTCGGTGACGCCCTCGAGGTCGAGCGGCTCGATGTACGTGCGGTCGGCGAAGCCGGGGTCGGTCATGATCGTCGCCGGGTTCGAGTTGACGACGATCGTGCGGAAGCCGTCCTCCCTGAGCACCTTCAACGCCTGGCAGCCGGCGTAGTCGAACTCGCACGCCTGCCCGATCACGATCGGGCCGGAGCCGATCACGCAGATCGATTCGATGTCGGTGCGCCGCGGCACTACCCGCGCAGCTCCTCGACCCAGCGCTCGAGGATCGGCCAGGCGTCGTGCGGGCCCGGCCCGGCCTCCGGGTGGAACTGCACCGAGCGGGCGCGCAGCTCCGGGAACTCGAAGCCCTCGACCGTGCCGTCGTAGAGGGAGACGTGCGTCGCCTCCTGCGCGTCGGTGGGCGCGACGGCGAAGCCGTGGTTCTGGCTCGTGACGAGCACCCGTCCCGTGCGCCGCTCGAGCACCGGGTGGTTCGCGCCGCGGTGCCCGAACGGGAGCTTGAACGTCTTCTGCCCCGTCGCGAGGCCGAGGAGCTGATGGCCGAGGCAGATGCCGAGCACCGGCACCCGTCCGAGCACGGAGCGCACGATCTCGGTCTCCTCGTGTAGCGGGTCGGGGTCGCCGGGGCCGTTCGAGAGCAGGACGCCGTCATGGGCGGCGAGCTCGTCGGGGTCGGCATCGTGAGGGAAGACGGTGACGGCGGCTCCGAGGCGCTCGAGCCGGCGCAGGATCGAGCGCTTGGCACCGTAGTCCACGACAGCCACGCGCACGTCGCCGCCGGCGGCGAAGACGTAGGGCTTCTCGGTCGAGACCTCGGCTGCGAGCGCGCGGCCGGTCATCGGCTCCTGCTCGAGCACCCGCAAGTGCACCTGCTCCGGGTCGTGCCCGCCGGCCGCCGCGGCCGCGCGCATCGCGCCGCGCTCGCGCAGGTGCAGCACGAGCGAGCGCGTGTCGAGCTCCGTCAGGGCCACGATCCCCCGCTCGCGCAGCCAGTCCGTCCAGGCCGGGCCGCGCGCCTGGCGCATGAGCGCCGCCCGCACGTACGGGCGGTCGGACTCGGAGCGGTCGGCCGCGACGCCGTAGTTGCCGACCATCGGCGCCGTGAAGCAGAGCAGCTGCTCGTGGTAGCTCGGGTCGGTGACGAGCTCCTGGTACCCAGTCATCGCGGTCGCGAAGACGGCCTCGCCGAAGGCGACGCCCTCCGCCCCGACGGACTCGCCCGTGAAGAGCGTGCCGTCCTCGAGCACGAGAAAGCCGCTCACGCCTCGAACGCCACCTGCCCCGCGGCCACCGTCAGACGCACCGCGCCGCGCAGCGTCTCCCCGAGCAGCCACGAGTTGACCGAGCGCGAGCGGAAGCCGCTCTCCTCTACCCGCCACTCGGCTCCGAGGTCGAGCAGCACGAGGTTCGCCGGCTCCCCCGTCGCGATCCGCGGCACCGGCAGGCCGAGCGCCTGAGCTGGGCCCGCCGACAGCCGCTCGAGCACGAGCTCGAGCGGCAGCACGCCGGACTCGACGAGGCGCGTGTAGAGCACGGCGAAGGCGGTCTCGAGGCCGGTGACGCCGAAGGGCGCCGCCTCGAACGGCGCGTCCTTCTCGTGCCGCGCGTGCGGAGCGTGGTCGGTCGCGATCGAGCCGATCGTGCCGTCGCGCAACGCAGCGAGCAGTGCCTGCCTGTCCTCCTCGGAGCGCAGCGGCGGGTTCATCTTCACGTTCGAGTCGAGCGAGCGGACGGCTTCGTCGGTGAGGCAGAGATGGTGCGGCGTCACCTCGGCGGTCGCGCCCAAGCCCTCGGCCTGCGCGCGGCGAAGAAGCTCCACGGACTCGCGGGCCGACACGTGCATGACGTGCACCGCGCCCTCTTCATACGCGGCGATCGCCAGATCGCGTCCGACCATGACGCTCTCCGCCACCGACGGGTAGCCGGTGAAGCCGAGCTCGGCGGACACCGCGCCCTCGTGCATCTGCCCGTCGCGCGAGAGCGACGGCTCCTCGCAGTGGAGCGCGAGCGGCCGGCCGGTGACGGCACCGTACTGGAGTGCGCGCCGGAGCAGCTTCGCCGCAACCACGGGCCTGCCGTCGTCGGTGAAGGCAGCCGCACCGGCGTCCGCGAGCTCCGCCATCTCCGTCAGCTCGCCGCCGGCCTGGCCCTTGGAGATCGCCGCCATGAACCCGGTCGGGATCGCGGCCTCCTCGCGCGCCAGCTCGACGAGCGTGCCGAGGACGGCCGCGGAGTCCACGACGGGATCGGTGTTCGGCATCGCCAGGATCGCGCAGTAGCCGCCTGCCGCGGCCGCGGCCGTCCCGCTCGCGATCGTCTCCTCGTCCTCGCGCCCCGGCGTGCGCAGGTGCACGTGCGCGTCGACGAAGGCGGGCGCGAGCACGAGCCCGGACGCCTCGACGACGCGGTGCCCGTTCACCGGCAGGTCGTTCCCGAGCTGCGAGACGACGCCGCCGTCGACGCGAACGTCCAGCACGACGTCGAGCCCCTGCGCCGGGTCGAGCACGCGGGCGCCGCGAATCAGCAGGTCGACCGGCTGTCCCTGTTTGTAGACCAGCATCACGCCACCTCCATGGCGGCCTGCACCGCGACCGGGCCGGTCGTCAGCAGGTCGTAGAGAACGGCCATCCGGACGACGAGGCCGGAGCGCACCTGCGTCTCGATCAG
>ORJL010933534.1_pt1 | contig 18520 bp, 24 predicted proteins | sample 1779941 | NCBI WGS metagenome assembly ORJL01 (sample SAMEA104232317, study PRJEB22302) | groundwater metagenome | biome: forest; feature: aquifer; material: groundwater | place: USA | collected 2011-08-07 | depth 5.8 m | reverse complement strand
TTCTTTCAAATCCTGCTTTCTTGCGAATGTTGACATCTGTCTTGTAATTCTTTCTAGATTTGTTTTGACCATCAACATTTCGTCGCTAACGAGCCTTATTGAGACTTCAATATCTGCAACTTTTGAATTCATTTTCTTTGTCTTGTCTAGCATCGAATCTTCCAAAGCAACAAGCCTTGCTTCCATGCCGTCTAATCGCTGTTCGATTGTTCTGAGACGGCGGGTGTCCTCATTGCTTCTTCTAACAAGCTCCTGCATAATAAGTCCTTGAGTTTCTGGCGGCATAATACATCCCTTCTTTGAAAAGAAGGTCTCTATGAAACCCCAAGAAACTGGAGTCTTTGAAGACCTTACATCAATCTATTATTATTGATATTGTCAGAAGTTGAATATATAGGTTTTAGCTGGCTTTTGATTCTAAGTATGCGCAAAGAGTTTCGTAAGGCTCTCTCCTTTCTTGCAATAGTTCTGCTGGTTTTGTTGTACCAATAGTTCCTGATAGACTGTCAGTGAGCGCTTCTGGCAGTTTCAATGCAACTGTCCTGTGATGCGCTCTTCTATAGTTTAGTACAGCAGCAGCAAAATTTGCTGCTGTTCTGTATAGATCTTTATCATTAATCTGATCTGCCAAGCCTACTGCATGATTTTTTCCTCTAGCTCTTTGCATTGCCTTTCTTAATTGATCTCTTTTCTCATAGTAACCCAATGATAAATCTGTTTCTATGGTGTCAAGCTGTTTATCAGGCAAGTGAGCACCTGCAAAGTAAAGGTCTATCAATGCTATCCCAGGGCTGAAGTATCCGCTTGCACCTTTGAGTCCGCTATGTGCAGACATATTGTTGCGAAATACTTTGAAATGATCCCTACTCATTCTGTCAAAAAATTTCATAATTCTAATTATATCTGAAATGTAAGGAATTGCTGCAGCCAAATTTTCACATCCTTTATCAACATCACGAGCTTCCAGAAGCTCTATTACTTGCTCCAATCGTTCTGTTATTGCTTCACAATATTGCTCTGCTCTAAAATGAAGTCGATCAAAAGATGCTTCTGAATATCCGATTTTGTCAGGCGTGGTGGTTCGCGGATCAGTTCCCGGGTTATTAAGCACAACATCTCCATAAGTAATTATATTCGGTCCTCTTGTTAGTCTAGAAATTTCTTCACAAAGCCTTAGCAAATTTTCTTTTGGTGCTCCACCAGATTTTATAACAGCACTCTGAATCATTCGCAAATCGACGCGGGCCAATGGAATGTCAACGTCGGCCAATTTTACAGAAGCTAAAATCCTATCTATTTCATCTGCCAATGCAGCAGGAGTTTTATGCTCCTGCGATCTTGCAAGTTCATAAGGGAGTCTTTCTACTACATAGTCGCTTACTAAGCCTAATGGTCTTATTGGAGTTCTAGAAAGATCTGCAATACTAACATCAGCAAATAGATCAGCATCCTGTATTGGAAGCATGAGTAAAAATAAACATGAAATCCTTAAATCAGTAGGAAGGCAGTCCTAAAATCTGCGTTTCGTAGAGCTTTAGCATGAATGGGTCCATAGAAGTGCTCCTGTAGAATTCAATTCTGCTTTTATATGACCTGTTTCTCAACGCTTCGCCTATGTTTTCAAAAGTTGAGCGGTCTTCTTCATTAAGTCTTTCCGAAATTCTTGCCATATTTGCATACTGGCTGAATAACCTGACTATCCGCCATGTTGACAGCTGTTCGTCATCAAACACTTTGAAAATTGACATGCTAACTAATTGGAAAATATATATTTAACTTTTGTATTTTCTTAAAAACTCATCTCTATCCATTTGTATTTCTTCCAGTATACCATTTAGTAATCCTCTGCTTATCGGTTTTGTACTTACAGTTGCTACTGTTGTCCTGCCGTCGGGATGACGATAAAATCTATGACTGCCTTTTTGCCTTATTGGCACAAATCCTTCTTTTTCTAGAAATTTGCAAAGCTCTTTAGAAGTTAGTATAGGAAGCTTCATTAAACTTCAACTTCTTGAACACCAACAAATTTTATATTATCAATATCTTTTCCGTTGCCTGATTTTACTTCTAAACACAGTTCTATGGCCTCTTTTATATTTTCCATAAGTTCATTGAGCGTATCGCCTTGGCTTAGACAGCCACGCAATTCAGGAACTTTGCCTATGTAAACACCATCTTCGTCTTGCTCGATAATAACATGAAATATCTTTGACATAGAATAAGTATTGTTCAAGTTTATTTATACTTAGCTTCCGCCGCTGCCATTTCCAGTAACGAACATTATGGCTATCGCCAGTACGATTATTATAAACAATATGCCTATGACAGAATCTGTTATAGCGACTCCAAAGCCGCCTAGGGCTACTGCAAAAATTATTATGCCTACGCCTGCTGCTACTGCTGTTAGCGCACGGGTGTCGCCAATTTTTGATATGTCTCTGCCTGTCATGGCTAAAAACAGCACAATTATGAATATTAATGCTATGATAAGCGTGCCGTAGCCGAACAGTGATACAAAGAAATTCGCCAGCGGAGGCCCTCCGAAGCCTATGGCAAAGAATGCAACAACTAAAGACAAAACGCCTATGAGCCTTTTGTCTTCTGAAAACTTTGTCTTCATAAGCAATGCGTACATCACAACAAAAACAAATATCCAGGGCAACAGGAATCCAAAGACGCCTAAAGCGTTAAGATTCTGTACGAGCACTGTGAACGGGTCTGCCATAATACATCCCTTTTTGTAAAAAGGTCTGTATCAACCCCAAAAACTTCAGGGTCTTTCAGACTTTTACATCAAAAGCATTATTTAAACAATTAGATAATATGTGGGAATGAAATATAAATAAGTGTTAAAAATTGTTAACCGCCAGGTGCTGGTTTTTTCTTTCCTTCGTCTTCATCTCCTCCTTTTGTGATTAAGTATACTGCTAGTATTATCACAATAAGCCAGAAGATTACAGAGGATGCATATGATGAGAAGTATGCCACTCCGAAATAGCTTGATGATGATAGGAATAATAAAACTCCTATTATGACTAGAATAATTACATATTTTCCTTCTTTTAACACATCATTCTTTCCAACCATTGCCAAGAACAGCAATAGCACTAATATTCCTGCCAGATATGTTGCTGCTCCTCCGAATAGCGATGTGAAGAATGCTGCAAGCTGGGGCCCGCCCACTGCTGTTACAAAAAATGCTATTACGAATGAAAGAGCCATGTTGATTTGCTTTTTATTGCCTCCAAAAATTTCTAGTTTGCCCAATAATCCGAAAACAATCGCAAAGCTGAAAATCCATGGAAGGAGAAAGCCGTAGAAGTCTAGTCCGAGCAGCGCTGTGGGATCAAATATAGGAGCCATTTATTTTTCACCATCAAGTGTATAGACATTAGTGTTTGGACGCACAAAGCGCGTCGGTGCATTACGTCATTTCTTTTACTTATTATTCTTTGTTTAAAGGGGTATATATAGTTGACCACTTTATTATCAATTATCTGTCAACTACACAGGAGAATTTTGTTCTCCATGCATACAATTTTTTTGTTATTATTTCGGCTCATTGTGCCTGTAAAACGCCAAGAACAGTATCACGACAACTATAATAACAATTAACCAGAGTGCATTTACAGGACTTATGCCATAAGGCAAATATCCTGCAAAATCTTTCCATAAAATTCCTACTAGCAGCAGGCCAAGACCAAGACCTATGGCAACAGGAAGTGAGTCGAAAAACTGACTTTTCCCCTCTTTTTTATCGCCCATGAAAACTTTTTTGATAAGCAAAATGAAAAACAACACTACTATAATGGCAGCGGCTATTGGCAAAAATTGCTGCAATGCTGATACCAATGGCTGGTATGTTGCTGCAAACAAGCCAAATGCCAGGGCTATTATTATATTAACTCCTTTCTCCTTGAAGACGCCTGCTGTGCCAAGAGCGCCGTAAACAACTGCAAAAACAAAAAGAAATGTTGTAAAGAAAGGCGTCAAGGACGGATCTAAAAACGGTACGACCATAATTATCACCTAAAACGGCATACCTTTTCTTGACTTGAACCAACTTTTATAGTAGCTTTTTTCAGCTCCATTCAGACTATCCATCATTGCGCGTATTTCTGCCTGTAGTGTGGCTTGGTCTTTGTAAAGATCTGCAACACCTCTTTGTGCGTCTGGCGAATGTTGTGTTCTGAGCTCTTTTATTGATTTTTTTAGCTCTTCAATGGCCAACTCTTTTTCATAAATTAGTTCGAACTTGCTATCTGATCCTGTAATTGCAGAATTACCACTTCTGGCAAAAGCTCTTCCGCTGTGCGCGTGGCCGCCGCCTACGCCGCCGAAGTGGGCTGGTATGAAGTACAGCAGGCCGAGTATGAAGATCAGGAATATGAAATAAGGCCCTGCTAGCAGTGCAAAAACTTTGTAGTATCCGCCGCTGATTATGAAGAGATAAGCAGAAACCGCTATCATAATCCTGATTTTATGGCCTGGCACTGCAAGCCTGCCGACAAGCATGTATATCACAAGCACAATAAAAACAGAAGGAATAAATAAAAATTGTATTGCGTCTCTTACAATAACTCCAGTAAATGGATAGCCTGGATACATTGTCATTCCAAGCAAATCTACAAAAATAAAACTTCCAATATCAGCAACCATATGCTAAATTAATATATCCAGTTGAATAAAAAGATTTGAAAAAAATATTAGTAACTAAAAGCATGGTCTTTATCAAGAACATAGCCTGGGAAAGGCGAGCCTTCTTTTTTAGGTAGCGTTGGCGGCGCAGGAGCTGCTCCTGCTGTAGCTTCTATTTTTCCATATCTAATTACTGGTCTTGGATGAATTCCTTTGTCTTCTGAACCACCATAAACTGTTTGAGTAATGTTTTTTTCATTAGCCATTGATGATAATAATCCAAAATATCCTAATGCTCTTCGCAATATTGGATACTCTGAAAAATCAAAAAGTACCATTGGCTGGCGACCTTTACCTTTTATGTCTGTAAACACAGGGCCTGGTCTTCTCATTACTGACCCAAAACCTAACACCATATCATCACCTAATTTAACCAACCTTCATATCTTCCAAATTCTAATGCTTTTTGAAGAGCTGCAGGATGTGGAAGCTCTGATAAAGTTTCTACTGCCACTCTTTGTGCATCGCGTTCACTGTCGCCTGCTTTTGTGTGGCCATATTCATGCGCAGCAACAGCTATTTTTTCTGCGTCAGTCAATGGCCTTCCTCTATAATCATCTGCAACAAATACTTCATCGCCTATTGTGTATCCCACTGCATCAACATCCCTTGCTTTTTTAAATCTTTTAAGCAAGTATGATTGTGGCACTTTGGAAATTTTCAAACCCTTACTTCTAAGGAATCTGTAAAAGCTTTCAACTCCAGTGTCGTCGAATCCCATAGGTTGTTTAGGCAACTTAAAGTCTCCGTCCATATTGCCGAATACATGTCCTCTTTGATTCATCAATCCTCTCACTAAGCTGTACACATCTAATCCCATACTGTATATATGTGCACGGCAGTATTTAAAGATTTTTACTACTTAAAGGTTACACTATGTAGCTTTTGGCATTGGATAATCATGATTTGGATTATCATCCTCTAGCATCTTCATTATAGTGCCTAGTTCTCCTCTACCACCAACTGCAAATTTCAAACTGTGTGCGCCTGAAAAATCATAGTGATTTCCTACCTTTGTAGCCCTAAGCTCTTTTCCACTTATATGGTCTTTCCATAAATAACTCCCGTCAGGCAAGTGATATTGAACTATATTGAAATTTTCGTCCTCATGTGGTTTGGCTTCTTGAGCTGTCCTTACATTATTATAAACAGTATGGGCCAATATTTCTAATGCATCGTCAGAAACATTGAGCGTTCGTAAATCTCTCATTCCCTTTGGCAAATAGCTTCCGTGTGTTTTCTGCAGACCTGCAAACCATACATCTACCTGCTGAGCATATGACGATCTTGGTTGTCTAGCATCTTCATGCCTAGCTTCGCTTGAATAATTAAATCCTGCATTGCTAACATTGTTGAAATTAGCGCCCTGGCCTGAAGACAGAGCAGTTGCGCCTGCCAGAAGCAGGCTGTTTCGAAGATTTGAAATATAATTTGACATATAAGCCACCTCGTTGCAAACTTCCCATACAATTCACCTTTCATCGGCAATCCAATATGTTCAATTATGAAAGCAGGCAGATTGGAGATTGGCTAAGCAATATGCCTAGTCTATCTGTTCAATGCCTTTCCTCTCATTTACTGTCATTAGTGCAAATTCGCTCACTGATTATCTTTTTCTTTCAATTCACCTTGTTTTTGGTTGAGGCTTTCATGGCGACCCAAATTCGCTAGCCGCCTTAAGCCCGCAATTATGACGAACTCAACAAAGCAATTTTGTGTATAGACGCCAAGGGCGTCGATCTGTGTATTATGTGCTTTGGACCTCGTCGTGTTCACCAAGGATCTTGGCCATCATATGTTTATGGTTTTGTTCGAAACACGCAATTGCGTGCATCTTACCAATTTTTAATGGAACCTTCATTTCCTTTGGAACTTTTCATTAATTGTGCGGTACCCAATATAAAGTTATGGATATGTCAGCAAATAGAATTACTATGGGTTTTAACCATAATTTCTGTTATAAAACGTAGTGATTGTAAAACAAAATAATCACTAAACCTACTTTTATTGTCTCTAGTATACTAATTCTTTAAAAGTAAGATAAGTAATAAAATAGTAAGAATATTGATAATATATTTGAATTGGAGGATTTACAAGATCCAATAGTTTCTTGGAGTATTGTAAAGACCTTCTTTACAAAGAAGGCATTTACAATGGACGAAGTGGTTATTTCAACAAAAGGACAAGTTGTCATTCCTAAATACATAAGGCAGGCGCTTGAGATAAAAGAAGGCGATGCACTGCTAGTATCAAAATCAGGAAATTCTATTATGCTTACAAAAAAGATTGATGATCCGCTAAAAGGCCTGGAAAAAGCAGGCGAAGAATTGGCCATGAAAAATATACGACGGCAGATCAAGCCTGAGTGAGCCTTTTCTTTCGTGTGTTATGGAATTATCACACAAAGAAAACCCTCGGGAAAAGAAAATAATATTAAATTTAAATAGAAAGTTCTTTATGAGCACCATTTCTTTGGGGTTTCGTAGAGACCTTTCTTAGTAAGAAAGGGATGTACATGACAGAAGAAAAGAAACAAGAAAAAATTTATCTTGACACATTTGTTTTCATGGATATGCTATCAGGACAGAAAGATCTGATGGATAAAGCAAAAAAATACATTATGCAGACGTCAATGGTTTCTTCGATTATTTTTGCAGAACTTGTTTTTCACATGATAAGAAACGGAATACCAAAATCAAAGAAAGATGAAATTCTGTTTTACGTAAGGTCTCTTGAAAATCTGGAAATCTTAGACGTCACGGATGAAATTGCAGAGCTTGCAGGAAGAATACGCGCAAAGAACTGGAAAAAACTTGAAAAGAAACTGACTTATTTTGACTCAATACATCTTGCAACTGCTATAATCAATAATGCAAAAAAATTCGTAACAGGAGACAAAGATTTTAAGGGATTTGAAGAGATAGCAATAGAGGTATATTAAATACTTATAGTCGATTCCGTAAATTAATAAATTTTATATTTACCAAATCTCTTTAATAATAAGTTCATTTAAAGTTCACCTATCAATTGAACTTATTATTAGCCCACAAATCTTTCTAGTTCAAAATCCAGTTCTTCTAATGTTTTAATATCAAACTCATGATTTACTGTGTCGTCATCTGAAAAGATAACAAATTCCCCGCAAATCGCATTTGGCCATTTAAGAGGTTCCAAGATTTTTCCTATGTATTCTATACCTCTTGCAGTTCTGAATTTCCTGTCTTCAGCATCTCCATAGGCCATTTCACATTGCAAATACAGTTCTCTAATTAGGTTTTTTCTTCCGCTTTCGTCTCTAACTTCTTCTGGTCTTATAGATCTTCTGTAAAGTTCTATTTTTTGTGGACCCTTAAGTACCTTTAGGCCATCATAATCAAGGTAAGCGCTCATTGCTTGTCTCTGCGAATCTATTGTTACAATATTCGGACATTCTGTTGGTAGTTGTAAATATTTTGCTATTAAATCTGCAATTCCTGTTGTTATGGGTTCGTAAGAAAGTGCATGTTCACTATTCATAATAAACTTTAATTCTGTTTCAAATTTTTTCACATCGTCTTCTGCGTTCTTTCTATAAATATCTTTGTAGGTTTGCGAGTTTTTTGGATTCTTGCTTTGTTTATAATTATAGCCTATACTACCGAGCCACGAGTTTGCTGAATTTATTCGATCTTGTAGTTGCTCCAATTCCTGCAATGCCTGTGGCGTTATAATTGATTTTGATTCTTCTGACATAAAAAACAGTTTGTTGCAAAACTTATAATACTATTAATATTACATTCAGACAATTTCTGTTATGCGTTCTATAATTTTGACTATAGTTGGCATTGTTGTTGTTTTTGCAATTATTGCTATAACAACTGACTTTGCATCTGTAATTACTGTAATAAGCGGCGTTAATGTTTTATTGTTGCTGGCTGCTATTGCCGCCCAATTATTTTCATACTTGTGCCTTACGGAAAAATTGAAAACAATAGCAAGCGAGTACAAGAAAATAAGCTACTTGACTTCTTTCAAAACATGGCTTATCGGAGCTTTGCTGGATTTAGTCACGCCTTTCATACAGGTTGGCGGAGAGCCGCTAAAAATATTCATGCTCAAGAAAAAAGGCTTCAAATTATCAAAGGCATCAGCAGTAATTGCTGCTGATACGTTCATAGAACTATTTGCTTTTTTTACAATGCTTGTAGTTGCTATGATATTGTTAATCCTTACAACACGATCGCCTGCCGCAATATTTTCATATATACTGGGCGTAGTGATGGCAGCATTGCTGATATCACTTGCATTTTTTGTAGTTCTTAATAAATCATTGTTGAAAAAAGCTTTGTTAAAAATAGAAAATATAACAAAACGTTTTGGGTATCATGCAAAAGATTACAGCAAAATAGTTGTATCTTTTGAAAATACCTTCATGTCACTTCTGCGCAAAGAAAAGTTGATGGCAGAAACTTTTGTTCTCTCAATAGGCGCTAAACTTTTTGACTTCATAAGAATATATTTTGTTTTTGCCGCATTAGGTTACCCAATAGGTTTTGATACTATACTATTTGCGTGGGCGATCATTCTAGTTTTATCAATGCTTCCAGGCTTGCCCGGAAATCTTGGCGTCATAGAAGCAGGAGGCATAGCTGCCTATGTATTATTTGGCGTGCCTGCGCCAATCGCAGCTGCTGCCATAATTTTAGACAGGCTGATAAGCTTCTGGATGCTTGTGGGAATAGGCGCTACAGTTTTCGGCACAAGCGCACAGCTTAAAAATACCACACTTAAAAAGAAATAATTACAAAATAGAAACATTTAAATATTTCTATTATCTAAAGTTGAAATTTACCAAATTTTATGTTCCAGCGAAAGCTTTAAATTCTGTGTTAAGTGTAATTAACCTAGAATAAATTCTGTGTTAAGTGTGATTAACATAAAATGGTGAATAAAATGGCAGATATCAAGACAGCTCTAAGGGATTTTAACCCCTGGTGGGAAGGCGGTTTTGATATTGAGTTTATGCCGAGAACCATCTATGGCGAAATTCAAAAATACATAAATTTACGGCAGATAATAGCTTTTACAGGCCTAAGGCGGGTTGGAAAAACAACACTCATGTTTAAAATGGCGGAGGACTTCATCAAGAGTGGTTTTGACCCTAGAAATATAGTCTTTTTTTCTTTTGACCAGTTCATGGAAGTTGAAATAAGGGAAGTTCTCAGCCAATATGAGAAGATTATGGAAAGAGACATAAGAACAGGCAAATATATTATTTTTTTGGATGAAATTCAAAAATTAAAAGACTGGGAAAATCAGCTAAAATATCTGTATGACGCTTTTCCCAAGATCAAAATAATAATTTCAGGCTCCGAAGCACTATTTATAAGAAAAAAATCCAAGGAAACTCTTGCAGGAAGAATATTTGAGTTTAAAGTAGAGACGCTTTCGTTTAAGGAGTTTCTTTTGTTCAAAAGCGCCGAATTCGAGCCTGTAGGGCTTCATGAAAAAAAGCTTGCAAAGCTCATGGAAGAATTTGTGCGGACATTGGGGTTTCCAGAGCTTGTAGACAAAGAAAAGGATGTAATAAAAAAATATTTGCGGGAAAATATAATAGAGAAGGTTGTCTACAGGGACATACCAAGAATGTTCAAAGTAAAGGACGCGTCTGTTCTTGAGTCTTTGCTTAATATATTTTTGGAGGAACCAGGCCAGATAATTGAGTTGTCTGATCTTGCAAAAGAACTGAAAGTTTCAAGACAGGTACTTTCTAATTATCTTAGGTATTTGGAAGATTCATTTATCCTGAGAAAATTATATAATTTTTCCACTAACAGAAGAAAGGTTGAAAGAAAACTGAAAAAATATTACCCTGTGCTTGTTTCAACAGAATTGCTTTTCAAGGACGACAATTTGTCAAAGTTATTTGAATGGTTCATAGTAAACCAGACCAAAGCTGAATTTTTCTGGAGAGATCCGCAAAAAAATGAGGTCGATATTGTGCTTGTTGGCAAGAAAATTATGCCAGTAGAAATCAAGTACGGCAAAATAGATGCAAGCGGCTTGCTTGCATTCATGAAAAAATTTGGAGTAAACGAGGGTTATATAATTTCTTATGACAGGGAAGACAAAATAAAATCAGAAGGCAAAACTATTCATGTAATCCCTGCATTCAAGTTTCTTCTTGGAATTGTGTAATAATGCAAAAATAGTTTCTTAAACTAAATATCTAGATATTTATTATGAAACTCAAAACAATGTCTGTAGAAAAAATCAAAGAACTTTACGCCAAAGGCGAGAGAGATTTTTCTAATATTGACTGCAGAGAATCGACTTTCGATAATTTGAAACTACCAGGATCTGATTTTTCAGGATCAAACCTGAGCTTTTCGAGCTTCAATGGATGCGACCTGAGGAAATGCAATTTTATAAAGGCAAATGTTGAGTGGTCAGGATTCAGGCATGCAAACCTTGAAGGTGTAAACTTTACAAAAGCAAACGGATCTTACTGCTCTTACAATGACGCTAACATGAAGGATGTTGTTGCAACAAATGCTGACATGAGCTGGTCATTTTTCTTTAATGTTGTGAAAAACATGAAAGACATAAAAGGCGCAAATTTTCACATGTCTGCATGGCATGAATCTGAAGTAAGGCCTGAAGCTGCCAGACAAGCGCAGCTTCATATGATGACAATACGTGGTGTCGTAGACCAGGAAACATTTGACAGGCTTACATTCGTTATGCATGCTAATATTGAAAATGCACAGAAAGTTAATCTAGAAGATGGGCCGAGAAGCGCGTACAAGGTTGGTTTTGGCTCCGGCAGCAGGGCTTACGGTATATCAACAGAACCTGCAGGCTCTGCTTACGAATCTGCAGGCGAGGCATATGCAGGGCCTGATCTTTCTTACTTCGGGAAAAAGAACAAGTATGTGAAATAAGTACAAAATACATATATTTAAATACTTCTATTTTGTAAATATATGTATGGGAACAATAACCATAAGCGTGGATGATGAAGTGGAGAAAAAATTCAGACAAACAGTAGAAGAGCATACTGAAAATAAAAAAGGAGATTTAGGCAAAGCTATTACAGAAGCCATGAAGAAATGGATCGATGAGAAAGAACAAAGAGAAATAGCTGAAAGGCAGATGGAGCGCGGCAAAAAAGGATTATACAAGCTACCAAAAAACTGGAAGTTCAACAGAGACGAAATTTATGACAGAGGATAATGTCTTTCTTATAGACACAAATATCTTAGTTTATTACTATGATGCATCAGAAGCAGAAAAGCATAAAATTTCAAATGATTTGATAAACAAATGCTGGAAAAAAGAATTAGTTCTAGCAATATCTTCTCAAAACTTATCAGAGTTTTTCTCTGTAACAACAAGGAAAAATATTTTGACTAAAAAGATTGCAACAGAAATTATTTCTGATATAATAAAATTCTCAAATTTCATAAAAATTGATTTCACACACAATACAGTTCTAGACGCAGCTCATATATCAGAAGAACATAATATGCCTTACTGGGATTCCTTGCTTGCTGCAACAATGAGGCAGAATGGTATAGTTAATATTTACACGGAAAACACAAAAGACTTCAAGATGCCGTGGCTGAATGTAGTGAATCCTTTTGAAAAAAAGCACTAAAATTTATATTCTTCCAGCTTGTAAAGATTTGCAACAATAAGCTCTTTCCATTCGCCTATGATGTCTGTGTATTTTTGCTTTATTTCCATTTTTATTTTGTCGTAGTCGTGGGAGTTTTTTGCTAATATTACAAGATATATGTCATAGTCGCCCATCATGGAAAGCAGGTCTATGACTTTCGGGTTCTTTTTCATCTCTTCGATAAACTCGTCATATCGCTCCTGGTTTATGTTTCTTAGCTTAATGTATATGTGAATGCCCATTGTGAGCCCTAACTTGTGCACATCTGGTTGAATAGTATATTTTAGAATAACGCCGTCTTTCTCGAGCTTGTCCACCCTTTTCTTTGTAGAATCCACTGAAAGGTTAATTTTTCTGGCTATTGCTGTAAGCTTTGTCCTGGCATTTTCTGATAGAATATTGAGTATGCGCCTGTCTATCTCATCTATTTCTCTTATTTTTTCCTCTGGCTCTGTCCCTTTGTAACTCATACTCTTAATTTTTAAGATAAATATTTAAAATCATCTATTTTTTAAGGCTAAATTTGTTCAAACCTCTTATATTCTCTTAGTCAATGAATGTAATAGAGCCACTAAAAAGTGATGAAAAATGTGGTGTTTGATAATTGACGCCTAAGGGCGTCGGTTCGTGGAGGAGATTAAAATGAATTTGACATCAACAAAATGTGAATGCAAGACGGTAATGAACTTCGGCTTGAACAGCTCAGAGCCTGTGGTTTTTACAATAGAATGCGGAAGCCACAAACAGGCGCAGGATTGCGACAGCGCTGTGGATAACTCAGGCAGTCATAAGAATATAGAGTGCATGGAGCACGCGAGATGGTAATGTATGGCACAATCGCTTGCAGAAGAAGAGTACACGCTGTGTTTTTGCTTTGCAAGCAAGTTTTATGATTTTTTACATGAAGCACGTGTGCACATTTGAGGGATTATTATGAAAACAAAAAATATTGAAGGGGCTGAAGTGAAATTCAGTAAGCTGCTATACGTTACAGAATATACTTCTAGTTCTCATGTATTGGCTTCAGCTCCGATGATGGTTTTGCCGGAGGGCGGATTTTTATGACTAAAGAAATAAAAAGAAGTGGCGGAGACTACAATAAAGTTTTTCAAGATATTGCTAATAGGCACAGACCTCCAGATCATCATATAGATCCTTTTCCAAGGCATGGCTTGGCTGCTGCCTATGTTTTCACTAGAGCGATGGATACAGGTCAACTACGGGAAGCTTTAGAAGCTGAAATTGGAGTGAGCCCTAAAGTAGGAATTAAATATGCTGTGGAGGGAGATGTAGTCTTAAATCCCATTTTATATGTTTTGCCTGCTGGCGCGCCTAAAAATGTTCCGCGAAGATTTTTAGAAATAATACAGGAAAGAGGCTTAACAAAAACAAGCGCGGCTCTGATAAGAGGAGCTACAAATGTCAATATAATACGTGATGCAGTTATTGAAGCAGGACAAGTTCTTCATTCTGGTTTTCAAAATTTATATGGAAAATTGGGCGATGAAATTGGCTGGTATTTTCGCGAAGCTGGAGCAGTAAATACAAATCCGTTTGGAAGCTTTGACAAAGAAGTTCTTACTTCATATGACCCTGATTTAGCAGGAAGAGAAGTCGGAATGTTTTCTTTCGATTATCCATTGATGCGCTTAGACAGGCTTGTCAATCCGCGGTCGTATGCGCCTGGAATAAGAATTGAACCACTGGATGGAATAATTGGCGCAAAGGCAGATGATGCAAGATTGAGGTTGGAATAATGAACAACAAACTAACAGCAAACCTGCGCGTTGCAAACAGATACTTTGTAGACCCGCAGGAAAGGCATGGCATTCCTAGCTACAGAACTGTCATGATGGCTATGGGCTATCTGCTTGGAAAAAATACTCTGCTTACAGGAGAGCCAGGATTTTCTAAAACAAACGGCGCGAAAGTCCTAATGTCATTAATGTCAGGCTTGCCTGTTGATTTGTACGATGCAACACAGATACAAGGATCGCCTAATATCACAAGGTCTCAGGTTTCAGGAAGGCCAAATTACTATGCAATGCATACTTCTGGGGAAGAAACTGTATGGCCTGCGCATGTTTTTATGCCAGGAGCGCTCCTGGATGAATTTAACAGAACGCCTGCAAAATTACAGTCTGATGTTCTGGATATAGTTGAAACAGGAAGAACAACATCTGAGCTTGGCCATACTATTTACACAGGCAAAAAACCATTTTTTGCCACTGTTAATTATAAGGACGATGGCAACGGGCATCTTTCGCCTGCTCTTAACGACAGGTTTGATGTAAGCCTGGAGCTTGGTTACTTGGGACCATTTAACAGACAGGCAATTAGAGAAGCGAAAACAAACAGAAAAGACCTGACAGATGTTGAGTTGTCTGGTGAAATACTTAGAATACTTCAAAGTGAAAAGTCAGAAAATGAAAAACTTGACGCTGTCAGAAATTATCAAGAAAAGTTTGGGGAAGAACTTACAAAAAGAATAGGCAGGTATGGATTCAAACCATTCAAGGAAGGAGAGCTTGCTGAAATTGCAGAGAACATCAAAAGAATAGAACTTGTTCCAGAGGCTGCAATATATTTGGATTGCATAGAAGCAGAGATGAACACATCTCCTATGTATGGAGTGAAAAGAAGAAGCGACCGCCCTGTTGACAAGTCAACGCACGCAAAAGATTTGGCAAGCTCTAAAGTAAAAAATTCTTTATCGCCAAGGGCTACGCTTTCAATAGAAGATTATGCAAGAGCTCTTGCTTACCTTAAGGGTCAGGAAGAAGCAACAAAAGCTGATATCAATGAAGCTTCAATGCGCGTGATAAGTCACAGACTTGAGCCTGACGATGATTTTCTTGCGCAATATGAAGGAAAGGACAGGAAAACAAAAGGCACACTAAACGATGAACTTATATATGTTTTGCTGGAAGGAGTAGAGAATAATTTTCCAAATGTGCACAGGGCTGTTTCGCTGCTTTCAAATTATGGCGGACTTGATGAAGAACAAAAAAGAGAAGCTGATGCTGTGCTTTCAATGCCTGCGGACCAAATAGACCATCCGCTTGTAAGAGGATTTGTTGAGCAGATGAGGCGATAATATGTTATTCAATCCTTATGCTGTTGCAAGACCTGAAACAAAAGCAAGAATAGAAGTTGTAAGCAATCCTGTTTCTATAGCAGCAACTACTTACAAAGCTTGGTTAGATAATACACGAGACATATATGATGTATTTGAAGAGCGTCCTGCAAACAACAGAAAAAATCATGATCAAGACAAGTGTGATGTTTTATATGGAAAAGCTGAAAAAATGCTGCGAGAAGCATCGCGCTTATCAGGCATGAATAGCGAGCAATTTGCTCGCGCAGAAAAGCTGATTGTTCCGCACAGAAAAGATTACATAACAGACGGAGGTTATTTTGATTTTCATGGAAAGGCAGGATTATTTTTATCTGCTTTAATCAATGCAAGCAACCTAAACAGGCTTAGCGGATTGTTTAATCATACAATTCTTGGTTACAGGCTTGCTGAGGGCAAAACATTAATAGCAGAGCAAGGGTCTGATGTTACATGCTTGGCGCCATATGCAAGAGGAACTATTGTTAACATGGGCTCAGCTATTACAATGGCTGAGGAGTCTGAAGACGCAACTGTGATGAACTTTGATCCTGAAGGAAGAGAAGACGGCACAAATGTAAATGATATGTCTCCTCGCTCTTCTGGCGGAGTTCATGTGAATTTTGGAAAGATTCTTTCTGTTGGGGAAGAAGCTGAAGGCAGTGTTATAATTAATTTTTGGGATGCTGGATCGCTTGGACCAAATTCTAGAAACAGCGTGGTGTTGAATATACAACAAACGGGCGATATTGCTCACAATGCCAATGGCGGTGTGCATGTAAATCTTCTTTACGCTGGTCAAATAGGAGAAAAATCAGAGGGAAGCGTGCTTGCAAATTATGGTTTTCCATGCAGCGTAGCAGACGAAGCTGTTGACGGCAGTTATTTTAATAGCGGACGTGTATTTTGCAGGACAAAAAAAGAATTAGAAGAGCAAAAAAAACATAAACCAACTACGGAAGATGCTGTCAGAGCTCTTCTTGTAGGAACAAAGCCTTACTTTGACGAGCCAAGAGATACAAAATTATCAGAGTTGTTTGGAAGATTGGAAGGAAGGTTGGTTGATGCAGAGTTTGACCGCGCTGGAACAGGAAGAAAGCACTTCTTTTATTTGAGTGATCCGGAAACTGCAATCAAACTTGTCACAGAATATGACTGGAAAAAAATCAGGAAAGATGTTAATACAATAGCAGAACAAATAAAGGAGGCTGCAGCATGAAAACAGCTTACATAAATCTTGAAGACAAGGGAATAAGGGTTTTTGCCAGCTTTCTGAAACAATTAGAATCAGCAGGCATGCCTGCTGACAGGGCTTTGCCAGGCCTGCTTACACATGAAGCTGGCCATTATGTTGTTCATCCTCATGATTTGGCTGCGCAGATTTATTTGATGTCAGAAGCTGACACACATTTTGGAGAATTAGGAAAACAAATATTTGCAGTTTATACAGATGGCGCTGTAAATCTTGACTGCTTTCGTTCAGATGTAAGAGGTCCCATGCTTGCTGATGTTTATCGTAGCACAGTTAATCTGACAAGAAGTGCGCTTCACAGGATTATGGGCGGGTTTTACCAGGAACAAACAAAAACAGATTTAGGCATCACGCTTGATGAAGAAGAGAGAAAAATAGCCGCTAAGCTGAAAGAAATAGACTTCACGCAAAGATGGGACAGAGAGTATGCGCATGCAATAAACATGATATTATTTGGACAAAACATTGCTGATGTTTTGAAAGATTCTCCTAAAAGCATGACGCATAGCGTTGCTGTTACACCAGAAGATATTAACAGATACAAGGCAACGATCAAAACTTCGTGGTCTAAAGTTTTGGCAAGCTATGCTTATCCTCTTTTGCCAGATCCTGTGATGATTGAATATGAAGAAAACGAAAATTCACAATGCGACTCTAGAGAAGATGGCGAACAAGCAGCTTCTGCTCGGCAAAAAACTTCCGCAAGTAAAAGTAAAGGAAATAAAAAAGGCAGGGCTGAAAAATCTGATTCACAATGCGATTCTGGACAAGAAAAAAATGAAGGCAGTCGGAATCAATCCACAAATAAAAATAGCAAGGCTGAAAAATCAGATAGTCAATGCTGCTCTTCTGGAGAATTGAGTGAATATACAGATGATCAGCTTAATTCTGCATTGGATAGGGTTGCGCAACGGCATGATGTACATGAATATAGAAAAGCAGAGGAAATGATTAAAAGAAATAGAAAAGATTTTAAGAATAATTATACGCCTGAAGAAGATAATGATAAACAAGCTGGCACAGGCGGCGATGATGAAATACAATTGAATGATAAACTTGTACCATATTATGCGAGAAAAGCTGCTGGTTTTGGCTTGTACATAAGCAAAAGGCATGTTAAGGGGCAGGAAGAGGATATTCCGGAACAAGTGATTTTTGAAACAGGCGATGATGTAACAAGAATTAATCCGTATTCCAGCAGGGGCATTTTGCCAGGCATCACATCAAGAAGAGAACTGACAAGCGAACCAAAAGGAAGAGGGTATGATGACGGCGTAGCAGATTTGTTTGCATTTCTTGATACTTCAGGCAGCATGAGGCATCCTTCTCTGGACAGCGTAGCTGTTCTTTCAATGTTCATACTTGGAAGAAATTATCATGCAAACGGTTCAAGAATTGGATTAGGAAATTTCTCGCGTGAAATGCTTTTAGTGCCGCCAACACGCGAGCTGGAAGAATATTATAGAGCAGCGTGCGCATACTGGGGCGGAGGCACTGTGCTTGATGTTGGTAGAATAAAAATGGCAATGTCACAAATGGGGAAACAGTTAGATGATGAAACAATAGGAAATCCTGAATTAAGAAGAAACATCATGAGTGAAAATGGGTTGCGGGAGGAAGACTTTCAAAAGAAACACGTCGGAATTGATTTAGGGTATCTGTTTAGCTCCCTCTAAGGAAGCTTACCAGCGTGCTGAACAAATTTAATCCATTAAGCTTCCAAGTAGCAAAACAACTCATTATGACTTCGTGCACTCTTGCGCCTGATTGACTTCTCAAGCCTCCAATTATTTTT
>ORJL010767298.1_pt1 | contig 18527 bp, 11 predicted proteins | sample 1779941 | NCBI WGS metagenome assembly ORJL01 (sample SAMEA104232317, study PRJEB22302) | groundwater metagenome | biome: forest; feature: aquifer; material: groundwater | place: USA | collected 2011-08-07 | depth 5.8 m | reverse complement strand
TGCTGCTCGCGGCGGAGCTCGACGGTCGCCGCGCCGCGGATCTCTGGCGCCGCGCGGTCTTGCTTGCGCCTCGCGGCGAGCTCGCGGACGTCGCCCACTGGCGGCTGGCTCTGCGCGCCCTGCGCATGGATCCGCCCGACGCGCGCGCCGCGGGCGAGCACCTGCGGGCGCTGGGCGCGATCCGTCCGCGCTCGCCGCTCGCCGGCTCTGCGCGCGCACTCCTGCGCTCCCTGGACCGCCCGGGTCCGGGGCGGCGGCACCCCCTCACGGACTTTCCCGCAGCGCTGCAGGCGCACGACGCGTGCGTGGCCACCGCGCTCGCGCTGGTCGCGCGGTGGTGGCGCCACCGCGCGCGATTGCCCCGGCGCGGCGTTGCCCGGGGCGTGCCGTTCCTCGAGGTCCCCGCCGCCGCGCGCCGGCTCGGACTGGCCACTGCGCCCGTGCCCCTCACCCCCGCCGGGCTCGTCGCCTGCCTCGCCCGCGGCATCCCGGTGCTGCTTCCCGAGGAGGAAGGGGAAGGCCATCTGACGGTCGCGATCGGGTATGACGAGCGATGGCGGATCGTCGAACTGCGCGACCCGGCATTTCTCGACCCGGTGGAGGAGCCGCTGTCCGCGGTCGCGCGCGCAGCGTGGCGCCGCGGAAGCCTGGGCCTGGCGGCGGCGCCGCCGGAGATCGCGCTGCCCGTCTTCGCGGCCGCGGAGCAAAAGTGGCGGGCGCTCGTCGAGGCACACGCGCTACGCGTGAGGGGCCGGACGGACGCGGCGATCCGGCGCGCGACCGGGGCGGGACCGGCCGCGCGTGCCTTCGCGGTGGAGGCGTTGTTGCTCGCGGGCCGGCATCCGGAAGCCCTGCGGGCTGCGCGATCGTGGGCCGCGTCCGGGCCGCGAAATCGCGCGTGCGCCCAGGCGCTGGGGGACGCGGCCTGGGTCTGCGGCCACCCTTGCGAGGCGGAGCAGGCCTACCGCCGGGCGTTGCGGCGGGCGCCGCGCGACAAGGTCGTGCTCTCCCGCCTGGGCGCGGTGCTGCTGGAGGCCGGCCGGGCGCGTGCCGCGCGACGCGCGCTGCTCGCCGCCTGCGACGCGGAGCCGGACGACCCGGACCTGCACCGGCAGCTCCGCCAGGTCGCGTCCGCGCTCGGCGACCGCCGCCTGGCGGCGGAGGAACGGGAATGGGAACGACGACATCGTGGCTGATCGTCCAGGAGGCCACGTCATCCACGTCCGCGGGCGCCCCGCGCCGACAATCAAGTCCGCAACCGGCGCGGATCGGCGGATCGGCCCGGGAATTGACTCGGCAGGCGGGAGAATCCTATCATGTACATGCGGCCGGGCACCGCCCAGCGCGGCCTCCGCCGCAACCGACGGAACTACGGATAATACGGATTGACGGGATTGCACGGATTGTCCAACGGCAGAAGGGGTTGTTCCTGGCAAGATCGTCGAAAATGCGCCGATGTTGCCGGTGGGTACTGCGGATCGATCCGCCCCGGCGCAGGTTCCGGAAGGGGAGCGCCCACCCGCGCCCGGGGGATCGGAGTTTTTCCGATCTGGCATGGAGCGGGCGCACGGTGCGCGCCGATGAAGAGTACAGGGGTGATCGACAACTCGCGGGGTGGCGACCGATGATCCACATGGAGCCCAACGTCGTCATGCGCTTCTGCACCTTCATCGACGAATTCGTCAAGGTGCGGCGCTTCACTCCCGGGGAGGTCGAGTGCCTGCTCAGCCGCAGCCGCATCGGCAGCAAGCGGGCGTACCAGCAACTGGTCGTGAATGCGTGCATCGTGCACTACAGCGAGGTGGTGCGCGGCCACTTCGAGGCGCACGGAGGAACCGAAGCGCACGCGGAGGCGGAAGCGGCCTTTTACCGCGTGGCGGTCGAGGTCAACCCCGCCCTCGAGATCGGCCGGGTCGAGCTTCCGGTCGCCGACGACGCGCGCACGTCGGGCCTCCACCTGCTCGAGCCGGCCGCGCTCCCGGTCGCGGCCGTCAGCAAGGCCGCCGAGGCCGAGCAGATCGAGCGCCAGCTGCGCCGGCGGGTGATCGGCCAGGAAGAGGCGATCGCCACGGTGGCGCGCGCCATCCGCCGCGCCATGGTGGGCCTGCGCAGCCTGGAGCGGCCGATCGGCACCTTCTTCTTCGTCGGCCGCACCGGCGTGGGCAAGACCGAGATGGCCAAGGCGATCAACGAGGCGATGTTCCGCGACCTCTCGAGCCTCATCCGAGTCGACTGCTCGGAGTTCTCGCAGCCGCACGAATACGCAAAGCTGATCGGCGCGCCTCCGGGCTACGTCGGCCACAGCGAAGGCGGCTTTCTCACCGACGCGATGCGCAAGCGGGGCCAGGGCGTGGTCCTGTTCGACGAAATCGAGAAGGCAGACCCGCGCATCCACGACCTTCTGCTGCAGATCCTCGACGAGGGCTTCGTGACCGACAACCAGGGGAACCGGGTGTCGTTCCGCGAGGCGATCGTGATCCTGACCTCGAACGTGGGCGTCGAGGCGATCGAGGAGAGCATGCGGGAGCGAATGGGCTTCCGCGGGCATGCGCCGTCGACGGACCGGCCGCGCCTGCTGGCGGAGACGCTGCTGACGCTGCGCAAGACCTTCCGCCCGGAGTTCGTCAATCGCATCGATCAGGTGGTGATGTTCCGCTCGCTGTCGATCCAGGATTGCGAGACCATCGTCGAGTTGCTGCTCGAGGAAGTGCGCGAACACGCACGGCGGGCGCGGCTCGAGGTGGAGTTCACGCGTCCGGTCGCGCGCCTGCTCGCGCGCTGCGGCTTCAGCGCGGAATTCGGCGCCCGCGAGCTGCGGCGCACGGTCGAGGAGAAGGTCGAGGCGCCGCTCAGCGACCTGGTGCTCTCGGGAAAGGCCGGCGCCGGTTCGCACATCTTCGTCACGGTGCGCAAGGACCAGTTGCGCTTCCAGCGGAACTGACGGCCTACTTCCCCTCCTTCTCCTTCTGCGCGCGCAGGGTCCGGATCTGCTCCTCGGCCCACGCGCGGTGCTGCGGCACCAGCCGGCCGCCTTTTTCGAAAGCCTCGATCGCCTCGTCGATCCGGCCGACCTGCTGCCGCAGCCGGCCGAGATTGAGCCAGGCGACGACGTTTCCCGCCGCGATCGCGGCGAGCAGGTCGCGCTCCGCATTGGCGAAGGCTTCGGCCGCGTCGCGCCGGTGGGCCTGCAGCGCCATGGCGAGCGAAAGCCACGCGCTCGCCCGATTGCCCAGGGCGGGCAGGTACCCGGGCTTCACCGCGAGCGCCGCATCCGCGTCCGCGATCGCGCTGCGGAGGGCGGCTTCATAGTCCCCGCCGAAGACGGCTTCGGCCTGGCCCAGGTAGAGCCAGGCCACGCTCCGATTGACCTGCGCGGAAAGGCGCCCGGGCTCCCGGGCCAGGGCGCGCCCGGCGTCCCCTACCGCCTCGCGGAGCATCTCGCGCGCGTCCTGGTTCCGCTGGTGCATGCGGAGAGCCAAGGAGGTGGCCGCCGCAGCCCGCTGGTCCCACGCTCCCGCTCGCTCGGGTGCACGTCGGCCGACCTCCCCGAAGTCCGCCATCGCCGCGCGCAGGGCATCCTCCGGATCCAGCCCGCGGGTCGCGAGCGCACCCGCGAGCGCGAGCCGGGACGCGCCGCGGATGTAGAGGGCGTCAACGAGCCCGGGCAAGATAGCGAGCGCGCGCTCAGCGGCGGCGACCGCCGCGTCCAGGTCTTCCCGCGGGTCGGCGCCGCGCGCCGCGAGGTGCTCTCCCCGCAGCTCGCGCGCCTGGGCGAGATGGACCTGGGCCCAGGCATTCCCGGCATCCGCGGCCGCGGCCGCCGCAGCGTCCTGGAGCGCCGCTTCGAGGCCGGGAAGCGGGTCGCCTCCCGCGGCCCCCTCGGCCCTTGCGATGTCGACCCGGATACCCGCGCGATTGCTGAGCGCCATGGCATGTCCGGGCTGGGCGGCGAGCAGCTCGTCGCATGCCGCGAGGGCCTCGCGCAGCGCCGGGAGCGGATCCTGCCCGGCTGCCGCCACCGCCCGCGACAGGAGCAGGGTCGCGTGGGCGCGATTGAATCTCGCCGCGCCCCGGGCGGCGGGCATGCGCCCGGCTTCGGCAAAGTCGGCGATGCCGCGCCGGAACCACGCGCGTCCGTCGCCCGACGCGGCGGCTTCGGCCGCGCCCAGGGTGACCGCGACCACCCCGCGCAAGAGCAGCGCCGACGCATCTCCCGGCAGCCGCGCGACCGCCTGGTCGTGGGCGTGCATCCCCTCGACCAACGCCGGCCGCGGATCCTTCCCTTTCGCTTGTTCCGCGAGCGCCTGCGCCAGCAGCGCGTGCCCGCGCATCGACCAGGCCGAGGCTCGCTCCGGCCACGACTCGACCGTGCGCCGGAACGCCTCCGCCGACACGGAGAACCGCGACTGCAGATAGAGCGCGATGCCGCGGATCTCCCAGGCGCGCGGGTGCGCCAGACCCTCGGTGAGCTGAACGGCCGCGGCACAGGACTCCGGCCCGCCGCGCCGGGCCGCCGCCAGCGCCCGGCCGATCCGCCGCTCGATCGCGTCGACCGCCCCGAGGGCTGACGCCGGCCCCCGGCCGAGGCTCTGCCCGGCGGCGTCGGTCGCGTCGTCGGCCGCCGCCGCGCCCTCCATGCGGTCGAGGTCGCCCAGCCCGCGCTCGCGCCATTGCCGCTCCTGGGGCGTCTCCTCGCGCGCGACCTTCAAGCGCATGCCCCCGGGGCCGGCCTCGGTTTCGGGAAGCCCGCGCGACCGCGAGTAGCGCTCGAGCAGCTCGGAGCCGCGGAGCAACCAGCTCGCCGCGGCCTCGGGGGCCAGGGCACAGGCAAGATCGAACTCGGGATCGGCCTCGGCGGCGCGCTCCGCCAGGACCAGCGCGCGACCGCGCCAGGCGTGGGCGACCCGCAGGTCGGGCTCCTCGCGGAGGACGGTCTCGAGCAGGGCCAGGGGCTGCTCGGCGAGCGCGCGGCGCGCCTCGAGGGTGAGCCGGACGCTCATGGTCTTGTCCTCGAACTCGCGGACTTCGTGCGCCACGCGCTCCAGCACGCGGCGGGTCCGCTCGCGGGTCGCGCGGCGGGCCTCCTGCGCGGCGAGCAGCGCGGCGGCGACGACGACGACGACGGTCAGGACGGCGGCGATGCGGCCGCGGCGGCGCACCAGGAACCGGCGCGCGGCGTCGAGCGGGCCGCGCGGGCGCGTACGCACCGGTTCGCCCGCGAGCCAGCGGTCCAGTTCGGTCGCCACCTCTCCCGCGTCCGGGAAGCGGCGGCGCGGGTCCTTCTCCAGGCAGCGCAGGCAGATCGCGTCGAGATCGGCGGGGACACCCGGCGCGCTCCGCGAGGGAGGCGACGGCTCGACTTCGGACACCCGGTAAAGCAGGTCGCCCACGTTCGGCGATTCGAAGGGCGGGACGCCGGTCAAGGCGTCGTAGAGGAGCGCGCCGAGCCCGTACACGTCCGTCCAGGGGCCAATGCGATCGATCTGGCCCCGCGCCTGCTCGGGCGCCATGTAGCAAGGCGTGCCGAGCACCGCGCCGCTCGCGGTCAGGCGCGCGCGCTCCGCGGAATCGAGGGTCAGGGCGAGCCCGAAGTCAACCACGCGGGGGCGGCCCTCCGAGTCGACCAGCACGTTGTCCGGCTTGAGGTCGCGATGGATCACTCCCTCGCGGTTGGCGTAGGCGATCGCGTCCGCGACGCGGGCGACCAGCCGCGCGGCCTCGCGCGGGTCCCGGCCGCGCTCGCTCATGTGCTCCATGAGCGGCTTCCCGGCCACCTCGTCCATCACGAGCCAAGCGCGGCCGTCGACCTCGCCGACGCCGTGGACCGCGACGATGCCCGGATGGCGCAGCTTCGCCGCCGCGCGCGCCTCCCGGCGAAACCGTTCGACCGCCACCCGGTCGAACCCACCTTCGTCGCGGAGCAGCCCCTTGATCGCGACCGTGCGCCCGAGTTCGGGATCGTGGGCGCGGTAGACCATTCCCATGCCGCCGCGGCCGAGCTCGGCCAGCAGGGTGAACCGGCCGAGCGTCTTGCCCGCGACCGTGCCCGCGAGGGTGCTGGGAGCGCCTCCCTGCACATCCTGCGGCGCGAGGGTGCTGGGAACGCCTCCGGGCGCTGCCGAGGCCGCGTGGTTGCTCGGAACGCCGCCGGTCCCTGCCGGCGCCGCACGAGCGCCCGGAACGCAGCCGAGCTTCGCCAGCGCCGCGAGGTCGCCCGTGCGCAGCACGCCCCGCGGGAGGTCGACCGGGCCCGTCTCACCGACGGGTTCCGCGTGACGGGCCGCCGAGTCGCCAAACTGTGCGATCCCGCCCGCCGCGGCCACCGACCGGGTCGGGAGCGCCGCCAGCAGCCCCAGCGCCTCGAGCTCGCCCCGCTCCACGTACTTCCGATCGAGGAGCGCCTGCAGCACGCCGGCCGGGTCGTCGGGTCGGGCGCACCCGGCGCGACACTCGGCCACCTGCGACGGCGTGACCGCGCCCCGTTCGAGCAACCGGGCGATCGCGTCGGGCGCCTCGCTCACTTCTTGTCTTGCCCCTTCTCCGGGTCCTTGGGGGCGGGGGGCGGGCCGATGTCGCGCAGGATCTCATCCAGGGCGGCGCGGATTTTGGCGAACTCCGCCTCCGCGCCGGCCGACATCGAGCCCAGGCCGCCGATCAGGTCCTGGAGCCCGATCACCGCGTCCGAGATCGCGCGCGCCGCCTTGTTGTGGTGGATCGTCGTGCGGACGCTGCGGAAGTCGATCGCCCGGACGTCCGCCTCCGAGACCTGCTTCAGGAGCGCGTCCGCCGGGACCGCCGACTTCGGGTCCGCCACCGCCCGCCTCACCTCCTCCAGCCGGGCGGCGAGGTCGTCGCGCAACCCGGCGTACATCGCGCGCGACTCCTCCTTCTCCCGGGCGACGTCCAGCGCGGTGCCGACCTCGATCTTGCAGGTGCCGACCACGCTGCCGTCGGGACCCCGCGACTTGTCGAACTTCGCGCTCCTCTCGAATTTCTGGACCGCCTCGAGCACCGCTCCCCCCGGCTGCCGGTCGAGCGCGCAGCGCGCCTCCACCACGTACGTACCGCTCGCCATCGGCTTCTTCCACGATCCCATCTCGCTGCGGAAGGCATGTTCCTTCACCGCGACCATGTACCACGCAAAGTAGTGTCCCGGATTGCTCGCCTGGGCGATGCCGATGGCGAACCGGGTTCCGTCCGGGTACCGCGTCTTGCCCTTCACGTGCACGAGGCGATGGGTCTTCCCCCGGTCGGCGAATTCCTCATAGGTCGCCTCCACGGTGATCGGGTCCTCGGCCGCGACCGCGCGGGCGAAGGCGAGCACGGCGATGAGGACGAGCCACCCGCCCCGCGGCGCACACATGGATGCAATCATGGCAACCGGTCCTCCATTCGGATCATTCGTACCGCAAGGCATAGACTGGATCGAGGCGCGCGGCGCGCCATGCCGGGTAGATGCCGCTCGCGATCCCGGTGATGACGGAGATCCCGAGCCCGAGGCCGAGGAATTCGGCGCTGAGCGCGACCGGGCGACGGCTCAGAAGCTCGACGGCGAGGGTGGCCCCGGCCCCCAGGGCGAGTCCGATGGCCCCGCCGGTGACGGAGATCACCACCGCCTCGACCAGGAACTGGAGCAGGATGTCGCGGTCCTTGGCGCCGAGCGCCTTGCGGATGCCGATCTCGCGGATCCGCTCCATCACCGCCGAGGTCATGTTGTTCATGATGCCGATGCCGCCGACCACCAGGGCGATGATCGCGGCGCAGGAGGCGACCCACCAGGCCACGCCGACCACGCGGTTGGTGGTGGCGATGTACTGCTTCATGGTCTCGGTCTCGTAGCGGAAGCGCCCGGCGTGCGAGGCGAGCAGCACGGTCTCGATCTGCTTGGCCGCCGCGTCCGCGTCCTCCATGGTCGCCGCCTCGGCCTGGAGCACGGGGATGCCGTCGAGCCCGTACTTGTCCTGGAAGACCGTGTAGGGGATCACCAGCCGGTTGTTCGCGGTCTCGCCGCCCAGGCTGCCGATGCTGGCGAGGAAGTCGCGGTTCTTCTCGGCGAGCACGCCGATCACCTCGAACTTGCCGAGGCCGAAGTCGATCTTCCCGCCGCGCGGGTCGCCGATCGCGCCGAACAGCTCCCGGCGGGTGTCGGTGCCGATCACGCACACCTTCCGGCGGGCGCGCACGTCTCCCGGCGCGAGGAAGCGCCCGAGCAGCATCTTCTCGTCGGCGATATGGAAGTAGTCGGCGTCGACCGCGACGATGCGGGTGCGGGAATACTTGGCCCCACGACGCGCCCAGACGCCCCACTTGCCGTAGAGCGGGGAGACGCGGCGCACGGCGCCGCAGACTTCGCGCACGCGCTCGACGTCGCGCTCGATCACCGCGTCGCCGCTGCGCTCCAGGCGGGTCGGGCGGTCGCTCGCGGCGCGACGCACCCAGAGCGACTTGGTGCCGAAGGTCTCCAGCTCGGCGAGGATGAACCGGCGGCCGCTGGTGCCGACCGCGCCGATCGCGGTCACGGATCCCACGCCGATGATCACCCCGAGCATGGTGAGCACGGAGCGGAACGCGTTCGCGCGCATCGACTGGAAGGCGATGCGCACCGATTCGACGATGATGGAGGGGATCACGCGACGGCCCTCCGGCGGAAGACCCGGCACGCGCGGCGCAGCCTTTCCCGTTCGACGATCGTGCGGTGGCTCACGCGACGATCCTCCCATCCCGCAAGCGGACGATGCGGTGCGCCCGGCGGGCCTTTTCCTCGTCGTGGGTGACCATGATGAGGGTGATCCCCTGCTGCACGTTGAGGTCGACGAAGACCGACATGATCTCCTCGCCGGTCGCGGAATCGAGGTTGCCGGTTGGCTCGTCGGCGAGGAGAATCGCGGGGCGCGAGACCAGGGCGCGGGCGATGGCGACCCGCTGCTGCTCGCCGCCCGAGAGCTGATTGGGAAAGTGCCCGAGCCGGTGGCCGAGCCCGAGTCGCGAGAGCGCCACGCGGGAGCGCTCGTCGCGTTCGCGCGCGCCGACGCCGGAGTAGACGAGCGGCGTCGCGACGTTGGCCACGGTGTCGAGGCGCGCGAGCAGGTTGAACTGCTGAAAGACGAACCCGATCCGCGCGTTCCGGATCTCGGCAAGCCGGTTGCGGCCGGCGCGGCTGACGTCCTGCCCGTCGAGCAGGTAGCGCCCGGCGCTGAGTTGGGTGAGGCAGCCCAGGACGTTCAGCAAGGTGGATTTGCCCGAGCCGGAGGGCCCCATGATCGCGACGAACTCCCCGGGCGCGACGCGGAAGTCGGCTTCGCGCAGTGCCGAGACGGGGACGTCGCCGACGTCGTAGGTCTTGGAGGCGGCTTCGAGGAGGACGACGGGGGTCATCGGGAGTCCCCACATTCCATGCGGCGATCGTCTGCTCGAGGCCGCGCGCGACACGGCCTCGAGCGCAGGTGCGAGTGGCATCCGGCCGCAATCTCGCACGAGCGTAGCCGAGGCCCCTCGGGGGAGTCAAGTCCGCCGCGGCGAATCGGCGAATGCACTCCGCTACTGCCCCGCCGACCCGGCGGCTTCGCCCTTGCCCGCGGCGTCCCCGTCAGGCGCGACTTCGCCGAGCATGCCCTCGCTCACCGGCTGGCCAAGCAAGAGCACGACCGTGTCCCCCTTCGTGAGCCCCTCGCGAATTTCGGCGTCGCGCGAATTCTGCAGGCCCATCGTCACCGGCCGGCGCCGGACCACCCCGCCGGCCAGCACCCAGACGAAGCTGCCGCCGCCCCGCACCTCCTCCACCGCCTCGACCGGCACGAGCACGCAGCCGTCCGCGCTCGCATGGATCACGCGCACGTCCACCTGGTTGCCGATGCGCAGGCCTTCGTCGGGCACCACCTCGCCCTCGAGCTCGACCACCACCTTGACGACCGTCGACTCGCGCTCGATCCGCGCCGAGGGATGGATCTGCACCACCTTCCCGGGAAACGTCCTGCCGGGAAGGCTGTCCGCCGTGACCTCCGCCCGATTCCCGACGCGGATCCGCGGCGCGTCCACCTCGTCGACGAACGTGGTCACCTTGAGGCGGTCGGTGCGGGCGATGCGGAACAAAGGCTTCCCCGGGACCGTCCACTCCCCTTCCTCGACGATCTTCTCGACCACCGTGCCGTCCTCGGCGGCGTGGCACAGCATCTTGTCGAGCTGGGAGAGCGCCAGGCCCAGTTCCTTCTCGAAGAGCGACCGGGACAGGCGGGCCAGGTCGCAGCGGATCTCGAGCGCTTCGAGGCGCTGTTTCGACTCGCCCGCGAAGGGGATCAGAGAGCGGGTCGTCTTCAGCTCCCGCTCGACGTCCTTGATCTCGAGTTCGGCCTTCGCCACCCGGTCCTTGGCCTGATCGAGGCGGTTGCGCGCGTCGGCGGTGTCGTAACGCACGAGCTCCTGCTCGGCGCGCACGAGGTCGCCTTCCTTCACCAGCACCGCCTGGATCCGGCCTTCGCCGGCGGCGCGCACGGTGAGGTCGCGCAGCGACTCGACCCGGCCCGGCGCGGTGACCTCGGCCTGGATCGAGCCGACGCGGGACGCGGAGCATGGGAGCGGAACCGGCCATCGGGCTTCGCGCTCGCGCACCGCCCACACGCCCACGGTCGCCGCGGCGACCAGGACGAGCAGGGTGAGGAATCGCTTCACGTGCGTCGAACCCCTTCAGAGCCCAAATCCCATGAAACTCCCAAACCCCAACGCCGTTTGTGGAGTCCACTCAGGAGTTTCGTCGCGCCGCGATGAAATGGAGAGATCGTACTACCGGGCTCCCGTCGTCCGGCGAGCAGCGCGATCCCCCATCAATCGCCGAGGACCACCGGCTTGAGCCGCACGATGCCGATCGGGTGGAGCCGGTAGCCGGAGACCCGCTTGCGCGACGCCGCGTACTCGGGCAGATAGGCGAGCGGCAGCATCGGCACGTCCTCCAGGATCTGCTTCTGCGCGTCATGGTAAAGCCCGAGCCGCTTCGCCGGCTCGAGCTCCTTCTGCGCCGCGACCAGCAGGTCGTGCACCGCGCCATTGCGGTAGAAGCTCACGTTGAGCGCGCTCCCCGGCACGGCGTTGTCCTGGTCGAGCAGCGCATAGAGGAAGTTGTCCGGGTCGCCGTTGTCGGTGATCCAGCCGAGCAGGCACATGTCGTGCTCGCCATGGCGGACCTTCTCGCGATACGTCTGCCAGTCGAAGGACACGATCTTGGTGCGGATGCCGACCGCGCGGAGGTCCTCCTGGAGGATCTGCGCGACCTTTTGCGGCTCCGGCATGTACGGGCGCGGATTGGGCATGGCCCACAGGTCGGCTGCGAAGCCGGAGGCGAGGCCGGCCTCCGCGAGCAGGGCCTTGGCCTTGGCCGGGTCGTAGGGCCAGGACTGGAGCTTGTCGTGGTAGCCCCAGACGGTGGGCGGGATCGGATTGGGCCCGGTGCTGCCGTGGCCGCGCAAGGCGAGCTTGATCACCTTGTCGCGGTCGACCGCGTGGGCGACGGCGCGGCGCACGCGCGGGTCGTCGAACGGCTTGCGCCCGGTGTTCATCGCGAGGTAGCCGAAGTTCATCCCCGGCACCTCGAGCAGGGTCAGGCCTGGGTCTTCCTTGACCGCGTCGAGGTCGGAGAGGTTGAGGCCGTCGATCAGGTCGAGTTCGCCGGACTTGAGCAGTTGGAAGCGCACGGAGTTCTCGGGGATCGGCCGGAAGATCACGCGGTCGACCTTCGGCCGGCCGTCCCAGTAGTCGGGGTTGGCGTCGAGGACGATGCGCTCGTTGCGGTCCCAGCGCACGAACTTGAACGGCCCGGTGCCGACCGGCTCGAACGGGAAGCGGTCTTCCTTTTCCTTCACCGAAGCCGGGCTGAAGATCATCGCCGGGAACATCGCGAGATTGGCGAGGAAGGTGGCGTTGGGCTGCTCGAGCTGGAAGACCACGGTGGCGGGGTCGGGGGCGGCGATCTTGTCGATGACTTCGTAAAAGCTTCGGTAGGGAAAGTTGGCGTCGTACTTGTGCGGATTGTCCGGGTTGAGCAGGCGGTCGAAGCAGAAGACCACCGCAGAGGAATCGAAGGGCGTGCCGTCGTGGAACTTGACGTTCGGGCGCAGCTTGAAGGACCAGGTCTTGCCGTCGGCGGAGTGCTCCCATGACAGGGCGAGGCAGGGGACGATGTCGGGGCCGTCCGGGCCGTACGTGACGAGCGTGTCGAAGACGTTGGTGCAGACCTTGACCGACTCGCCGTCCTCGATGTCCTGGGGGTCGAGCTTCTCGGAGTCGGCTCCGCGTCCGTAGACCAGGGTCTCGAGGGTCGGCTGGGCGAGTGCGGAAGGGCAGGCGGAAACGAGCAGGGAGGCGAACGCGAGAGCGGCCGCGAGGGCGGCGAGTCGCGAGCGGGGGCGGGTCATTTGGACTCCTCGGAGTTCTTGGTGGGCCGGGTCCCGGGGCGGGTGCGGAGGCGATGGCCGCGGGAGAACTCGAGCTTGATGGGGATCTCGGGGTAGTGCATTTCGGCGCGGAACTTGTTGGCCAGGTTGCGCCGGTAGTCCATGGGGAAGAGCTCGGGGTCGTTGACGAAGAGCATGATGTGGGGCGGGCCGACGCCGACCTGAGTGCCGTAGAAGATCTTGGCGCGGCCGCGATTGCGCGCGCGCGGGCCGGGCCACGCCTTGGCGCGCTCGACCACGTCGTTGAGCTGCTTGGTGGGGATGCGCTCGTGGGCCTGGCGGTAGAGGTCGAGGGCGATCTCGACGGTCTGGAAGACGTTGAGGCCGCGCAGGGCGGAGAGGAGGGAGATCGGCGCATAGCAGAGGGTGGGCAGGGTCCGGGAGACGTACTTCGCGTACTGGTCGATGCCGACGGGGCCATTGCCCCTCGCCTGGAGGAGAACCTCCGGGTTGCTGCCGGTGCGGTCTTTGCCCCTCGCCTGGACCAGATCGTACTTGTTGATGCCGAGCACGGTGGGCTTGGCCAGTTCGTCGACGGCGATGGCGATCTTCTTGTCGACTTCGGTCACGCGCACGCCGGCGTCAATGAGGAAGAGGACGACGTCGGCGCGCTGGATGCTGGCTTCGGTGCGCTGGCGGCTGTGGTATTCGATGGGATCGATGATCTTGCCCTTCTTGCGCAGGCCGGCGGTGTCGATGGCGATGAACTCGCGCCCTTTCCAGGAGAAGGTGACGTCCACGCTGTCGCGGGTGGTGCCGGGGATCTCGGAGACGATGACGCGTTCCTCGCCGGCGAGGGGATTGACCAGGGTGGACTTGCCGACGTTCTGGCGGCCCACGATGGCGAGCTTCATGGGCGGGAGGGCGCCGACCTCCGCGGGGCGGGCGGCGCGCAGCTCCTCGGGGAGGGCGGCGAGGACGCGGTCGAGGAGGGTCGTGAGGCCGAACCGCTGCTTGGCCGAGACGGGCACGGGTTCGCCGAAGCCGAGCTCGTAGAAGTCGGCGACGGAAGCCTCCCAGCGCGGGGCGTCGACTTTGGAGACGCCGATGACCACGGGCTTGCGGGACTTGCGCAAGAGGGCGGCGATCTCGGTGTCGACCGGGGCCCGGCCTTCGCGCGAGTCGACCAGGAAGACGATCGCATCCGCCTCGGCGAGGGCGACGTCGACCTGGTGGCGCACCGCGGTGGCGATCGGGCTGCCCGCGGGGTCGGTGATGCCTCCGGTGTCGACCATGAGGAGCGGGACGCTCTTGTAGCGGGTGGCGACCGCGACGCGATCGCGGGTGGTCCCCGGGGTCGGGTCCTCGATCGCGATGCGGCGGCCGACCACGGCGTTGAGCAGGGTGGACTTGCCCACGTTGGGGCGACCGACGATGGCGATCACGGCGGAGCGGGCTCGTGCGTTCATGCGTGGGATGCTACACCGGCGGACGCGGGCGGGCAAGGGATGTACGCGGAAGTGCGCGACATCGAGGTCCCGGCAGAGTATCCTCGGCGGGTGTTCGCGGCGAACCTGGCCCACGGCGAGGCGCGCCGAGGCACAACCAATCGCTGTGCCAGGTGCGCCCGGCCGAACCTGCTGAATCCGTGTGGACTGGGCACGAGGTCGCGCCCGGAGGGGAGCGCGCGAGCGGAAGACGGCTCTCCGTCCGGGAGAGCGCGCGGGCGGGAGACGGCGCTGGGAGTCCGGGTCCGCCGCGGGATGGGCGAACGCGAGGTCGCGCATGATCGCATGGCTCGGGAGCGCGCTCGCGATCGCGATCCTCGCGGCATGGGGCGCGCGCACGACGGGGGATCTGCTCGGCGAGAATCGCGCCGCGGTGACCGTGCCGGCGGGGATGGTCTTCGGCCCGACGGTGTTCGCCGTGTTGGTGAACCTCCTCGGCCGCGCGACCGGGGTGCAGGGCGGGGCGCTCGTCGTGCTGGCCGGGATGGCGTCCTGGACCGTGTATCGCGGGAACGTGGCGCCGCGCCGCTGGACTTGGGGAACCGGCCCGGGCCTGCGGCGAGCGTTCGTCGCGGGCGCCCTGCTCTTGGTTCCGCTGGGGATCGTGGGTGGGATCACCACCTGGCCGGCAGACCCGGAGTTCCACGTACCCCTGGTCGCCACGATCGCCAATGGCAACCTTCCGGTCCGGGACCCATTCGCTCCCGAACTCTCGATCGCGTACCACTTCGGCGCCGACCTGTGCGCGGGCGCGCTCGCGTCGCTGACCGGTCTGCCGCCCTGGCAGGCGTGCGTTCCGGTGATGGTCACGTACGCCCTCGGCCTCTGGGGCCTCGTGCTCGCGCTCGGCGGGCTGCCGGGCGGCCCGGGCGGCCCCGGGGGCGACGAGCTCCTGCGGGAGCTTCCGAGTGGCCCGCGCGGCGACGAGTTCGGGCGCGAGCTGCCGGTGAGGGGGCGCCCGGTGCCCTCGGATGGTGCGAGCGCGGTCACTCCGCTCCGCGGGGAGCCGGAGCGCGAATCTCCGTTGGGGGGGATTCTCGCGGCGATCCTGGTATTCTTCGGCGCGGGTTTCCGGTTCGCGGGCCTGGCGGAGACGCCGTTCGGCCGCGGGGTGGCCGACGCGTGGGCGGGCCGCGGCGCGTGGCCCGATCTCGGCGACCTCGCCGCCTCGGTCGACTTCGGCCTGATCACCAACGAAATGGACGGCCCGGCGGCCTCCAGCCTGTGGTCGCCGGTGTTCGTGCCCGGGTACGCCGTGCTTTTCGTCTTCCTGCTCACGATGCGGTCGTGCCTCGCCGACCCGCGTCCGCTGCGGATCTTCGCGGCGGGGCTCCTGCTCGGCGCGGCGGAGTTGTTCCGCGGAGACCTGTTCGTGCTCGCGCTGCCGGCGACGGCCCTGCTGGCCTGGTTGGCGGGCGATCGCGCGGGCGGCGTCCGCACGCGATGGCGCGTGCCCGCGGCGGTGGCGGCGCTGGGGATTGGGCTCGCGATCTTCCAAGGGGCCGTGGTCACCTCGATGGTTCGCGTCCACCTGGGATGGGAGCCGGGCGACGCACTCGGCTTCGCGTGGAAGCACCCGCCGCACTGGGTCGTGCACGACTGGGCCGTGACCGCGGGGCAGAAGCTGCGCCATGTGGTCCCGGGCGAGGCCGGGTGGACCGGGCCGTTCCTGCGCGACGCAGCGCCGGCGTTCCTCTTGCTATTGCCGGCGACCGTGTGGGCGGCGTGGCTGCGCCGACCGAATGAACTGTTCGCCGGGCTGATCGCCCTCTGCGGCTGGCTGGCCGGGCTGTTCGTAGACCTGCCGCGCGAACCGCGCGCGACCGTGCGGCTGTTCGAGACGCCGCTGGCCAACTTCGCCGTGGCGGGACTGCTCGCCGACCTCTTGGGGCGGGTCTCCGGCGCGCCCGCAGGGACCGCGCCGCGATCGCGGTTGCGGTCCTTTGCCCAGCGGGCGGCGGCGGGGGCCGCGGTGTGGGCGTTCGTCGCGGTGTGCGCGCTGCCCCCGCTCGGGTGGCTGGTGGGCACCGTGCGCTACGGGCTGCGCGAGGCCCCGCTGTCGCGTCTCCCGCGCGTGCGTCTGGAGGCCGGGCGGTGGTTGCGGGAGAACGTCCCGATCGGGGTTCTCGTCGGCGGGCTCGATCCCCTCTACTCCGGCCATTTCGACGGGAGCGGGTACGCCCCGATGCGGAAGTGGAAGTACCCCCGCCACGCGCCCGCGATGGCGGCGCTCGCGCGCGCCGACCTCCCGGCGTTGGCCGCGCTGGGGATCGAAATCGCGGTGATCGTGCGCCCGGCGGGAGCACCCGCGCTCGCGGAGACGATCCCGCCGGGCATGCGGCGGCTCGCGACCTTCGAGGCCGACGGGGAGCGCGCGGAGATCGTGCGCCTGAGGTGAGGCATGCAAACCGGGGCGAGCGAATGGAGCGAGTAAGGGGCGTTTGATCTCCCACCGGAGCGCTGCTACAATCGCGCCTCCCGTAAAGGAGGACAAGCATGCGCGTGCTGGTGGCGGACGGCTTTTCGGAAAGCGGACTGGCCGGGCTGAAGGCGCTCGGCCTGGACCTGGTCTACACCCCCAAGGCCTCCGCCGAGGAATTCGCCCGCGAAGCCCAGACGGCGCACGTGGTGGTGGTGCGCTCGCGCAAGGTGGTGCGCGAGGTGATCGAGAAGGCCTCGCGCCTGTCGCTGATCGTGCGCGCGGGGGCCGGGGTGAACACGATCGACGTGGCGGCCGCCTCGGAGCGCGGCATCTTCGTCACCAACTGCCCGGGCAAGAACTCGGCCGCGGTCGCCGAGCTGACGATGGGGCTGATCCTGGCGCTCGACCGGCGCATCCCGGAAGCCACCGCCGAGCTGAAGTCCGGCCGTTGGAACAAAGCCGAGTACTCCAAGGCGCGGGGCCTGCGAGGCCGGACGCTCGGTGTGCTGGGCGCGGGGGACATCGGCACGCTGGTGATCGCGCGCGCGCAGGCCTTCGGCATGCGGGTGGTGGCCTGGTCGCGCTCGCTCACGGAGGCCCGGGCCAAGGAGCTCGGGATCGAGCGGCGCGCGACGCCGATCGAGGTCGCGCGCGAATCGGACGTGCTGACGATCCATCTCGCGCTCTCCCAGGAGACGCAGGGCCTGGTGGGCAAGGAACTCCTGGCCGCGCTCCCGGCCGGCGCGTGGGTGATCAACACCTCGCGGGGCGAGATCGTCGACGAGGCGGCGCTGATCGCGGCCGCCAAGGAGAAGAAGCTGCGCGTCGCGCTCGACGTGTTCGCCGGGGAGCCCGCGGAAGGCTCTGCCGCGTTCGCGCCCGCACCCGCCGCGCTCCCCCACTTCGCGGGCACGCCGCACGTGGGCGCCTCGACCGACGAGGCGCAGGACGCGATCGCGGCCGAAGCCGTGCGCATCGTCAAGGTCTTCCTCCAGGAGGGACACGCAACCAACTGCGTCAACCTCGCCGCCAAGACGCGCGCGCGCTGCCAGTTGGTGGTGCGGCACTACGACAAGGTGGGCGTGCTCGCCGGCGTGCTCGACCTGGTGCGCGCGGAGAACATCAACGTCCAGCGCGTCGAGAACATCGTGTTCGAGGGCGCGAAGGCGGCGTGCGCCAAGATCGAGCTGGAAAAGCGCCCGAGCGACTCCGCGTTGGCCGAGCTGCTCCGCCGCAAGGACGAGATCCTGGGCGTGGAGGTCGTCGATCTTTGAAATCGGAAAGACTCCGCCGCGCGATGTGTGAGATGCCGTGATTCCCGCGGGACCAGCGGATCCCGGGGAAGATCCTTCCGTGCCTCGCCGGGGCGACCAAGCGGGGTCGCCGCTTCTGGAAGCACCCATGCGCCTCGCTCTCCCCGCCGGTCCGCTCCTCCGCGGCGCGCGCGAGTTGCTCGCCCGCGCCGGGGTGGAGGCGGAAACGGACCCGCGCGACCCGTTCTCCATCCCGCAACGGGTGGCCGACGGCGAATTCGCGGCCGGCCTGTGCGGCCTCGATCACGTCCACGAGGCCGACCTGGAGCCGATCGCAGCGCTGCTCGACCTCGGGCTCGATCCCACGGACCTCGTGGTCGCATCGCTGAACACCGCTCCGGGCCCGGAGACCGTCGCCTCGGAATACCCGCGCATCTCCCGGCGATGGGCCGAGGTGAATCGCCTCCCGAATCTGCGCGTCCTCCCCCGGGAAGCGACGGACGCCGCGCGCGCGGACCTGTTTCTCGGACGCGTTCCGCCCGGACGCGGCCCGGAGGGCGGCACCGTTCGCGAGCGGATCCTGCGCGCGACCACCTGGCTGATCGCGAGACGCGACGCCGTGCGTACCGAGGGCCCCGACGGGCCGCTTCACGCCCTCGTCGGCCGGCTCAAGCAGGCCGGAATCCGACGCGAGATCCTAGGTACCCAGCACCCGTCGGCGCTCGCGGATCCCGCGCGCGAAGGCTGGGACCGGTGGGGTCGCTCCGAGGAGGGGTGGTAGCGTCGGGGGAGCCTATGTCGGTGACCGACAGGGCTTCCCCCGGTGTCGGGAGGGCCTATGTCGGTGACCGACAGGGCTTCCCCCGGTGTCGGGAGGGCCTATGTCGGTGACCGACAGGGCTTCCCCCGGTGTCGGGGGAGCCTATGTCGGTGACCGACAGGGCTTCCCCCGGTGTCGGGGGAG
>ORJL010191800.1_pt1 | contig 18543 bp, 19 predicted proteins | sample 1779941 | NCBI WGS metagenome assembly ORJL01 (sample SAMEA104232317, study PRJEB22302) | groundwater metagenome | biome: forest; feature: aquifer; material: groundwater | place: USA | collected 2011-08-07 | depth 5.8 m | reverse complement strand
GTATATAAGTTCTTTTGTTAAAATTTTGGAACTTATTGATGAACCGACATATCTCATTACTGATAATAGGATAGTGGTATCTGCAAATCACGCTGCTCAGGAAAAAGGAGTTAACTTAGGAGAGCGATGTTATAAAACCATATGTCATCAAAAGAGGTCATGTTCATTTTGTATACTAGAAAGTTGCATAAAAAAGGATCAAATCTTTGAGTCAGCAGCGATAATACTTGGAAAAGAATGTACCGCTCGATGGCTCTATACTGAAGATGGGTTGATTATTCATTATTTCAAGACAATATGAGACGAAGCATGATATAAGTGACGTAATCAAGTTAACATATAGAGTCTAGTCTCTGAAAATTAAACTGAATTCTCAGAATAGTCAAATTAATATGAGTTGGATTGCATCGTCAATGTCGGATAAATAAAGAGATTACGTACAAGAAGCTGCATCATATAAGTATGATGCAGCTTCTTTTTTTGCCTTACGATCAGATAACATAAATTGGGGGTAGTTTCGAACTCCTTGTGACCATCGAAAATAATTCCTAAGGAATGGTGTGGGACGCACATGTCTTGAACTAGGTGTAAGGCTGCTCCTAAATAAAACATTCCTTTAATACTGTCTTTAGAAAAAATGGAGAAAGCTCTATTGAAATAATATTAACATTCACCGGTCGCACCCGGCCACTGGAGGACATCTTTTCTGCCAGGTTTTTGGTAATAATGACAGACATTTTTCCAACCACGGTCAGCCCAGAATAAACCGTTTTTTAGCGATTGGTGATGTTTCTTAAAAAAAATGGTGATGTTCTCTTTACCATCGTGCTCTAAAGCATTGTAAGCTTGCTCAAGACAATGAATATGGGTTATCCCTGGGAAGTCGAGGAAGTATTGAAGGGGTCCCACTGGAGCGAGAAGTATTTTAGTCATTTTACCGAGAGTTTGAGCAATAATCCTCTCATGCATGTCCTGGTTAACACCTCACTTCTTTTCTTGTTCTGATTTTATAGCATGACTGTAAAGAAGGTATTATTTTTCTGTAAAGAAACAGACTATACTTGTTAAATTTACGTTAAAGTTTCTGATTTTATCGTTTGGTGTTTTTCATACCTATTTACTGGTTTTGTATTTAAAGAAAATTTAACAATAAATTTACGTTTAATTCATCAGGACTTTACAAACAAATACTAAGATAAGGTAAATCACTATGGCGCCTTCGGCCGTTACTGTCCACCGGACACTAACGTGTTCGCATGCACTCCATTTGCTACATCCACTCAGCATAGGGTTTGCTTTCAAGTTTGCTTCGTGGCGTTAGTCATCCTACGTCGGTAGTGTTCGTTTGGGGCTAGCGACTTCGGCATTACTCTCCACTGGAGACTAATGTCAGCGGAGACTAACGTGCTTGACGCTAAGGCTAAACGACAAAACCTCTTTGTAGTTCTGCATGTGAACGCCGCTTTTTAGCCGTCACGACACTTTTGCCATCCATGGCAGTGTCTAATCTCAAACATCGTGTTTGAGTCATGGCAAAAGCGGCATCAGTCCATCCATGGACAAGTCCCTTGTCGTTCTTAACGCCTTATCGTCTGCTCTCGCTTACGCAAATTCCGCTAAATGACTCTCTAAGCAATAGTGATTTACGGACTTGGAACGAGGAAGAGATTGCGATTATCCTTTAGGTGTTTGCATGGGCCTTTTTGAGAGGAGTCGGTTATGACAAAGATTTTACTGATAGAGGATGAAGTTCCTATTCAAGAATTGCTACGGTTTAATCTAGAAAAGGAAGGGTATGTCGTGGTCACTGCTTGTGATGGTGAACAGGGTCTGGCTTCGGTCAAGAGTGAAAAACCAGATCTGATTATCCTTGATCTTATGTTACCCGTACTTGATGGTTTTGAAGTGTGTAAAATACTACGGGCAAAAAAGGAAACGTCTAATATCCCGATCATAATTATGAGTGCCCGCAATGATGTTGTAGACAAGGTCATTGGGCTTGAACTTGGGGCCGATGATTACATGACTAAGCCCTTTAATCCCAGAGAATTATCTGCCAGAATAAAGGCAAGATTAAGAGAAGGGCAAAGAAAAAATGAAACTGTTCAGAAGCTTTTAAAATGGGGGGACTTAGAGATCGTACCCGAGAGTTATATTGTTACGATAGCTGGCCAATCTTTAAACTTAACTGTAAAGGAATTTGATCTTTTGGCACTATTCGTAGCCAATCCATATCAAGTATTTAGTCGCGAATACCTGACACAGAAGATCTGGGGGTGCTTAACTAACGTAGATACTAGAACGATAGATGTTCATGTTAGTAATTTAAGAAATAAGTTGAAAGCATTAGGTCCAATCATTGATTCTGTCAGGGGGGTGGGATATCGCTTCGCTGTAACTAGCAAATAAATTAACATAAAGAGAGTTGTGATTTAACAAAGTTATTGTATACTCTGAAAGAACTAAAAAATATCAAGGAGGAAGTAAAAAGTGTTTTTAAGAAAAAGTAAAATTGTTACAGGGATAATGGTTGGGGTACTGGTATTGGCGCTCACCGGGTGTGGATCACAAGCACCAGCAGCAGACTCAGGGAAGACTTCGGACACACAGCAAGGTAACCAGCCAAGTTCACAGACAGTGGCATTAACTGGGGCTGGAAGTACATTTGTTTATCCACTGATGTCGTCAATGGTTGACAAGTACCACAGTAAATATCCTCAAGTAACAGTTAACTATCAATCTGTTGGTAGCGGAGCAGGTATCAAACAAATTTCCGAACAAACAATCGATTTTGGTGCCACCGATGGTCCGATGAATGATGACCAACTGTCAAAAGCCAAGGGTGGACCGATTTTGCATATTCCTCTTTCGTTAGGCGCAGAGGCGGTCATTTATAATTTGCCAAACGGACCTAAAGAGTTGAAGATTACTGCGTCAAACCTTGCGGACATCTTCTTAGGAAAAATAACTAAGTGGAATGATCCAAAAATTGCTGCAGATAACTCTGGGGTTTCCCTGCCAGATACTGCTATAACTGTCGCCCATCGTTCGGACGGTAGTGGTACAACCTACATCTTTTCCGATTACCTGAGTAACGTGAGTTCAGAATGGCAAACAAAAGTAGGCAAAGGTACGTCAGTTAACTGGCCAGCCGGAGTGGGCGGCAAGGGTAACGAGGGTGTAGCTGGTGTTGTCAAACAAACCCCTGGTTCCATTGGTTATGTAGAATTGGCTTATGCGCTTCATAACAAAATTAGTTATGCTACTTTGCAGAACAAAGACGGAAAATGGGTACAGCCCAGTGCGAAAGGGGCTAGCGCAGCCGCTGCTTCTGCTCAGATTCCGGATGATATGCGAGTTTCCATTGTCAATGCACCAGGGGCGGATGCCTACCCGATCGCTGGATTTGTGTGGGGTTTAGTGTATCAGCAACAAACGGATAAAGATAAAGGGTTAGATGTAGTTCATTTTATGAACTGGGCTATTCATGATGGGCAGAGTTTAGGCGAAGACTTGGATTATGCCAAGCTACCGGACAATCTCGTTACTCGGATTGAAGCAATGCTGAAATCCGTAACTTATCAAGGACAGACTCTGCTGAAGTAGTCTATGTAGGACAACTATCCCCCTTGAGAGTTTTAGCACGTAGGTAAGGCTCAGTGTATGCTGAGCTTTGCCGCTTTATTTTTAAACAAAGGAGAAGAAAGGGATGGCAAATAGAAAGAAAACAGGTATAACGTCTCTCGGCGACCGGATTTTACGGTATTCTTCCTTGTTTATGGCGATAACAGTGATCGGGATAATGGTATGGATAGGAGTGGATATGTTTAAGTCCGCTGGGCCAAGCATTACCAAGTTCGGTCCTGCCTTTATTACTAATATGGTCTGGGATCCCGTTAAGGAAAATTTTGGAGCACTTCCATTTATTTATGGTACTCTGGTTACGTCAATTATTGCCATGTTGATCGCCGGTTTTATAGGTGTAGGGGTAGCAATATTTCTCAATGAAATCGCTACTACTAAAATCAAGGTGACGGTTTCCTTTCTGGTGGAATTGCTAGCGGCTATTCCGAGCGTGGTTTACGGACTTTGGGGAATATTTGTGCTGGCTCCTCTGTTACGGAACTATATTGAACCATGGCTGGGAAAATGGTTTGGTTTTTTACCCTTGTTTAAGGGGAATCCCTCTGGTCTGGATATGTTGGCAGGAGGACTGATTCTAGCCATCATGATTTTACCCACAGTGGCCGCAATTTCCCGTGAGGTGATGGCTACCGTCCCTATTGCCCAAAGGGAGGCTGCCTTAGCTTTAGGGGCAACTAAATGGGAGATGATTCGCATTGCCGTTTTGCCTTTTGCCAAGTCTGGGATATTAGGTGGTATTATGTTAGGTCTGGGACGGGCTTTGGGAGAAACAATGGCTGTGACGATGGTGATCGGGAACCGACCGGATATCTTGCCTTCTCTATTTTCCCCCGCTTATACAATGGCTAGTATAATTGCTAATGAGTTTACTGAGGCTACATACGACCTGTACTTAAGTGCTCTCATTGAAATTGGACTTATCTTGTTTGGAATTACCTTGTTGCTTAATTCTGTGGCTCGCTTGCTCATTTGGTCAGTGGCGCGAGGTCCGAAAGGTGGTCAAGTGCATTGATTAAGACGTGGCGTAAAAACTGGAACAAAGGTATGATTGGAGTTTTCACATTATTTACGATTCTTTCTCTTGTACCATTATTTGCAGTATTGGGATATGTCATTTACAATGGTATTGGCGCTTTGGATTGGAATTTTTTCGTGCAATTGCCAAAGGCGTTAGGAATGACTGGTGGCGGGATGGCTAATGCAATCGTTGGCACCTTAATCCTGATAGCTCTCGCAAGCATGATCGGGGTTCCGATTGGGTTTTTAGCTGCTATCTATTTAGTGGAATATGATCGTGCTAGTTGGTTAAGTACAGTTATCCGCTTTACCACTGATGTTTTAACCGGTGTCCCCTCAATTATTATCGGTATCGTAGTTTACACATCTATTGTGGTTAAAATGAAACATTTTTCTGCTTGGGCAGCAGGCATTGCCTTAGCAATTATTATGATCCCAGTAGTCGTTCGCTCCACGGAAGAAATGCTGAAATTGGTACCGCATTCGGTACGAGAGGCTGGCCTAGCCTTGGGCATACCGAAATGGCGTATTATCGTTTCGATCGTTGTTCCTGGTGCATCTAAAGGGATTATCACCGGAATCATGCTGGCTGTCGCCAGAGTGTCAGGGGAAACAGCACCTCTCTTGTTTACTGCTTTAGGAAACAGATATTGGGCTAAGTCGTTGAATGAGCCGATAGCTTCCTTGCCGGTGCAAATCTACAGTTACGCAATTTCCCCATACGAGGACTGGCACAGGCAGGCTTGGGCAGGTTCGTTGATTTTGCTACTTATTGTTATTATATTAAATTTGGGGACCCGTTTTATCTTTAACGGGCGGCAAAATAATTAGGAGGACATTGCATGGGACAAAGTCTAAGTATCAAGAACTTGGAGGCATGGTACGGTCCACAAAAAACTCTAAAGGGAATAGATCTTGAGATACCTCGCAATCATGTGACAGCCATTATCGGTCCATCCGGTTGCGGCAAGTCTACCTTTATCCGTTGTTTAAATCGCATGCATGAAACCCTGCCGGAAACTAGAGTAGAAGGGGAGGTCCTTCTTGATGGAGTGAGCATCTATGCTAAAGATGAGGTGGAATTGCGCCGTATCATTGGTATGGTATTCCAGAAAGCTAATCCCTTTCCGTCTATGAGTATCTTTGAGAATGTTGTCGCTGGCTTGAAGCTGAATGGGGAACGTAACAAAGAAAAACTTCGTCAAATAGCAGAAAAAAGCCTTCGTATGGCGGCTCTCTGGAATGAAGTCAAAGACCGACTACACTACTCAGGTATGAGCTTATCCGGCGGCCAGCAGCAGCGTCTTTGTATTGCTCGGGCTTTAGCCGTGGAGCCTTCTGTTTTGTTAATGGATGAACCTGCCTCAGCGTTAGATCCGATAGCCACTATGCACATTGAAGAGTTAATCACCGAACTGAAAAATCATTATACTATAGTAATAGTCACACATAATATGCAGCAAGCTGCTCGTATAGCTGATTCAACAGCATTTTTTCTCACCGGGGAATTGGTGGAGCACGGCCCTACTTCCGAGATCTTTACAAATCCAAGAGATAAACGTACGGAAGATTACATTACTGGGCGTTTTGGATAAGACGTTTTAACTTAAGCAATACTAGGATAACCGAAAAAGACAGGGGGCAATGCCGATGGCAACGAGGCAAGCGTTTGATCAGGACTTAGAAGAATTAAGTAAGAAAATAACGATTATGGGGACAATGGTGCAGGAAAGAGTCGGCATGGCCATAGCTTCTCTGTCCAAACAGGATATGGAACTGGCTAACGAAGTGATTACCGGGGACCTTAGCATCAACGAACTACAGGCGGAAATTGAAGAGAAAAGCATACTTTTGATTGCTATGCAGCAACCGTTCGCTACTGACTTACGTAAGATTGTGGCAGGGTTTAAAATTACCATGCACTTAGAACGAATTGGGGATCTAGCAGTGGATATTGCTAAGGTGACAATTCGGATTGGAAATACTAAGCTTATTAAACCTTTGATCGATATTCCTCGAATGGGTAAGCTTGTAGGCGAAATGATCGTCAAGGGCCTTGAAGCCTATGTGCAAGTTAATGCGGAAAAAGCTCAGGAGATGTCCTTGATAGATGAAGAAGTTGATCATCTGTATGGGCAGATTTTCCGAGAGTTACTCGTTATCATGATGGAAGATCCCGTAAAAATCAACCAAGCGACCTACCTGATTCTTGTTGGACGCTTCCTCGAACGCATGGGAGATTATTGTACCAATATTGGAGAAGATATAGTCTATATAGCTACAGGGAATAGAGCTGATCTGAATTCTTGAATATAAGATCAAAATCACTTTAGATACAAGGTAAGTGAACCTGAGTAATAACAAACTTAAAAGATTCAAGAAGTCTTTTGCGAATTTTCTATTGCAAACGATTTCTTAGGTAACAATAAAGGGTGACCCAAAAGCAAATTTGGGTCACCCTTTAAGTCCCTGGATAAGTTCAACTAAACCTCTATGGCCCTTTGGGGCACAAACTATAATGAAAATGGTTATTTTCTGACTAAACTCCATCTGAAGTAAGCTTCCTATTATACTCTGAATTCTTGTATAGCTGTTAGTAGATCTTGGGCGATTGCGGTTAAGCCTTGACTTGCTTTAGCCATGTTGCTTAAGGTGATGGCCTGTTCCCCGATAGTATTTGTCACAGATTGTACCGATAGTTAAAAACGCTGAGGCAGGTTCTATCTTGTGTATATGACATTAAAATGATAGAATATAGTCATAATAATGTTATTCGGAAGGATGTCTATAGAATGAATATTAAGCCGTCTACAACTATCCGACAAGACTATAATGGCTTTTCAAAATACTGTCATGAGCTTGACGAGCCAGTAGTGCTTACGCGAAATGGAGAAGCAGACTTGGTTGTCATGAGTCATGAGGCGTTTCGACGCATGGAGGCTCGCAATAAATTACAGGCTAAGTTGCTGGTTGCAGAAAAGCAGTATGCTGAAGGTGAACATTTGCTTGAACATGATGAAGTAATAGCAAGAATGCGGAGGAAGATTGATGCCGCAAAAGAATAGAATCATATATACTCCGATAGCAGTTGATGATATGGACGAGATGTTCTCATACATTTCGAATGATAATATCGTCAGCGCGGAAAACTTGTTGAAAAAAATATCTGACGGAATAATAGGGCTTGCAGTGTTTCCAAATATGGGTTCGGTACTGTCAGAAGATGAATACATCCTTATTAATCGTGGATATCGCTTTATCGTTGTTCAGCCATATCTTGTTTTTTACAGAATAATTGACAATAACGTTATCATTCATAGAATATTGCACGGACGCCGGGATTATCTTCGTGAGTTATTTGCAGTACAGGAATAAACCTGTAGTAAGACTACGATTTGTTCGAATCGAATATATCAATATACTGAAAGTACCACCTCGCAAACAAGAATCATTAAATGACGTCATCAGTTCAGTTTGGTATATTGCCAATAAATTTGGTGTAGACAAGCAACATGCACACCATGTAGAAAAGTTGGCTTTATCAATATTTGACCTAACATGGAAATATCATCGGCTTGTGGAGAGAGATCGATTATTTTTGCAAGTGGCCGCTATTTTACATGCTATCGGTTATTATGTGAATTTTTCTGACCATCACATCCATGCTTATTCGATGATTAAAACTCAAAATATCATGGGGTTTTCTGATAGATGAGGAAAATAATATCCATTGGGCAAAACGCCTTGAAGAAGCAGGTTGTCACGTGATTTATGGTTTAATAGGCTTAAAAACTCACTGCAAAGTTCTCTTGGTAGTTCGGCAGGAAGAAGAAGGTATCAAACGGTATGTTCATTTGGGGACCGGAAATTATAATGACGTAACTGCAAAAATTTACACCGATCTAGGTTTATTTACGACTAATCCCCAAATAGGAGCTGATGCTTCGGCCTTGTTTAACATGTTATCTGGGGTTTCGCAACCAGTGGATATGTACAGGTTTGCGATTGCGCCTTTGGGATTAAGACAAAGATTTCTTCAATTAATCGAAGAGGAGGCTGAAAACGCCAAGCAAGGTAAGAAGGCTCGCATTATTGCTAAAGTTAATTCGTTGGTTGACCAGGAAATTATTATGGCTCTTTACGCGGCTTCCAACTGTGGAGTGGAAATTCAGCTCAGTGTGCGAGGAATTTGTTGCCTTCGCCCAGGTATCCCAGGGGTAAGTGAAAAAATTACCGTTAGGAGTATTGTGGGACGTTTCTTAGAACACAGCCGTATTTTTTACTTTCTTCATGATGGTGAGGAACTTATCTATTTATCGAGTGCTGATTGGATGGCGCGTAATCTTGATCGGAGAGTGGAGCTTTTGTTTCCTGTAGAAGACAAGGAACGTAAACGAGAGGTTAAAAATATTTTGGACATAGGTTTGCAGGATACACTTAAGGCTAGAATCTTAGATTCTGATGGTTATTACGTTAAAGTTAATAAGCGGGGTAAAAAGTTGGTTAATAGCCAAGAAGTTTTGTACAAATTAGCTATCGAACATTCTGAGCAAAATAAACGAGAAAAACGTAAGTTACAGTTGCGTCCCATCATAGTTCCCCGAAGGAGCTAGAGAGTGGCCTGAATAAATGTTGGAGGAGAAAATAGTTAAAATATCTATAGTTTTTTGACATCAATAGAGAATTCTTTGCGGAAAATTTTGGTGAAAACTGAACTGGCATTTTTAGTCTCTAATACTTCAATTTCTGTTGGTCCTTGGGCTAGGAGTTTTAACTTTAATACGTCTGTTTCTATCTTGCATTTAATGTCCTTAATATTGGAGTTCATCCTTCTATCAAGGCCTTCAGCAAGCTTTAAAATGACACCCAGTTTACGCACGCATTCAATGTCTTGTTCACTTAGTAAGACTTTGTGTACAGGGTTTATTTTAAGGTCTTCTTTTCGATGTAAAGCTGTAATATAGGCCGCCATAATCAATTCTCGGTGAGTTAAGCCATTGATCCGAGAGTTAAGAATGATATAGAAGGAATGCAAATGATGGTCATAGTAGCTAATATTAATACCGCAATCGTGGAGCAGTGCTGCAGTCTTCAAAACTTTAATCAATGATTTTTCCATGGAATGGATTGGTTCAAGCTGAACAAATAATGATTGACAGAGGTGCCAAACATGAAAAGCGTGCTTCTTATTTAATTCATAGTTCGTCAGAAGATTCTCCAGTGAAAAATCGAGCACATTTTTCAGTGGGGTCATATTTTTTTTAAAGATATATTCAAAAATTAAACCCTCACGCAATCCATAACCACTTATACAAATATCCGTTGAAGCGCAAATTGCTAACAATGTTTTAATAGCTGTTATGGCCCCTAAGAAAATATCTGCTCGGTCTTTAGACAATCCTTTTATTGTTTTCCTTGCTCCAACAGGTGTGTTTTTTACAAGGGTATAAATCTCTTCGAATTGATTGCAATTTAAGTAATAATTGTGAGAAAGTTCTAGAGGGTAATCCCTTATTTTTTTGTCTATTTTGGCAATATTACGAAACGTACCGCCAATACCAATTATCGGTAGGCCCTTGACTAGCCAAGAGATTTCGCTAAAACAATCCAATAAAAAAGTAGTCAATATTTCTTCAGCATTATCTTGAGGGTCAAGGATGTTGAGTTTTTCAGATAAATTAATAGCCCCAAAAGGCAAACTGATACAGTTAATCATTTTTCGATTTTGGACCAATACTAATTCAGTACTACTACCACCAATATCCATAATTAAGCCGTTTGTGAGAGCTAAAGAATTGATAGCCCCAAAATAGTCATAGAAGGCTTCCCGCTCTCCGCTTAAAACCTTTACTTGTAGATTAAGCTCATTTTTGATTCTATCAAGGAATAGTTGTTGATTGGAAGCCTTTCGTACCGCTTCTGTAGCAACAACAATTAGTTTATTAGTTGACCAAGCTTCACATAAATTCTTATAAAAACGCAGAGTATCTAGAGCTTTATCCATGCGGGCTGGGTTGAGTTTATCATCTGGGGTTATATCCTTGCCTAAACGAATGGATTGCTTGACTTCATCGATAATTTCATAAGAGTTATGACCGAGGATCTTAACGACGACTAAACGAATAGAGTTTGAACCGATATCAATAACACCAATTGTCTTCATGATGTCTCCTTTGACTGTATAGTCTTTAATCGTAGATAGGAAATGGAAAACTCAAATAAAGTATTGCATAAAGTACTTTTCGTTACAACTAATAACCTAATATTAATTGTAAAACCTTCGTAAAGTTAGTAGTTGCGTTGAAGATGGATATTGTATAATTAAAATGATAGTAAATTATGTCGAAATATATATGGTTTAGAAGAGTGGATTTCTCGAACAATTCACGCTTAATTTGAAGACGTCATTAGTATCAAAACGTCTATTAAACGTAAAGGATGATATTTATGGGGAATAATTATAATCTGCCCCCTAACTTTATAAATCGTGAGTTGAGTTGGTTAGAATTTAATGCAAGAGTGTTGGAGTGGGCACAAGACCCTGATGTTCCGCTTTTTGAGAGGCTTAAATTTGCAAGCATTAGTAGCTCGAATTTAGATGAATTTTTTATGGTCAGAGTAGCTTCCCTGCGCGATCGAATCCTAGTTGGTATTGATAGTCCGGATCCATCAGGGCTTAATCCTAAGGAGGCTATGTCTAAGATAACGCAACGAGCTCACCAAATGGTGGCAGATCAATATAATTGTTATCACCGATCCCTTGTTAAAGCCTTGAAAAAGGAAGAAATTAAGCTTGTTGATGGGAAAGTTCTCAATAAAAATCAATTGAAATTTGTACAAAACTATTATCTTCAAAATGTTTATCCTGTTCTTACCCCACTCGTTGTCGATAAGAGCAGACCTTTTCCATTGATACTTAATAAAAGTCAAAATATTGCCTTGTTGATCAAAAAAAATGAACTTGAACTTCTTGCCACAGTTCAAGTTCCCTCTGTCTTACCGCGCTTAGTAGAAATCCGTTCTGTTTCTCAGGGCAAAACCTTTATTCTCCTAGAAGAAATTATTAAGATGAATTTAGAGGAGTTGTTTCGTGGTCATCAGATCAAAGCTATCGGAAGTTACCGGATTACTCGTAATGCCGACCTAAACTGGGACGAGGAGGGGGCTGAAGACCTTTTAGAAACTATTGAACAATCGTTGCTTCAACGTAAATGGGGAGCGGTTATCAGGTTAGAGGTGGAGAAAGGATTTGGTAAACCTTTGTTAGCAAGATTGAAGGAAGAATTGGAAATATCTTCCGAGGAAGTTTATGCTATTCATGGGCCAATCGATTTGACTTTTTTAGCCTCGCTTAGTCGTTTAGAGGGTTTTGACCATTTACGCTATACTCCCCTTGAACCTCAACCGGTCCTCCCTTTTTTACAAGAGCCTGATATTTTTCGGGCAATTTCTGGTCAAGATATTTTACTTCATCACCCTTATCAGTCCTTTGATCCAGTAGTGCAGCTTGTTCGCACTTCCGCTACTGACCCTAAGGTCTTGGCCATTAAACAAACCTTATACAGACTGAGCGGGAATTCACCAATTATTGAGGCTTTAGCTCTAGCGGCAGAGAATGGGAAACAAGTTACCGTTTTGGTGGAATTGAAAGCCAGATTTGATGAAGAAAATAATATTCATTGGGCTAAACGGCTAGAAGAAGCAGGTTGCCACGTGATTTATGGTTTAATAAGTTTAAAAACTCACTGTAAAGTTCTCTTGATCGTTCGACAGGAAGAAGATGGGATTAAACGGTTTGTTCATTTGGGCACTGGAAATTATAATGACGTGACGGCTAAAATTTACACTGATCTTGGTTTATTTACGATTAACCCCCAATTCGGTGCCGATGCTTCGGCGCTGTTTAACATGTTGTCTGGGGCCTCCCAGCCTGTAGATATGTACAAGTTTACGATTGCTCCTCTGGGTCTAAGACAGAGATTCTACCAATTGATTGAAGAAGAGGCAGAAAATGCTAAGCATGGTAAGAAGGCTCGCATTATTGCCAAAGTTAATTCGTTGGTAGATCAGGAGATTATTATGGCCCTTTACGCTGCCTCTAACTGCGGAGTGGAAATTCAACTCATTGTACGAGGAATTTGTTGCCTTCGGCCAGGCATCCTAGGGGTTAGTGAAAATATTTTCGTTAGAAGTATTGTGGGGCGTTTCTTAGAACATAGCCGTGTTTTTTACTTCTTTCATGAGGGTGAAGAGCTTGTTTATTTATCGAGTGCTGATTGGATGACCCGTAATCTTGATCGGCGTGTGGAATTATTATTCCCAGTTGAAGATCCTAAAAGTAAACAAGAAGTTATAAACATTTTGGACATAGGTTTGCAGGATACACTTAAGGCCAGAATCTTAAACCCTGATGGGTTTTACGTTAAAGTTAATAAGCATCGCAAAAATTTGGTTAATAGCCAGAAAGTTTTGTATAAACTAGCGGTGGCTCATTCTGACCAGAGCAAGCGAGAAAAACGAAAATCAGTCAATTACGGTTGTACAACCCAAGATATTTTGCTAAAGTAAAAGAATAGTTTAGTTTATTGCTTTCATAGCATTCTGAGTTGATAAGAAGGGTTGATTAATAATGGACAAATTTTATCTTGCTCTTGATTCGTTGCTTACATCTAATGAAAGAGGAGTGATCGGAACTATCGTTGTTGGTCATCCCTCATACCGTCCTACCGGAACAAAATTTTTACTTAATAGTCAAGGGGAGATTTGTTGGGGAGATATTGATCTGCACATATTAAACCCAGAGGATTTACAGGAGATTTTGCGAACTAAACAATCTAAGGTTGTCGATTGCTTGTGGCAAGAGATTAACTTAAGAGTTTTTTTGGATCCCATTAATCCCAAACCCCATTTAATTGTTCTAGGTGGTGGGCATATTGCTCTGCCCTTAGTTAATCTGGGTAAAATGCTTGATTATAAAGTGAGTGTAGTAGATGATCGGTTGTCCTTTGCTAATAAGAGTCGTTTTTGGCAAGCAGATCAAGTGTTATATGAAGATTTTCGGAAGGCAATTCGTCAATTAAAGTTTGATAGTAGTACTTATGTGATTATTGTGACTCGTGGACATCGGCATGATAAAACTTGTTTAGAAGAGATCTTAGTTCAGCCCAAAGCAGCTTTTGTGGGGATGATTGGCAGTCGGCGTAAAGTGGCGGCTTTGTTTCGCGAGATTAGTGCTGATGGTTTTACAAAAGAACAATTGCAAAGTATTTACACTCCGATTGGTCTAGATATTGGAGCCCAAACTCCAGAAGAAATTGCAGTAAGCATTATGGCGGAGATTATTATGGTTAATCGTCTTGGTTATAGTAAGGGTTTAAAAACTCTAAACGGAGGGAACAACTGTGGATGATAAAGTGCTTCGAGCTATTATTCAATTAAATCAAGAGGAAGAAGTAGCTGTTGCTACTATAATTTCTACTAAGGGATCTACGCCCCGCAAGGCTGGTGCTCAAGTTTTATTTTATCGTGATGGTCGTACGGCGGGAACGATTGGTGGAGGATGTGGAGAAGCGGAAGTAAGGAGGCAGGCTTTCAGCGTGATTGAAACTGGAAAAGTGGCCCTGATTGATGTGAATTTAACGCATGATATAGCAGAGGAAGACGGAATGGTGTGTGGTGGCGTAATGGAGGTTTTTATTGAACCGTTTAAAGGAAAGCCTGCACCTGTTCTTTGATCAACTTCATCATCCAAATACGACTGTTAATATAGGCGGTTGCAATAGATAAATGAAGAAAGTTATTCGGAACTTATAGTTTAAGAAAATATAAATAAAAGGAAGGTCAAACGATGTTCAAGATTGATAAAGAACAGTTCATAGGGCGAGATTATATATGTATGCGAGATTTTACCCCAGAGCAAATCAGTTATATGCTGGAAGTGGCTACGAAACTGAAAGCTGAGCGAAAGGCTGGTATTCCTCATCCTATTCTGCAGGGTAAATCTTTAGCTATGATTTTTACAAAGTCTTCAACACGTACTCGAGTGGCTTTTGAGGTCGGAATATATCAACTAGGTGGACAGGCTTTGTTTTTGAGTAGTCGCGATATACAGTTGGGGAGAGGGGAACCCATAGCGGATACTGCCAGAGTACTTTCGCGTATGGCTGACGGAATTATGATACGAACCTTCAGCCATCAAGAGGTTCTAGATTTAGCAGATCATGCCACAATACCAGTTATTAACGGTCTAACTGATCTACTACACCCTACTCAAGTATTAGCCGATCTACTCACCATTCAAGAGCATAAAGGAAGATTAGCGGGCTTAAAAATGACCTATGTAGGAGACGGTAACAATATGGCACACTCCTTACTGATCGGTGGTGCAAAAATGGGCCTTCACGTTGTCATCGCTTCCCCAGAAGGGTATAGACCTGATCCGGAAATAGTTGCTTTGGCTAAAGCTGATGCACTAAAATATGGTGGGCAGGTTGAAGTGGTCGATAATCCGCTTGAGGCTGTCCGTGATGCAGATGTTCTCTATTCTGATGTTTGGGCAAGTATGGGTCAGGAAGAAGAGGCTGCAATTCGTAGTAAAGCTTTTAAGGGTTATCAAATAAATTCGGAGGGCTTAAAGCTTGCAGCAAAAGACGCCATTGTTTTACATTGTCTACCGGCTCATCGTGGTGAAGAAATAACCGATGAGGTGTTTGAAGGGCCGCAGTCGGTAGTCTTTGATGAGGCTGAGAATAGGTTACACGCTCATAAAGCTATAATGGCGCTAGTGATGTAATGCATAATGCACAATGCACAATGCATAATGCTAATGCTTAATTAGAATTAGTTCGTACTAAATTATGATTCCAGTGCAGAAACCCATTTTTCATCTCAAAGGTTGTAGACTATATCATGTTTTCATTCGAAAAAGGCCTTAAAAAAGCCTTAAAAAGGGCTAAAAGTGCGTAATCTTTATTCGATTTGGAGTAAAAAACGTATCGATTAGACTTTATGCACTGGAATCAATTATGAATTATGAATTATGAATTGATTTAAGTGCATTGTGCATCGGGTAGATAAGTTCAACTTACTTCAGGTGGAGTTTATAACTCTACCTGAAGTAAGTTTCTTTTATTTAGAGAGTGTTGTTTATGGGAGTATAATTAACTCCCATAAAAGTATATTATCTTTACTGAGGGTTCCAAAATTAAAGATTTCCTAAAGATTATAAAACAAATAGAGGGATTTAGACTAAAATCTCAAATATATAAATAACAGGATATTAGTGTATGGAAAAGCTAATTTTGTTATAAGATAATAGTTAACTAAAGGAGGGTTTACTTGTTGAAAAGAATACGTGTACTTATTTTTTCAGCAACGTTTGGGGCTGGGCATTTACGAGCAGCTGAAGCAATATTGGAAGCAATTCGAGCCAAGGAACCTAATGCGGAAATTATACACTTGGATTATGGCGAATTTTTAAATAAAACAGTTAATACAGTTATTAAGAGTACTTATATCGAACTTATTAAACATACTCCTAAACTTTGGGGTAAATTCTATTATCGGACGTCCAAGATGCCTCCTCACTCAGTCTTCCAACGTTTTCTCAACACTTTGGGAAGGCGTGGGATTCTTGAGTACATCCATTCTTTACAACCTGATTTAATAATATGTACTTATCCAACAATTGCGGGAGTTCTGGCACAATTACGCTTAAAACAGGCTCTTGAGATTCCTTTGGTTACTGTTGTGACTGATTATGCAATTCATAGTCAATGGATACATCCTGGTGTAGATCTCTATATTGTTGGCTGTCAAGAGGTTTGCGATGGCTTATTGTCTAGGGGTATTGAAAAGAGACGAATTAAAGTTACGGGGATTCCGGTTAGCCCGAAATTCGAAGTTCCAATGGATCGCCATAGTTTATCTAAAAAATTAGGTTTGAATTTAGAGCGCCTTACATTGTTGGTTATGGGTGGAGCGTATGGTGTTCTCGGTGGGACTAAATGGGTTAGTAAAATAATTGCTGAATCTGAGGCTCCTGTTCAAGCTATTATTGTCTGCGGACAGGATGAAAAATTATTTAAATCATTAGATACTATCATTTCAGTGACTCGTAATCCTATCTTACGCTTGGGCTATGTTAGAAATGTGGAGGAGTTAATGACTGCGGCTGATTTAATTATTACCAAGGCTGGTGGACTTACTGTTTCTGAAGCACTAACTAAGCGGTTACCGATAGTCATTTTTAGGCCTATTCCTGGTCAGGAAGAAGCAAATGCTGTTTTTGTAGAGAAAATTGGGGCAGGAATAGTTGCGGACACTGGTGAGGAGTTAGAAAGAGTTTTACACAGATTAATAAGTCAGCCACAAGAGTTAATAGATATGCGTCGAGCAGCGGGGCAGGCCGTTCCAGGACGTTCTGCTGAACGAGCGGTGGACTATATGTTAAAGCTTGTTAAAGGTCGAAAAATGGAGCAAAAGATAGGGTGAGCACAGTGATCCCTTTATTGGTTCTAGGTTTGATAGAATTTGTTCGAGGAGCCTTAGTCTTTAGTTTAATACCTTTGTTTGGACAGTCGGTAGCAGGTTTTAGTTTGAGTGTGATTGGCACAGCCATTGCGTTACATTATTTATTTGATAACCTTTTTCGTTTACTTGCAGGTTGGTTAGTTGATCGGATGGGTGGAAAGGCTTTGCTTTCCGGGGGGATTGTCTTCTCTAGTTTAGGTTTATTTATTATATATGAACATTGGAGCGTTACCTGGTTTTTGCTGGGGACAGGACTTTTTGGCTTAGGGACCGCCCCACTTTGGCCAACGGTCATTGCCGGGATTGCGGCTAAAATTCCGTTAGCCCAACTTGGAGAGGCTTTGAGTAAAGTTTTTGTCGCTTGGTTAGTGGGCGCAGGTCTAGGATCAGTCATTGTGAATTTTATTCTCGGTCGTTCTTATTCAGAGGCTTTTTTGGCTTTGGGAGTAATATTGCTAATTGCTTTGATGCTAGCACTTTTAGGGCAGTTTCCACGGGTAGTACGTGAAGTTCAACTTCCGTTGCCAACCTATTTTCGGGAATTATGGCGTGAACTTCTGGAATTGCGTTTGCTATATCCAGGCATGTTTAGCCAAACCATGTCAGTAGGTATATTAATGCCGATTATCGCCATTTACGCTAAAACAGTGTTGGGGTTTAATACTGATCAATTTAGTTATCTTTTAGTGGGCGGAGGGTCTTTCACAGTTCTCTTATTAATTCCGGCTGGTAAAATCGCTGATCGATGGGGGGTTAAGAGACCTTTAATAGGGGGGTTTTTGCTAGCGGGAGTCTGTTTAGTGCTCTTACCCTTACAAAAAACCGTTTTTTGGGCACTGGTAGTAGGTGCTTTTCTTGGTATTTCTTATTCCTTAATTCTTCCGGCCTGGAATGGGTTACAAGCTAGGGTAGTCTCACCAGAGAAACGGGGTACGATGTGGGCTATCTTTATGACGATCGAGGGGATAGGGACGGCAAGCGGAGCTTTTATTGGAGGAAAAGTATCGGATATTTTTGGTCGACAGTCCCCGTTTTATGTAAGTGCTACGGTATTAATCGCTATGGCAATATTTTATGCTTTAGGAAATATTGATAAGCTAATTAACTCTCGACAGCAATAGGTAAATCGGGTAAATCACTATTGGGTAAATCACTATTGCACGTTCGCATGCACTACATTTGCTACTCGCTTGACACTAAAGCTACACGCCAAAACCCCTTAGTATTTCTGCAAGTGAACCGGTTGGCGTGCTTAACGCCATATCGTCTGCGCTCGCTCACGCAAATTCCGCTAAATGACTCACTTAGCAATAGTGATTTACGGGCTTGGTACGGAGAATTTAGATTGCG
>ORJL011390265.1_pt1 | contig 18545 bp, 17 predicted proteins | sample 1779941 | NCBI WGS metagenome assembly ORJL01 (sample SAMEA104232317, study PRJEB22302) | groundwater metagenome | biome: forest; feature: aquifer; material: groundwater | place: USA | collected 2011-08-07 | depth 5.8 m | reverse complement strand
CTCCGCGAATCCGCACCGCGACTCACCGAATTCGCGCAGCGACGTTCCGAGATCGCACATCCTCCGATCGAAGCCACGCACCCCACGGGAATTCTCATGCCCTCTCATCCGTTCTCACCGGTGAGAAGCCCTCGCAACCCACGGCGCCACGGCGCGAATCCGCACGTCCGCCGCAACTCCCAGCATCACGGGCATTTCCTCCCGCGTTTCCGGATTTCCATGCCGTCGCCCTGATCTGGCATGCGTTTCGCCCATCCATCCCGTGCGCAGCCTTGATCGGCAGCGTTCGGGTGGCAGGAGGCCTCCTCGAGGTGTTCTCGAGGGACAGCCCGCTCCCGAGGATCCTGTTCGGAGAGAGTGCGATGAGCACCCAACTCACGTTGCTGCAGAACCGGCAGCAGTTCCTCGAGGTCGTGACCACGGATGGCGACATCCGCGCGATCCTCGAATCCAAGCGCGTCCCCATCGACGACCTCGCGACGGGCCTGACGATGATCTCCGGGGTCAAGGAGCTCTACGCCCGGCGCGAGGGGCTCCTCGGTGTCCAGATGGGCCTGACCGGAACCGTGGAGACGGAGTACGCGGAGGTCCGCGCCCTCATGGCGCAGCTCCGCTACACCGCCGAGATCGAGTTGGCCGGGCGTCCCGACCTGCTCGCGAAGATCGGTCTCCACAAGGCGGCGAAGGGGCCGGAGGAGACCTCCCCGCCCTCGCCCCCTGCGCCGGTCCCGCCGGCGGCTGGGCCGACGGAGCCGGCCCCGCACGAGGCCGACGGACCGCGCTCGATCGCGCGGTTCATCTCCGTCTCCGAGCCGTTCGTCGCGAACGTGCTCGGCAGCGCCGAGATCCTCGCCGCCCTCGGCGAGGGGTCGTTCTCCCGCGAGGACGTCGCCTCGCTCGCGGAGCGCCTGGAGGCGCTGCGGCGGACGAACGTCGAGCAGGAGAAGGCGGTCGGCGCGACCCGGAGCGCGACCCGCGCGCTGCGGACGGCCGACGACCGCCTCACCGTCTGGTACCGCCCCAGGCGGCGCCGCGTGACGCGGGCCCTCAAGGGGCGGGTCGACCTGAAGAAGAGGCTGGGGCTCGCGGCGTAGCCCGGAGACCGCGGCGGGGGGCGAAGGCGCCTCCCGCCGCCACCTGCGACACTCCCGGGCGCGCTCGCGCGCGCCTCTCCCGAACGCTCGCCGCTACGGCTGTGCGAACCGCTGGAGGGCCAGGCGGAGGTCCTCGATGGTGACCGGCTTCGAGACCACGAGGTCCACGTGGGGGCTCGGCTGCTCGCGGCCGGCGCCCGACGTGCCGAAGCCTGTGAGCTGGATCACCGGCACCCCCGGCCGCGCCTCCTTCACCTTCGCCGCCAGCTCGTCGCCGTTCATGCGAGGCATCGCTGCGTCGGTCATCACGAGGTCCCACTCGCCCGCGAGGAAGCGCTCCAGCCCCTCCTGGCCGTCGCAGGCCGTGTCCACCGTGTGCCCGTCCAGCTCGAGGTAGCTCTTCACGATCTCGCGGATCATCGGCTCGTCGTCCACGACCAGGATCCGGAAGAGGCGGCGCTTCCGGAAGCGCGTCGTCTTCTCCCGACGATCCGCGGCCGCCTCCGGGGCGGCGGGGAACCGCAGGCGGAACGTCGTGCCTTTCCCAGGCGCGGAGTCGATGTCGATCGTCCCCTCGTGGCGGTGGACGATCCCGTGGACCATCGCGAGCCCCATCCCCGTCCCCGCCTGCCCCTTCGTCGTGAAGAACGGCTCCAGGCAGCGCTGCCGCACCTCCTCCGTCATCCCGCTGCCGGTGTCGCTCACGCTGACGACGACGCCGTCCCCGTCGCGTCGGGTGGAGAGCGTGATCGAGCCCCCCTTCGGCATCGCGTCGATCGCGTTGAAGAGGAGGTTCGTCAGCGCCTCGTGCAGCTCCGCCTTCGCGCCGAGGATCGGACGCACCTCGCCCGCCTCGTGGCGCAGATCGATGCGCGCACCGCTGGCCAGCGCCTGGTCCTTCCACCGCGGCTGGGTGAGCGCGATCGTCTCCCGCACGATCGCATTCAGGTCGACGGGGACGCGCGGCTCGTCCTCCTCCTGCTGACGGTAGAAGGCCTTCAGCCTGCGCACGACGCTCGCCGCGTCGCGAGCGGAGGTCTGGATCGAGCGGAGGTAGGCGGTCGTCTTCTCCCGGTCGTCGAGGGCGCGCGGGTCGGCGAGGAGCAGCTCCGCGAAGCCGAGCACGGGGGAGAGGGCGTTGTTGAAGTCGTGCGCGATGCCGCTCGCCATCTGCCCGAGGGCGCGCAGGCGCTCCTGGGTGCTGACGAGCTCCTGCGCGCGGCGGAGGTCGCGGACCGCGGCCTCCAGGCGCCGGTTGTAGTCGGCGATCGTCTCCTCCTGGATCCGGTTCCGCTCGCTCATGTCGCGGGCGATGGTAGAGAGGTGGTCCACCGTCCCGTCGGGGCCGCGGTGGGAGAGGATCACCTGCGAGACCGGGATTTCATGTCCATCCGCGTGGAGGATCGCCGTCTCACCGGTCCAGACCCCATCCCGAATCGCCGCGGGGATCCCCATCTTGGAGACGATCTCGAAGGCCCACGGCGGGTGTGCGGTCGAGATGGCGGTCCCCGGCCCCCGGTCTCCAGGTTCGATCCCGAGCATTCGGTGACCCGCGGGGTTGAGGTAGATCCGCCTCCCGTCGAGGCCTGCGATCCCGACGTAGTCCGGCGTGGCGTCGAGGATCGTGATGAGCCGCGACAGCTCGGCGGTTCGCAGGTCGACCAGTCGCTGGACCTCGCGGGCCCGGCGCGTCGCGCGGCGGACCGAGCCCGCGGCCACGAGCGAGACGACCACCCCGGCGGCGAGGACGGCCCATGAGCCCCACGGCCGCCGGCCCGTCTCGAACTGCGGGGCTGCGACGGAGTCGACGCGCCACGTGCGTCCGCCGACCGTGAGCCGGTCCTCCCTCGCGAGTGCAACGCTCGACGCGGAGTCGTCCGACTCCGCGAGCCGGGATCGATGGTATGCCACCGGCTGCGGCTCGCCCGGGTCGGTGACATCATGGACGTCGATGGAGATTGCGCCAGGGGCGAGGGAGGAGATCGACTCCTCCAGGAGCGGGTCGGCGCGGACCACGACGACGATGAATCCCTCGATCCCCTCCGCGCGCCTCGGCGTGCCGCGGGCGGGAGCGCTGTGGATGAACACCGGCATGACGATGCGGAGGACCGTCCCCGGGCCGAACACGGAGGGGATGGTCGCGGGGGCCGTGAGCAGTGGCTTCTCCTCGCGCAGCGCGTCGGCCATCGCGGCGCGGACGGGGGGATCGGTGTAGAGGTCGAGGCCCAGGTCCTGCGGCCGCGTGGGCGGTTCGCGGTAGAGGATGGGGTACCGCTCGGGCGCCGGCCCTGCGGGGGTCGGCCCGGGCCCGTGGCCAAGCTCGGTGATGCGGAATCCTTCGATGCCTTCCTTTCGCGTCGCGGCGACGAGGGCGTCCATCTCGGCGGCCTTCGTCCGCGGGTTCCACGTGATGGCGAGGATCTCCTGGTGCCGTTTGAGGATCCCCTTGCAGAAGAGGTGGAATTCGTCGCGCTCCACCCTCTGGCTGCTGTCGTAGAACGCCGCGATGTCGAGGAGATCCTCGTCAACATTGCCCACCCACCCCCCGATCGCCTCGACCCGGTCGCGGGCGAGCTCGGCGAACCGCTGTTCGACCGTGCGCTGCTCGAGCTGCGCGGTGAGGCGGTAGAGGAAGGCCGTCGCGCCGAGGAGGAGGAAGAGTACGGCGGTGGGTGCGAGCCATCCGCTCGGTCTCGGTCCGGAGGGAGGCGCCGCGTCGGGGGTGGAGGGCGTCGGCATGCGGGCTGCGGCTCCTATCCGCCCTCCTTACTGCCCTGCGACATCTTGACCGATGCGCCGCGCCGGGTCAACGATCGCGCGCCGGTCCTCGAATTCGCCCTCAATGAAAAATGACAAATGCCCAGTGCCAAATGTCACATGAGCCATGCGATACGCGAAGACGAATGCATTCGTGTTCACCGGTCGCACGCTTCATGTGACATTTGGCACTGGGCATTTGTCATCTATCATTGAGGGCGCGGGTCTGCTTCGTCACGTCCGTTGCATTGGCAGGACCGGACCCCTATACTGCCCGCCCCCCAGGGGAGGAGATACGGCATGTCGATGGAACCGACCACACTCGTCGAGTCATTCCTGTACGCGGTCCGGACCTGGCCGAAGGGCGACGCCCTCCGCTACAAGGAGTCGGGCGTCTGGAAGGAGATCTCCAGCCAGGAGGTCCTCTCCCGCGTCCAGGCGTGCTGCCTGGGGCTCATCGACCTCGGCATCCAGCCCGGCGATCGCGTTGCGCTCCTCTCCGAAAACCGCCCGGAGTGGATCATCGCCGACCTCGCCATCCTCTGCGCGGGCGCGGTGACCGTGCCCATCTACCCGACCCTCCTCGAGAAGGAGGTCCAGTACATCCTCAAGGACAGCGAGTCGAAGGTCCTGCTCGTCTCGAAGCCTGAGCTTCTGGAGAAGGCGACCTCGGGCCGTGCGGGCCTCCCCGCCCTCGGGCACTACATCCTCTTCCCGCTCGCCCCGGCGCGGCCGGACACGATGACGTGGGACGACCTCCTCGAGCGCGGTCGGCGGCGCGCGACGGCGAACCCGAAGGAGTTCGAGGAGCGCTGCGCGGCGGTGAAGGCGAACCAGCTCGCGACGCTCCCCTACACCAGCGGGACGACCGGGACGCCGAAGGGGGTCATGCTGACCCACGACAACATGGTGTCGAACCTGCGCACGACCTGCAAGGAGGTCGAGGTCGCCTCCGACGAGGTGGCCCTCTCGTTCCTCCCGCTCTCGCACATCCTGGAGCGGATGTTCGAGCACGCGCTGATCTCGCGCGGCTGCTCGATCGCCTATGCGGAGAGCATCGACACTGTCGCCGCGAACATGGGCGAGGTCCATCCCACCGTGATCGCCGGCGTGCCGCGCTTCTTCGAGAAGCTGCGGGCGCGGGTGCTGGAGAAGATCAGCCTGGCCCCCGCGATCCGCCAGAAGCTCTTCCACTGGGGCCTCGGCGTCGGCAAGGAGGTCGCGAAGCTCCAGCAGGACGGGAAGGAGCCGGGCTTCTTCCTCGGCCTGAAGTACGGCTTCGCGAAGAAGAAGATCTTCTCGAAGGTCGCCACGGCCACCGGCGGGCGCCTGAAGTACTTCCTCTCCGGCGGCGCGCCGCTCGCGCGCGAGGTCGCGGAGTTCTTCTACGCCGTCGCCCTGCCGATCTACGAGGGGTACGGCCTCACGGAGACGTCGCCGGTCCTCTCGATCAACACCCCGAAGGCGCACAGGCTCGGGACGGTGGGGAAGGTGATCCCCGGCGTGACGATCGAGATCGCCGCGGACGGCGAGATCCTCGCGAAGGGGCCGAACATCATGCCGGGGTACTACCACCTCGACAAGGACACTGCGGAGGTCCTCGCGGGCGGGTGGTTCCACACGGGGGACATCGGCGAGTTCGACAAGGACGGGTACCTGAGGATCACGGACCGGAAGAAGGACCTCCTCAAGACGAGCGGAGGGAAGTACGTCGCGCCGCAGCCGATCGAGAACGCCCTCAAGCTCTTCCCCTACATCTCGAGCGCGATGGTGATGGGGAACGGGCGGAAGTACTGCACGGCTCTCCTCGTCCCGGACTTCGAGAAGCTCGAGCGCTTCGCGAAGGAAAAGAGCCTCTCGACCTCCGACCGAGCCGCGCTCTGCAAGCATCCGGAGGTGAAGGGGCTGTTCGACGGGGCGATCGAGCACCTGAACAAGGAGCTCGCGCAGTTCGAGACGATCAAGAGGTACGCCCTCCTCGAGAGCGACTTCGAGGTCGGGAAGGAGATGACCCCGACGCTCAAGGTGAAGCGCAAGGTCGTGGAGCAGAAGTACGCCGCCATCATCGACGGCCTGTACGCAGACGAAGGAAGATAGCTGTCCCATCCCCGTCAAGCCATTCACCCGTTCGTGCCGATATACGAGAGGAAGTGGAGGCTTGATTCCGACGCGGCGACTAATGTACCTTATGCACATGCTCCGCCAGCCGTTCATGCACGGCCTATTCCTGACGCTGCTCGTCCTTGGACGGCTCGGCGTCGCCGCGCAGTTGGACTCGGGAGGGGAACCGCTCGGCAACCACCCTGCGGGGGAACACCACCACCACGGCGACAAAGACGACCGCCACGACGCGCCAGGGTCGCCCTGCCACCATCACGACGAGCACTGCGACTTCACGATGGCCGATGACGCTTCGATGATCGCTCCCCAGCACGTCGTCGTTCATCACGGCGACGTCGGTCGGCGAGCGGCCCCCGCTCCGGAAGACGGCGAGCTCCCCGGCCTCCCCTGCGAGGTCTTCCACCCGCCCCTGGCGTAGCCGGGCGCACGCCCGGTAGCGCCGCCTCCCCGGTCATCTCCTGCCGCGAGCCATCCCGCGCTCCGCTCGCATTCCTTTGTCTTCATCGTCGAAGTGGAGATTCACATGAAGGTTTTCCTCTGGATTGGTCCGATGGCCCTGCTGTCCGTCATCCTGCTCTGGGCGCGAATCGCCCATCGGTCGGGCGACGAACCCGACCCCGAGGCAACTCCTGGCGCTGAAGAAGCGCCCTCGAACGGCAAGGTCAAGCTGTCCGACGCGAAACAGGCGGCCGCCGGAATTGGGGTCTGTGCCTGCCAGCCGGCAACTCTCCCCGAGGAGCTCTCGACGACCGGCTCCGTCGAGCTGGACGCCGACCACGTCGCGCATGTCGGCTCGCGCCTGCCCGGGATCGTCCACGAGGTCTCACCGAAGGCGACCCTCGGCGCCCGCGTCCAGAAGGGGGACGAGCTGCTCTCGATCGACAGCACCGAGTTCGGACGCGCCCAGATCGAGTACGTGAAGGCGATCGCGACGCTCAGTGCGCGGCAGAAGACCTATGCTCGCGAGAAAGAGCTGTTCGACCAGAAGATTGGGAGCGGCCGCGAGTTCATCGAGGCGGAGGCCGAGCTTGCGCAGGCGAACGTAGACCTCCAGGCCGCTCGGAACCAGCTCGAGGTCCTCGGACTCTCCGATGGGGATGTGCAGGCGCTTGGGGAAGGAAAGGCGCCTCTCGGCCGCCTCGTGCTGCGGGCCCCGGTCTCCGGCACCGTGATCGAGAAGCACGGCGTCCCTGGCGAACACGTCGACACCGAGTCCAGCCTCTTCACCATCGCCGACCTCGACAGCATCTGGCTCCTCGCCGACGTGTACGAGCGGGACATCTCGCGCCTCGCCGTCGGACAGCAGGCGGAGGTGTTCGTCGCGGCGCATCCGGCCCACTCGTTCAAGGGCGTCGTGACGGTCGTGAAGGACACGATGGACGTGGCGACGCGGACGCTCAAGGTGAAGATCGACATCGACAACAAGGAGGGGTGCATGAAGCCAGGGATGTTCGCCAGCGTGCACCTCACGCTGGCGGAGCGGAAGGACGTGCTCACCGTCCCGGAGTCGGCGATCCAGACCCAGGGGAAGCAGGAGATCGTCTTCGTGGAGTGCGGCCCCGGCGAATACGAACGGCGGGAGGTCCGGACGGGCCTTCGGCACGGCGGGATCGTCGAGGTCGTCGAGGGGCTCCGGCAGGGGGAGATGGTGGTGACCGCGGGGGGCTACCTCCTCGTGAGCGAGCTGGACAAGGGGAGCTTCGAGGGGGACTAGCATGATCGAACGCCTCATCCGGCTGGCGCTCGGGCAGCGCTTCCTGGCGGCCGTGCTGACGCTCTTCGTCGTCGGCTATGGTGTGCGGTCCGCCATGGAGCTCCCGATCGACGCCTTCCCGGACGTCACCAACGTCCAGGTGCAGGTCAACGCGGAGGCGCCGGGCCTCGCTGCGGGCGAGGTGGAGAAGCTCGTCACCTATCCGGTCGAGTCGGTGATGAACGGACTGCCGCGCGTGACCGAGGTTCGCTCCCTGTCGAAGACGGGGCTCTCCGTGGTCACGGTCGTCTTCGAGGACAGCGTCGACATCTACTTCGCGCGGAACCTGGTCCTCGAGCGGCTCCAGGTGGCGAAGGAGAGGATCCCCGCGGGCCTCGCGGCGCCCGAGATCGGCCCCGTCACGACGGGGCTCGGGCAGATCTACCAGTACATCCTCGAGGGGGAGGGGTACACCGCGCAGGACTTGCGCGCGGCAAACGACTGGATCGTGAAACCCGAGCTGCGGACCGTGCCGGGCGTCGCGGATGTCCTCTCCTTCGGCGGGGAGGTCCGCCAGTACCAGGTCAACATCGACCCCCAGAAGCTCCTCAAGTACGACCTGACGCTGGGGGACGTTGCGGAGCGCTTGCGCCAGTCGAACCGAAACGCGGGCGGTTGGTACGTGAACCGCGGCGCGGACCAGCTCGTGGTGCGAGGCGTGGGCTTCGTCCGGGGCGGCGACGCCGGGCTGTTCGACCTGGAGCACGTCATCGTCAAGCACGCGGGCGGGACGCCGGTCTTCGTCCGGGACGTCGCGAGCGTGGAATACGGCGGCGAGATTCGCCAGGGGGCCGTGACCAAGGACGGGAAGGGTGAAGTCGTCAGCGGGATCGTCCTCCAGCTCCTGGGTTCCAACACGAAGGAGGTGATCGACCGCGTGAAGGAGAAGGCGAAGGGGATCCATCTCCCGAAGGGGATGCGAATCACCCCATACTACGACCAGGCCAGCCTCGTCGAGAAGGCGATCGAAACCGTGCGCTCCTCCCTCCAGGAGGCAGGGCTCCTCGTGCTCGCGGTCCTCTTCCTGTTCCTCTGGAACGTCCGCAGCGCCCTGGTCGTGATCTTCTCCGTGCCGATCTCGGTGCTGATCGCCTTCATCATGATGAGGCAGCAGGGGATCTCGGCAAACCTCCAGTCGCTCGGCGGGCTGACGATTGGAATCGGGATGATGGTCGACGGTTCGGTCGTGATGGTCGAGAACCTGTTCCAGGCCCTCGTGGAGAAGAAGCCCCCGCCGGAGGGGCGTCTCCACTGCGTGGCCGAGGCGGCCTGCGAGGTCGCGCGACCGGTGTTCTTCGCGGTCCTGATCATCGTCGTGGTGTTCCTCCCGCTTTTCACGCTCCAGGGGGTGGAGGGAAAGCTGTTCGCCCCGATGGCGTTCACGATCAGCTTCGCCATGCTCGGGTCCCTGCTCGTTGCGCTCCTCGTGGTGCCCGCGCTCTCGCTTGCGGTGCTTCGAGGCAGGCTCTCGGAGAAGGAGAGCTTCCTCGTGGTCGGGCTGCGTCGCCTGTACGAGCCCTGCCTGCGCTGGGCGGTGGGCCATCGGGCCGTCGTCCTCGGCGTGGCGCTGGTTGCCCTCGTCGGCGCCCTCGCGGCCTTTCCGTTCCTCGGCACGGAGTTCGTCCCCCAACTCGAGGAAGGGACCATCAACCTCCGCGTCACCATGCGCCCGTCGATCTCCCTCGACGAGGCGATCCGCATCGCGGCCGCGCTGGAGAAGCGGATCCTCAAACACCCCGACGTCTCGTACGCCCTCTCGCGGATCGGTCGCGCGGAGATCGGGGGCGACCCGGAATCGGTGTCGAACAACGAGGTCTACGTCGGCCTGAAGCCCGAGGCGGCAGGTCGGCGGAGGGAGGTCGAGAGGGCGCTCGAGGAGGACCTCTCCGAGGTCCCGGGGCTGCTGTACAGCTTCAGCCAGCCGATCGCCACGAGGGTCGACGAGCTGTTGTCGGGCGTGAAGGCGGAGATTGCGGTCAAGCTCTTCGGCGACGACCTGGACGTGCTGGCGGACCGCGGCGCCGCGATCGAGGCGGCGGTACGCAGCATTCCCGGAGCGGAAGGGGTCGCGCTCGAGCAGGTCGGCGGGGAGCAGCAGCTCGTCATCCGCGCGGACAGGGAGGCGCTGGCGCAGCAGGGCCTCAATGTTTCCGACGTCATGGAGACCGTCTCCACGGGCGTGGGCGGAGAGGTCCTCGGCCAGGTCGTCGACGGCGAGCGCCGGTTCGATCTCACGCTTCGGCTGGCACCGGCCTTCCGACAGAACGCCGATCAGATCGAGCGCCTCGTGCTGGAGTCGCCCTCGGGGGCGCACGTCCCGCTCGGCCGGGTGTCGAAGGTCGCGATCGAAGAGGGGCCGCCGCTCATCAGCAGGGAACGGGCGCGTCGGCGCGTCGTCGTGCAGTGCAACGTGCGCGGGAGGGACCTGGGAGGGTTCGTGGAGGAAGGGAAGCGCCTCCTCGCGCAGAAGATCGCGCCGACCCTTCCCCCGGGGTACCGGATCGAATGGGGCGGGCAGTTCGAGAACCAGCAACGGGCGCAACGGACCCTCCTCGTCGTCGTGCCGCTGTCGATCTTTCTCATCTTCGTGCTGCTGGTCCTCCTGTTCGGATCGGTGCGACCCGCGCTCCTCATCCTCCTCAATGTTCCCTTCGCACTGATTGGCGGCGTGTTCGCGCTGCTCGCGACGGGCCTGTACCTTAGCGTCCCGTCTTCCATCGGATTCATCGCGGTGTTCGGCGTCGCCGTCCTGAACGGCGTCGTGCTCGTTTCCTGCATCGTGAACCTGGATGAGCGCGGGGCGACGCCGCGCGACGCGGCGATGCAGGGGGCGCTCAGGCGGATGCGCCCCGTCCTCATGACCGCCTCCGTCGCCGTCATGGGGCTCCTGCCCATCCTCCTCTCGCACGGGATCGGCTCCGAGGTCCAGCGCCCGCTCGCGACCGTCGTCGCGGGAGGCCTCCTCACCTCCACGCTGCTGACGCTCTTCGTCGTGCCCGTCTGCTACCCCTGGTTCGCGCGCGTCCCAAAGGAGGAGATGTGAAGTGATTCGAGACACCCACCGGAGAAACCCCGCGGTCGCCGTCCTCCTCGTCGCGATCGCGGGGTGCACCTCCGCCCCGCCTCCGCTCCGGACGCCCTCTCCGCCCCCCGTCAGCGCACCGGCGAACGATGTCTCATGGGAGGACGGCCTCTCGCTCGACGAGGCGATGACCGTCGCGATGCGGAGGAACCCGACGCTTCTGGCGGCGCGGGAGCGGCACGGGGTTGCGGCGGCGCTCCGCACGCAGGCGGGCGTCTATCCGTTCAACCCCGAGGTGTTGGTGGGAAGCAGGACCGATGCGCCGTACAGGGACCGGGGCGACAGCAAGTTCGACGCGGAGCTCGCGCAGACGATCGAGACCGGAGGGCAGCGGGGACATCGCCTCGCCGTCGCGGAGGCGGAGGGCCGCAGAATCGGCTGGGAGGTCCTTGACGTCGAACGGACCACGCGGGAGGAGGTGATCGCGACCTTTTTCCGCGTCCTCGTCCTCGAGAAGAAGGTCGGACTAGCCGATCAGGCGCTCGAACTTGCCCGGACGCTCGAGGAGATCTCCGAGAAGCGCGTCAGGGCGGGGGACCTGCCGGCGCTCGAGGCGAACGTCTCGAGGATCGAGGTCCAGAAGGCGCGGAAGGCGCAGATCGAGGCGCGCACGGCGCTCAAGCGGGAGCGGTTCGCCCTCTGCCGCCTGCTCGGCGAGCCTCCGCGCGAGGACATCAAGCTTGTCGGCGACATCGCGGCCGCGGCGCCCGGGCCCGCGGGAGACCTCGCGGTCCGGGCGCTCGAGTCGCGGCCCGACCTCCAGGCGGCGCGGGCCGCGGTCGAGTCCGCGGACCGGTGGCTCGGCCTCGCCCGGAGCCAGAGGGCGCCGGACGTCACCCTCTCGGCGCAGTACGAGATGGAGCGGAGCGTCGACGACCAGGGGGCCGACGTGGGTCAGTTCTTCGGCGGCGGGATCACCGTGCCTCTGCCCCTGTGGAACCGGCAGCAGGGGGAGATCGCCCTGGCCGGCGCCGGGGGCGCCGTGGCGCGCGCGCAGGTCGCCGCGCTCGAGAGGGGAATGGTCATCGAGGTCGCCTCTGCGGACGAGCGATTCCGCCTCGCGCGGGCAATCGTCGACACCTACGAGAAGGAGCTGCTTCCGCTCGTGAAGACGAACCTCGACCTGAACGAGGCGGCCTTCCGCGCGGGGCAGGTGAGCACTCTGCTCCGCTTGAAGGCGCAGCAGGACTACATCGACACGAACTCCGCATACCTCGACGTGCTCGCAGAACTGCACGAGGCGCGCGCGGCGCTCGAGTCCGCGATCGGGACGCGCGGGCCCTAACCCTCCTCCTCGTCGACCTTCGGGAGGCTGCGGCGCCTGTTGTCGAGCCACGCCTGCAGGATGAGCTGCGCGGCGACCACGTTGATGTGGTCGCGGCGCTTCTTGCGCGAGAGCGCGTCGTCGGGCACGAGCCGCCTCGCCTGGACGGTCGTCAGGCGCTCGTCCCACGTCGACACGGGGATCTTCAGGCGGTCGCGCAGCATCTGCGCGAACCTCTCGGCCTGCACCCCCTTTGGCCCCATCGTCCCATCCATGTTCCGCGGCAGGCCGAGGATGACCTCGACGACCTCCCGCTCCTGGACCACCTTCGCGATCGCCTCGAGGACGCCGTGCAGCGTGGTCCACTGCAGGATCGGCAGCCCGTGCGCGATCAGGCCGAGCTCGTCGCTCACTGCGAGCCCGATCCTCTTCTCCCCGTGGTCGATCCCGAGGCACCTTCCTGGCATGGTCTGTCCCTAGTAGTGGTCACTGATGGTGGCCGGTGGCCAGACGGTGATTGGTAGGGAGTGGACCGTGGCAGATTGGACTCAGCTCCCTGTTCACTCACCACTCGTTCCTGTCGACATTCTGGCCACTGTCATTGACCATTATCGACTAGAGGAACGAGTCGAACCCCTCCTTCTCGAGCTGGTCCACGAGCTTCCGCACCTCCTCGGCGCGGTCCTTGTGGCAGATGAGCGTCGCGTCGCGCGTCTGCACGATGATGAGGTCCGTGACGCCGATCGTCGCCACGAGGTGCTCGTCGCCGAGAACGATGCAGTTCGAGGTGTCGAGCCCGCAGTGCTTCCCGATGATCACGCTGCCGTACTTGTTCCGCGTGAAGACGTTCTCGAGCGACCCCCAGCTCCCGACGTCGTCCCACTCGTAGGACGCCTCGATCATCTTCACGTCGTCGGCCTTCTCCATGACGGCGTAGTCGATCGAGATCCGCTGCAGCTTGTCGTACTCCCGGGCGAGGACCTTCGCCTCGTCCGCCGTGCCGAGTGCGGCGCGGATCGCCATCATGGCGCGGTACGTCTCGGGGAGGTGCTTTTCGAGCTGCGCCAGGATCGCGCTCGACCGCCAGACGAAGTTGCCGCTGTTCCAGTAGTAGTCGCCGCTCTCGAGGAACCTCCGCGCCGTCTCCGCGTTTGGCTTCTCCTGGAATTGCTTCACGCGGAACACGGGGATCCCGCGCAGCTCCGCCAGTTTCTCGCCCGCGCGAATATAACCGTATCCCGTGCTCGCCTTCCGCGGCTTCACGCCGAAGACGACGAGCGAGTCGCTTTCGCGCGCGACCTCCGCCGCCGCGCGCACCGTGTTCTGGAACGATTGCTTCGGGCGGATGATGTGGTCCGCGGGGAGCGTCACGATCACCGCATCGGGGTCGGTCGCGGAGACGATCGCCGCGGAGAGCGCGATGCAGTTCGCCGTGTCGCGGCCGACCGGTTCGCCGACGATGTTCCGCGAGGGGATCTCCGGCAGGTGTGTCCGCAGCACGTCGACGTGCGCGGCGTTCGTGATGATGTGCGTCCGGTCCGGGGGGACGAGGCCTCCCAGCCGCTCGACCGTCTCCTGCACGAGGGTCTTCTTCCCGACCAGCGTCAGGAGCTGCTTCGGCCTCTTCCGGCGGCTCATCGGCCAGAAGCGCTTTCCCGATCCGCCGGCCATGATCACGGCGTGCAGCATGGTGATTCACGTTCCAACGAAGGGCGACCCACCGGGTCGCCCCTACCGACCCTTCGGATCGCCCACGAGCTTGCGGATGACCGCGTCCGCCTCGTCCGGCTTGAACCCCTGCGGTCCGATGCCGCCCTGGAAGGCGACCTTGCCGCCCTTCTCGATCACGTAGAAGCGGTCGGGCCAGCCGCAGTAGACCTTGTTCGCCTGGTCCTCGAGGTTGTCGATCAGGCAGGGGAGCGAGAGCTTCAGGTCCTTCACGCACGTCCCGGCGACCTCGATCCGCTCCTCGGTCGTGGTCGGCTGATTGAACTCGACCCCGTCCTTCTCGTTCTGCGGCATCTGCCAGCCGTCGGAGGGGTGCGCCTCGCGGAGGTAGATGATTGTGAAGTTCACCCGGTCCTTGTACCCCTCGTACATCTGCTCCAGGCGGTCCGCCTGGCTGCGGAACGGCGGTCAGGTGTAGCTGCCGAAGACGAAGACGGCGGGCTTGTCCTTCCAGAGCGTCGAGAGCTGGACGAGCTCCTTGTCCTTGCCGCCGAGGAGGCGGAGCTTCATGTCCTTCGCCTGCTCGCCGACCTTGGGTCCGCCTTCCTTGCGGATGTCGCCGTCGCGCTTGCCGCCGCCCTGCGCGAAGGCGGGCGAGCCGAGCCAGAGGCCGAGGGCCAGGGCGGTGATCGCGAGGAGCGTGTGGCGGGTGCGCATGTTCACCTCTTGAACTCGCCGATCGATTCGGGTGGATGGTACCATGTCGGTTTCGAGGGAGACAAATCGTATCCGGCATGCGCCCGGCGCAATGTGATCTGTCATATGCCCACTGCCCACTGTGAGATGGACGTCGGGGCCGGAATGGGGGCCTCGAACGGACTCACGCCGCATCGATCGATGCCGGCCGGCATGTCACAGATCGCATTGCGGGGGCGGCCGAAGGACGTCGCCCCATGACCTTCCCCTGGCTCGCGGAGCTGGTCATCTCGACCAAGGAGCGCCCCGGGCGTTGCAGCCTGACGCCGTTCCGCCAGGACCCGCGCTTCCGCGTCACCTACTTCGACCCGAACGTCCCCTGCAACGTGGAAGGAGGCATCCTCCTCCACCCCGACGGTCGCCCTCTCGCCCCGCGCGACGCCGACCTCGGCATCGTCCTCGTCGACGGCTCCTGGAAGTACTCCGCGCGCATGGTCAGGGGGCTCTCGGGGATCCTCGTCTGGAGGTCGATCCCGACGGGCCTCGTGACCGCCTACCCGCGCCGCTCGAAGAAGGGGACCGACCCGCCGACGGGGCTCGCCTCGATCGAGGCGCTCTACGCGGCGCTCTGGGTGGCGGGGAAGGCGCCCGCCGACCTCCTCTCGCATTACCACTGGCGCGAGCAGTTCCTCGCGCAGAACGCGGAGTGGTTCGCGCGGTACGCGCCGGTCTAGATCTCCCCGCGGCGCAGCCGATCGCGCGCCTCGCGGCCGCGACGATCGAGTGCGTAGTACGACATGCGTGGCGCCTCCTCCAGCCATCGCAGCTTATCGACGGCCGGGACCTTCCGCCCCGCCGTGATTTGCTCCTCCGTGACGGTGTAGCGGTAGCCGCCCCGCGCTTTACGACCCGCCATTCCGCATCTCCCTACGGAGCTTCTCGAGCGCCTCCAGGTCCGACAGGTCCTGCTCCCGCGCCGCCTTCCGCTTCATCGCCATCAGGTCCTGGATCGAGACGATCGGCACGGTCACCCCCCCGATCGAGACCCGCTTGCGCCTCCTCCACGCCGCGGAGAACTCGACGGGCGGGTCCACGAACAGGTCGACGATCTCCCACGGGCGTTTCGGGTGGTGCGCCGAGAAGACCATCATCCCCTTTTCGCGGATCCACGCGTCTCGCTTCGCGGCCTCCGCGAAATCGACGAACGGGACCGGCACGCGGGGCTCGAACCCGATCGAGGAGAGCGCCCCGACGACTCGACGGGCATTCGCGGGGGAGAGGTCCACGAGGAGGTCGAGGTCGACAGTCATCCGCGGGACGCCGTGGAGGTTCACCGCAACGCCGCCGGCAACCAGGTAGCGCGCCTTGTGCGACGCCAGGGCTCGGAATACATCCTCGTACGCCACGCGACCGACTCTAGGCGGACCTGCCCGCCGTGTCAACCGTCACGGCTCGCGTCGCAGGACGTGTACCAGGCAGTGGAGCGTGCCTCCCTGCACGTAGACCTCCGAAGCGTCCACGGGGCGCACCTCGTAGCCGAGGCCGCGGTAGACCTCCGCCGCCGCGTGGTCGAGCGCAGCGACGCCGTAGGTCGGCAGGTAGACGACCCCGTCTTCGAACAGGCCGTTCGTGTAGGTCCGCCACACGTACGGCGTCGTCGTCGGCACCACGGGGATGCGGTCGACCGTGAACCCTGCCGCCTCGAGCCGCGAGGCGACCGCGTCGAACTGCCGCGCCGTCTCCTCGCTCCGGTCGGCGTCCGCGAGGTCCGGAGCGAGGCTCGCTCCCCACCGCGCGTCGCCGACCAGCACGTGGTCCTTCCCGACCGGCGCGATCGCCATCCCGACGTGGTGCTCGGGCGCCTCGGGGAGGTAGACGACCTGCTCGCCGAAGAGGCGCTCAGCGGAGGTGACGAGCTCCGTCGTCGTCCACTCCGGGTTCCGCCTCGCCCAGACGCACGAGGCGATCACGCGGCCGCCCGTGGCGAGGAAGTCGCCTCCGTCGAAGCGGAAGGGGGCCACGCGCGCGTCGCGCCCCGTCGAGCGCGCGAGGGCGAACGGCACGAGGCGGTCGTTCACGCGCTCGGGCGGGCCCGGGTGCGGCTCGGAGGGGACCACGACGCTGCCGGCGTCCCCCGCGACGAAGCGGTCGCGGGACCAGGTCGTGATCGGCTTCCCGACGACGATTGGCGTCGCCTCGCGCCCGAACTCGCGCGTGAACTCCGCGGCGTGCTCGGCCTTCTCCACGGCGACGTACACCCTCACGTCGCGAGGGAGCCACGCCAGGAACTCGCGGTAGGTCCGCTTCACGAAGTCTGCGCTCGGCGTGTAGTGGAGGAGGACCTCGCGGATCCGCCCCGTCCCCTCGTCGAGCGCGTGCGCGGTGCGCGGCTGCGGGCGCACCCACGCGACGAGGGCGTGGAGCGCGAGGGCAGCGAGGACCCCCTTGGCGATGCCGATGAGAGTCCTACTCATGGGCGTTCGGCGCCCCGTCGACGCTCTTCCCGAAGTCCTCGAGGGTGAGGACGTCGCTCCAGAGCATCACGGGGTCCTTACCTTCGATCCACGCGACGAGCTGGCGGGACCCACGCGCTTTCGGCGCGCCATTCGCCTCGGGCTGCGGTGCCTGATCGATCGCGCCGAGGTCGACCTCGGTCGTGTTCCCCTTCTGGTCGAAGTCGATCTTCCTCGTCCATGTGATGGTCGGCATCGTCGCCACGCGGCTGAGCGGGTTGTTGCTCGACTCCTGGAGTGTCGCGGTGACGTTCCCCTTCCCTGCGCCGCTCATCACGAGGAAGAGGTGCGCCTCCTTGCGCCCCTCGACGTCGACCTCGCGCTTCTCGGCGGTGATCGACACGCCGTTCGCCTCGAGCGCGTAGGCGACCGGCTTCTCGTCTCCCGCGGGCAGGGTCGTGAGATTCCAGTCCGCGAGGGCGAGGACGGCCGTCGTGATCCCGAATGCAATGACGCTGGCTTTCCGCATGGCTCTCCTCCTATGAAGTGAGTGAGAGCAAGAGACGCAACCTCGCGGCCAGGGGTGCGAGATCCCGTAATGGGCTGCGCAGGCAAGGGGTACGCGCGAACGCGAAGTCGCGGAGAGCGTACCCTCTCCTGTACGTCCGTATCCGTTTGTGCACTCGCCTCCAGCGAGTCACCCCAGACCGGAACGAAGGGTCCGCCGTCGATCGAGGCGGCCAGTTGGTAGTACGTGCCCCCATCCCCGGAGATCTGACCGAGATCCATGGTCTTCTGCCCACGTGGGAGATACCGGACCCCGTACGCTCGGACCGGTTGAACCTGTGGCATCACCCGGCTGGAGGGAGAGACTTTGATACTCGAGAGTTCAACCAAGATCGCCGTGGACTGAATGGTCTGGAGGGTCACGCTGACGGCCCGTGTCGACGCGGAGTCGCCCACGGGGCGGGTCTCGACGCGAAGGGCGACGCCCTTGGCGTCGAAGGGGGCGCTGTGGTCGGGCTCTCCGCCCGCCGGTGCATCCCGCGCGCCCCAGTCCGCGATGCAAAGGAAGCCCACGGTGAACCCGAAGGCCCAGACGCTCGTCCGGTCCACGCCCTTCCTCCGCAGATCGAAACCGAGTCCTTACGCAAGGTCCGTGCCGTCCTCCCGCGCGACGTAACTCGCAAAGGCCACGCTGCTTCGAAAGCGTCGGCCCCAGTCCCCCCCGTACGGATCCCGTCAGGCGCGTATCCAATCGTGGACGGTCCCGCCGAATCCGGAATCTCCTGAAATCCCCCGCGCGGGACGGACATCTCACGGGTGTACAGGACATCCAGAGGCAACCATCAGGAGCATGACGATGAGCATCGAGATGACGAATGGCCTGGTCGAGATGGGTGAAGTCGAGATGGAGACCGTGGTGGGCGGACTGCGTTCCTGGAATCAGGTCCAGCCGAGTCCCCTGGTCACCCCGGAGTACCTGCCCAAGCTCCTGACCCTCGCACGTGGAAATGTCGCCGACCTCTGCTCGGCGTCCCCGGGCAGGCAGCTCGTTACCTGCCTCTAGCCCGCACTATTCACGAACGCGCAGCGGCGCGTTCGTGAATAGTGCGCCCGCGGCTCCAGGCTGCCGCAGCAGCCTGGCCGCGGGCCG
>ORJL011086918.1_pt1 | contig 18568 bp, 17 predicted proteins | sample 1779941 | NCBI WGS metagenome assembly ORJL01 (sample SAMEA104232317, study PRJEB22302) | groundwater metagenome | biome: forest; feature: aquifer; material: groundwater | place: USA | collected 2011-08-07 | depth 5.8 m | reverse complement strand
GCCGTGTTTCAGGAGATCGATCGATTCCGGCCTTAGTCCGATTCTATCCAGACAATCGAGAACACCACGCGCCAGGTCGCCCTTGTTGGTGAGTTGCTTGCCGAAATGCAGCTTCCCGAGCGCGGAGTCGAATCCGACCACGTCGGTAAATGTTCCGCCGATATCGCTGCCGACATAGAGAGCCACGACTACGCCTCCCTCACCCCGCTGGGGTGGCCTACTTTTTTATTCTTTTAGCACGGGCGTTTCCACGATTCAACCATCTGGTTGGTTTATGCTGCGGCAATCGCCGGTCGTCACTCGTTCTCTCGAGACAAACATGCGATCAGACTCCGGTAGGCCGAATCGAAGGCTGTCTGTAAGCAAAGTATTTGTGTGGTAATCGATAGTTCGCCGAAACGGACGTGCCACGGTAAGAGCCAGATGCTGTCAACCAAAATGAGCAAGAAGAAAGGCGCTCCTGACCCACAGAGCACAAAGGAGCTGATCCTGAAGGCCGCAATCGATGAATTCGCCCAACATGGATTTTCGGGCGGACGAGTCGACCGGATCAAGGCCCGAGCAGGCGTCAACAAGCAGGCCATCTACTATTATTTCAAGAATAAGGACGCCCTGTTCAGCGCCGCGCTCGCCTATTGCTACACGCAATTCAGGATAGAGCCTGTGGATTGGACAAGCTCAACATCGCCATCGGAGGCGATGCGTTTGGTGATCGAGGCCATATTTACAAATGTTCAGCAAAATTGTAACGGCGCAGCGCTTCTGATCGACGAAAATAGAAATCAGGGTAGGCACTTGAAAGGATCTGTCCGCACGACGGTGAGGGCGTCGACCGGCCGCACGCTCGAAATTGTGCGAGAGATCGTCGAAAGAGGAAAGCGTCAGGGCGTCTTCCGGAAAGACGCCGATTCTCATCAAGTTTATCTCGACATCGTCAGCATGTCGTTTTTCATTTTCGACCATCGCTATACGATGAGAGAGATCCTTGGCGAGGATCCGACTACTCCGCAACGCTTGTCCGCGCGGCGACAGCACATTGCAAACACCATACTCGCAGCGTTGTCCGGAGACGACTGACTTCTTGAGACATCAAATTTGCGAAGCGAGCCGTCGCAACTTCAATTCCGCACGTCTGTGCTTACCGTTGATCAAATTCGGACCACCGATCCGAAGGTGATCTGCCAACGGACAAAGTGCACCTGACGCACAGAACGAAGCACAAGCTGCGCAAGAGTCAATCCGTGAGAAACTGCAGATAAAGAACCGGTTGGCTCAAGAGATATTTCGAGGAAACCAGCGTCAAGCCGAAATTGGAGGCAACTTCGGGCGTTTTGAACAGCTTGGAGAGGTCTATGCTTCGGACATCATGCGTCTGGAATCGATAGAAGAAGCAGGTTTTTTTGCTGTCCGGTCCCGATTGAGCACCTTACTTACCTCATCGATGATCGATTTGCCGAACCTCGCGTCCGTGGTGGAGATTGATCCTGATGACCTGTTCACGCTTGACGCGTCGGCCCGCCGGCAACGCCACGGCAAGGAGATGAAACTCCTGGTCGATGACCCGGCCACGACCGCGCATGTCGATACGAGCCTCGCGCGGCTCGTCACACGAGCGCACGCAAAATGGGGACCATTTCCGCGGCTGGGGGTAGTAACCGTTAATGATACTTAGCCATGACTAGAGGTCCACCACGATACGACCGCGTCCACGTGAGACGCACGGCGTGAACCGATGCTTCCTTGCGGCGGCGGACAGCAGTGAATCCCTATGAATGACCTCGCCCGCCGTATACCCCACTCGCAACTGCAGCAGAGGCCCGTCTCGCAAGCCGACAGCACGACCTTCCCGTCTGTGCGCAGGACATCAAGCGCCGACTCGTTTGCGGGCACCTGCAGGATACGACCGTCGGACGCCAGCTGCATCTCGAACAGGTGCTCGGCGCTGCGAAGGTCCGTGGCGACCATCCGCCAAATAGCCAAGGCGCTTGCTGATTTCCCACGTCGTCGCGAGGAGATGCGGCAGATGCTCCTTGATTTGCGCGGGTTTGAACCGCCCGATCGGGCCTGAAACGCCGAGCGCGGCCGCGACCGTGCCGTCGCTTTTCCTGATGGGCGCGCATACGCCGCCCACATCCTCGCGCCATTCCGCCTGCGCAGTCGCATAACCCTGTGCGCGAATGCGTACCAGCTCGGCGCGGAGCTTCGGCGCCGTCGCGATCGGCCGCCCCGTAATTTTCTAAAGCCGTTCCAGAGCGGCTTCGACGATGGGATCCGATGCGTAGGCCAGGAGCAATTTACCTGCCGACGTGCAGTGCATGGGATTGCGCGAGCCGAGTGGCGTGTATGTGCGAAGCGTGCGAGTTCCTTCGACACGATCGAGGACCACGATCTCACAGCCGTCCTGCACCGAGAGAATGACGTTCTCGTCGACCCGTTGGCGGAGTTCCTGCATCAGCGGCTGGGAGACCGTTCTGATGTCGCGTCCCGAGACCACGGCGGAGCCAAGTTCGAAAAGCCGCAGGGTTGCCTCGTATTGGCCGAGCGCGGGCTCGTGCCGGACATAGCCAAGCGCACTGAGCGTCTGCAGAAGCCGATGCGCATTGCTGCGCGTCATTCCAAGTTCGCGGCCGAGTTCGCTGACGCCGCGTGGACCGTCGCTGCGCGCGACGGTTTCCAGCATTTTCAGGCCTTTTGCGAGGGTAGTTTCCATATCGGCGTCAGCCGTTGACTCCGCGTGGCTTGGTCCCGTACCGTTACGAATAACAATACAATGTATCAAATAATGAGACAAGGGGGATGCTCATGAGGTGCGTCTTTCTGCTTGCGGGCGCCATATCCGCCGTCGCCTCAGCGACCGGCGCTCAGGCGCAACAATGGCCGACCCGCCCGATCACCGTGATCTCGCCTTATCCGCCGGGCGGCACGAACGATATCGTCGGCCGCCTGTTCACCGACAAGATGGCAGCGAGGCTCGGTCAGCCGATCGTGGTCGAGAACAGGCCCGGCGCGGCGGGCATCGTCGGCTCACTCGCGGTTTCGCGTGCGGCCCCTGACGGTTACACGCTGCTGATCGCCAATAACGGGGCGCTGGTGGTTCAGCCTCTGGTCAGCGCGCAGGCGAAATACGATGTGCAGGCCAGCTTCACGCCGATCGTGCGATTGGCCGTGTCCTATCCTTACCTTGGCGTGAATGCCGACCTTCCGGTGAAGTCGCTGGCCGAGCTGATCGAATACGCCAAGACCATGCCGGGCAAACTGAACTTCGGATCAGCTGGCACCGGCTCGTTCGGACAATTCTGTTCCGAGATGCTGCAACTCCAAGCCGGTATCAAGATGTTGCACGTACCGTATCGCGGCAGCTCCGCCGCGGTCACCGATCTTGCCGGCGGGCAAATTCAGGTGATGTTCGATCCGCTGGTTCTCAGCCAGAAGGACAGCGGGCGCGTGCGTGTGCTGGCGATGACCGCGCCGACGCGCTCCGAGCGCTATCCGGATATCCCGACAACGAAGGAAGCCGGCTTCCCCGACCTCGACCCGCTGGGATGGTTCGGTTTCTTCGGCCCTCCGGGCATGCCGAAAGAGATCGTGCAAAAGATTGCCGACGCGGTCGCCGAGGTCGCGAAGGAACCGGAAATCTCGCAGAGGCTGGAGGCCGCCGGAGTCGATCTTGGGTTTCTGCCGCCGAACAAGTTCGCGGCGACGCTCGGACCGTACAAGGCCAAGTTCGAAGACATTGCCAAGCGCGCCAATATGCAGGTCGCGCCATGACAGGCGCGATGAAGTTGCGGAAAGCAAATCATGAGTGAAGGTTATATCCGTTACGAATCCGCCGACGGGATCGCGCTGATCACCATTGACCGACCGGCCAAGCGCAATGCGCTGACATCGGCGATGTGCGCCGACCTGCACGCCGCGTGGCAGCGCTTCGCCGCAAGCGATGACCTGCGGGTGGCCATCCTCACCGCGGCCGGTGACGACATCTTCACGGCGGGCGCCGACCTCAACGACCCACCGCCGCAATTCTGGCAAGCGGTTCCGAATATCGGCGTGCCGGTGTCGAAGCCGATCATCGCCGCGGTAAGCGGCGCAGTGATCGGCGCAGGCGTAACCATGGTCGCGATGAGCGATCTATGCGTCGCCGCGGCCAATACACGCTTCATCTATCCGGAGGCAAAAGTCGGCGTCGCGCTCGGCCTCGTGTCGTCGATCGCGACACGCATTCCGCAGAAGCTTGCGATGGAACTGCTGTTGCTCGGCGACGCCGTCAGCGCCGAGCGTGCCTATCAGGGCGGGTTGGTCAACCGGGTTGTGCCCGCGGGCCAACAGGTCGTTGTGGCCAGGGAGATGGCGCGTACGATCGCGGCCAACGCGCCGCTGGTGGTCGGTATGCTGAAGAACATGGTGCTCGATACGATCCCGCGCAGCGCGGTGGAAGAGATGTTTCACACCCAGCGGGCGATCAATCGTGTGCTACAGAGCGAGGACGCCAAGGAAGGGCCGCTTGCCTTCCGCGAAAAGCGCGCGCCGCAGTTTCGCGGGCGCTGAGAGCTGCGCCAAGTCGATATTGTTCCAAGTTTGGCAAAGGTTTAAATGCACGCCCCGCGTCCCCGCATATCGGTTGAACGAATCATCAAGCCGCGATCACTTGCGATCATCGGTGCATCGGAAGATATTGCAAAGTTCGGCGGGCGCTTTATGCATAATGTCGTGCGCCATGGTTACGCGGGCACGTTGCTGCCGATCAATCCGGGGCGTGAGACAATCCTAGGGCGGCGTGCCTATCCGAATATCGCCGCAGCACCCGGTCCGGTTGATCTGGCTCTGGTTGCGGTCCCGGCCGCGCAATTGCGACAGACGATCGAGGATTGCGGTGCGGCCGGCGTCGGTGCCTGCGTGGTGATCACCGCGCAGCTCGGCGAATTCGACGAAGCCGGCGCAACGCTTCAGGACGAGATCGTCCGGATCTCGGCCAGCTACGGAATGCGGCTGATCGGCCCGAATTGTCTCGGCATGATCACGCCCATCCACTCGCTCGCGCTCACGTCGTCGCCGACGCTGCAATATGCCGAGAGTCTTAAGCGCGGGTCGGTTGGCTTTGTCAGCCAGAGCGGCGCGCTGATGGGAGCGTTGTTTGTGCTGGGTTACGATCACGGCGTCGGCTTCACAAGCATGATCACCGTCGGCAATCAGGCCGATCTCGAATTGTGCGATTTCTTCGAGGCGCTGATCGAGGATGAAGAGACCAACGTCATCTGCCTCTATGTGGAGGCGCTCAAAACTCCACGACGCTTTGTGAATCTTGCGCAGCGTGCGAGAATGCGCGGCAAGCGCGTGCTCGCGGTCAAGGCCGGACGCACCGATGCAGGGAGCGCTGCGGCGCGTTCCCACACGGCAAGCCTGGCTGGCTCCTATGCAGCCTTTGAGACGACGTGCGACGAGGCAGGAATCCTCGTGATGGATGAACCGGAAGCGATGATCCTCGCGGCGGGCGTGCTAGCGCGCGCGCCGCGGATGGACCCGGGTGGCATCGGTATGGTCGTGTCTTCAGGTGGCGGAGGCGCGGTCACCGCCGATCGTCTCACCGTGGCCGGATTGCCGCTTGCGCAATGGACGGAGGAGACACGTGCACGGCTCGACACGCATTTCCTGCGTACGCATCAGAATAATCCGGTCGACCTGGGCGCGCATTTCGGTGCGCTCGGTGCGCATATCTTCAAGCATGCCATGGACGCGGTCGCAGACGACGAAGGCACTGCCGCTTTCATCTACATCATGACGCCGCAGCCGCTGATGCCGCAGACCGTCGATGTCGTCATCGATATCTGGCGTCGGGGCACCAAGCCCGTGATCTTTGTGCTGGACACCTCCCGTTTCGGTGAAGATGTGCGCGAGACGCTGTTGCAGGCCGGTATGCCGTTTCTGACCCGCATCGACGATGCGATCAGGGTGCTTGATCTTCTGGTCCGCGAGCGGGATCTCGCAGCGTCCGCGGCGAGAGCCGCGCCGCGCCTTCCGCGGGGCGCCGGACCGCTGCCGTCAAAGCTGCCCGCAGGCTTTCTTACCGAACCCGAAGCGAAAGACCTGTTCCGCCGTTATGGCATCGTCACGACGCGCGAACAGATCGTGCGGGCTGCGCAGGATGCGGTGCAGGCCGCCGAGGCGATCGGTTATCCGGTCGTCGCCAAGGGCGTGAGCCGGAATGTCGTTCACAAGAGCGATCTGGGCCTGGTACGTCTTGGATTGTCGGATGCCCGCTCTATCACTCGTGCATTCAACGAGATCGCTTCGGCGCTGGCGGCGGCAGGCGAGACCGGCGCTCCTACGATCGCCATCCAGGAGATGGTGAGGGGCGAAGCGGAGTTGATTATCGGCGCGCGCCATGACGACGGGTTTGGCCCGCAGGTGATGGTCGGCTTCGGCGGTGTCATGGTTGAGGTGCTGCGCGATATCCAACTCGCGAGCGCACCGCTCGGCCGCGACCGTGCGCTCGACCTGCTGCGCAAGCTCAAGCTGTGGCCGATCTTGGACGGCGTCCGCGGTCGGCCGAAGCTCGATGTCGATGCGGTAGCGGACACGCTGGTGCGTCTCTCATGGCTCGCACACGATCTCGGACCGCGCCTGCAGGATATCGAGATCAATCCATTGATCGTTCGCGTTGTCGGGCACGGCGCTGTCGCAGTGGATGGACGCGGCACACTCATCTAATCGAATTTTCATTGGCGGCACTCCCATTCCGTTCGTTTGCGCGCAAGCGGAAATCCAGTCATGCCTGCACATTAGCTTGCAGCTCCTTGAGCTTGCAGTTCCTCGATCCCCTTTCCGCGCGAATAATTGCGTAGTTACCGACCAATTGGTCCGCACAACGTGCGCTGCTCGGCTTCCGCTATGGCCATTACGGGTTTTGAATTGCTCGCCGCCCGTGCAATGCGACGCGCGGCGCCCCCAAATGGCCGCCGAGAGATATACGCGTCAATCTCGCGCAAGATAGCGCAAGAAAGCATATTCGTGGTCCGCCTTGAAAACTTTGGGACCAAGGTTGAATGAGAGATTCCGGTTAGGCCTCGTTTGAAAGGAGTCTGACCGATAGACCCAACCTTTGACCTTGCGTCGTAGGACCATGACCTGGGTGGAGAAGCAACATGCTTTCGGCGAACAGGCTGCTGTTCGACCTGAAAGCCGAGATCAGAACGGCCAGCAAGAACGAGACTAGCGTGATCATCACCCGATCATCAGCGATTCCATCAGTTCAGAGAGCTGGATGGAGTTTTCGGCACAGACAGATGGCGAAGAATCAGGCTTTCGACTTCAAGCCGACTGCGCGACTTGAACAGGTCGATGGCAAGCATTCCGAGCGCGTCAAGGATCGAAAACGTCGCTCTCAATGATGCGATGCTTCTACCTTACGGTACCAATTCAAGCCGGATGGACTTTTCGGAAAGTACGGGACGAATAGCTTTGACAGCTCCTGGTTTGATTGGAATTCGACGCAGCCTAGAAGCTACGTCGACACTAAATCCTGACCAGAGTTGCAACTTCAGTGCGGCGCCATAGGCGGCGGTCAAACGCCCACTAGCCACCCTCAATTTCGAACTTCGTGCTATCCTCACGCAATTCTCGCTTCACGATTTTCCCATAATTGTTTTTTGGCATTGCGTCCAAAAACACGTAGGCTTTTGGACGCTTGAAACGGGCAATATTTGCGATACATAGCGCATCCAGGTCTTCGGCGTTAACCGAGAAGCCGGGTCTCAATACTATGAAAGCGACTGCCTCCTCACCCCAATCGGAATGCGGCCGTCCGACCACCGATACCTCGGCCACGGCGTCATGTTGCAAAAGGATCTCCTCAACTTCTCGCGGGTATATATTCGAGCCGCCACTGATGATGACGTCCTTGGAGCGATCCATGAGAGTGAGAAATCCGTGATCGTCGAATACACCGAGATCGCCGGTTTTGAGCCATCCTGACCCGAGCGCTTCCTTCGTTGCGGAATCGTCATTCCAATAGCCTGCCATAACGGTGTCACCGCGCACCACGATCTCACCGACATTGCCCGGCAAGAGGTTTTCCCCTTGCGGCCCGATTGTCCTCACTTCCACCACGGCCTGGGCATAACCAACCGAAGCGAGAAGGCGGTCGAACGACGGATGCCCGCTATCCACGAGGTATTCTTTCGGCAGGACTGTAATGGTCATGGGGCTTTCACCCTGGCCGTAAATCTGAGCGAGCTTGGGTCCGAAAGCCGCGACGGCGCGCTTACAATCTTCGACATACATTGGCCCCCCACCGTAGACGATGGTACGCAGATTTTTCAGGTCGGCTACTTTCAGGGCCGGCGCATTTACGAGCCGATTGACCATTGTTGGAGCTGCGAAAAATCCAGCCCCGCGATGATAAGAAATAAGGTCAAATATTTCCTGCGGATCAAAACCTCCACTCCCCGGAACCACATGGCTCGCCATGGCCATCGTATACGGGACTGCGTATATCCCGGAGCCGTGCGACATTGGGGCTGCGTGAATGATGCAATCTTCGTGCGTAACCGTGTCGACGTCAGCGAGATAGCTCGTCGCCATCGCGAGGAGATTTCTGTGTGTGAGCGTCGCTCCTTTCGGGCGCCCCGTCGTGCCGCTGGTATAAAATAGCCAAGCCGGGTCGTTCGGCAGGGAAGGCGCGGGTGGAATAAGCTCACCACGAACAAAACTCTGAAATTCCGCAGAAGCGACGTCAAGCACCTCAGGTTTTCGAATGGACATCAATTTCAGCGCGCCGGAAAGCACGCCGGCAAGGTCCGGCGTCACGAACGCAACGCGCGCTTCCGAGTTTTCGAGGATGTAAGCAATTTCGCGTGAATGCAATTTCGCATTTGCCGGCACACAGACAAGTCCCGCGGACCAGCACGCAAACAGACATTGCAGATACGCGCTGCAATTCGTCATGATCAAGGCAACACGATCGCCTAGCGCAAGTTCAAATTTGCGCCGCAAGTTAAGGCCTAAAGCGCTGGAACGCGTCGCCAGCTCGCCGTAGCTGGCGTCCGGAGAAGCTCCGGTGAATACGGCCGTGCGCTCCGGCATGACGCGAGCGGCACGCATAAGAAGCGAGGCAATATTCATTGGAAGGCTGCTTTCGAAATCGCTGCGCTACTCCACCGGGGTTGCGCTGACGAGCACCGCAGCGATGATGCACGGTTCGCTGCCGCGCACACTCCAGGAATGATTGGTGCCCCGCTGCACAAGCACATCGCCCGGTTTGAGCAAGGTTTCGCCCGTGTCCACGATCGCCCATATTTCCCCTTTCAGGACGACAATGTAGTCGACGGTCGCGGTCTTGTGCATCATTGGATCGGCAGAATGTCGATCCTTGGCATGTACGGCACCGATCGAACTGAATGCGGCACGCGCGTCGGCATTGTCGCGCCACTTCGAATCGGGTGGAAATTCAACGACCCGGAGTATCGTCCCCCCGCTCGGCGGCTCCAGGTGAACCGGCCGCGCCACCGCATCCGCAACCCCGACATTGCTGGCTGGTGCATTTGTTTCCCAAAGATCCGTCAGCGCCAGACCTGGCATCGACTCCATTTCTTTGATGTTCGTCGCGATTCCATCGGAGAGGAAGATCGATCTCCCATTCTCGTCGTGAGCAGTGACGACCCGACGCACCTTCCAGACCATCTCATTTCGCTCCTGCTTATTTGATGAAGACCTTCGTCAATACCGGAAAAGCAATTAGCAACGCGATGACCGCGATCGCTGCACCAGCAAATGGCAAGGAACCGACATAAATGTCGTTCAATGAAATCTTGCGGCCAAGGGGATCGTTAATAAGCGATGCCTTGACGATGAATGGAGACATTCCAAGCGGTGGGGTGATGAGTCCGACCTCGACTGCGATCATGGTAATGATGCCGACCCAGATCAGGTCGCCACCCAATTGCTGAAAGATAGGAGCAAATATCGGGACGGAAATCAGGATGGTCGAGGTTGAGTCGAGGGCTGTACCAAGGACCAGCACAATGAGGACGTAGACCAACATTACGGAGTACAGGCCCAACTGCATGTGCTGCACCCAGTTGCCAAGAAAAGCCGGTACCCCTGATAATGCTAGAAAACGCGAGAACATCGTCGCCGAGGCAATGATCAAGATTAGTGACGCTGTCACATAGCCGGTATCGATCAATACCGACCAGAATGTGCGCAGATCAAGCGAACGCCGCCAAAGTGCAATTATCAAGGCACCCGCAGCGCCGACCGCGCCTGCTTCCGTCGCGGTGAAAAGTCCGCCATACATCCCGCCAAGCACGATCAGGACCAGAATAACAATAGGGGCTGCCTGGGAGACGAGCGATCGTGACTCGTCTTCCACGTTCGCCATCTCCGCTTCTGTCAGGTTTCCCGTCGCTGTCCCGCGGCCCACCCATTCGGGCCGAAGAAATGCTATCACGTAAATGGCGAGGCTAAATGCACCGGCCAGGATGATTCCAGGCACGATACCGGCGTTGTAGATATCGCCGATCGAAATTTCCGTGAGCACAGCATAGATGATCATCAGCACCGACGGCGGGATGAGCATTCCCAGCATCGCCGAGCCTGCGACGACGCCAACGGCGAGGCGCGCATTGTATCCGCGCTTGAGCATCTCCGGGACCGCGAGGCGCGTGAAGAGCACGACGGCCGCAACCGTGACGCCAGTGATCGCGGAGAAGATGGCATTACCAACCACCGTCGCATGCCCGAGGCCGCCCGGGACCTTTCGCAATAACCGATGGGCAACGGCATAGGAATCGGCGCCGACGCCCGCAACCATGACGAGAAATCCCATCAATACGAACAACGGTACGGTGCCAAATTCGTACTCCGTAACACTGTCGGTCGCGGCAATGGCAAGCATGTTGCCAGCGATCGATATGTCACCACGCACCGCCCACACACCAAGGAAGGCTACCGTCAAGAGCGACGTTGAAATGTGGATGCCCGCATAGATCATTACACCAAGCAAAGCGAATCCGGTGACCCCGATCTGCAGACTGCTCACGACACCACCTTGGTGGCCGGATCAATCTCCATGAGTCGCTCCCGGCGTAGTCCCGCGCCGACATATTGCCACGCAAGTACGAAGTACTGCAGCGCCATCACAGCCGCACCGAAAGCAACGGTTGCGAAGACCGGCCATTTTGGGAATGTGAATACGCCGATGTTGCCGTAAAATTCGTTGTCTTGCCAAACGCTGATTACAAGCGGGGTGAGATATCGGCACACGACGACGAACATGATTCCGCCGAGCAGATGATACAGGGCCAGAAGAAACTGTTCAGCGCGCACAGAGCGAGTATGAACCCAATCTATAAATCCGTCTGTCGCAATGACGCGTCCGGCGCGCAGCGTGCTCGGAAATTGCAGGAATACGATTGCGGCAATCGACATTGCGACAATTTCTGCTGTCCCGCTCAACGGAGAGCGAAACAAACCCCGGCCAACGACGTCGGTCAGGATTACGACCATGATAAAAAGCACCATGATCGAGCCGATGGCATTCATTCCATTGGTGAGGGCCGCCAATGGGGTTAATTTTGATTTCATGTCATCGGCCTGTCTGACGCAACGCGGCTTATTTGGATTTGCAGCAATCAGAGAATTGTCTGGCAGCAGCGGGCCCTATGAGATTCACTCCCTGTCGAAATCTCTGGGAAATTTGAATCCGCCTGAACGCACTGCATCCATGTACGAGGACAGCACAGTCTTCGCCTGTGGGCCGGCCTGCTTGATCCAGTCGACAGCCGGATTGGGCATTGCCTTGACCAGCCGTTCCTGTTCGGCAGCGGAAAGGGTCGTGTACTTGCCGCCGCCTTTTTGCCAGGCTTCGGTGGCCGCCGCGACCTGAGCATTCTGGTCTGCAATGTAATTTTTCGTGTAGGCCTCGGCTCCCTTACGGAATGCCGCCTGCACTTCAGCCGGCAGCTTCTCGAAGCGCGCCTTGTTAAAAGCTACGCCACCGGCATACATGGCCCCCATATTGACCACGGTGAAATTCGGAGCGACTTCGTAAAGCTTCGCCGGCACGGCCGCCGTGATGAAGCCGATCGCGCCTTCATACAGACCCGACTTAATGTCATTGTAGAACGTGTTGAAACTTCCCTGCACTCCGACCGCACCGGTATTTTTCAGCCAGGCGAGGTTGGGCCCCGCGCCGCCGAATTTGTGGCCGCTCACATCTTCCATCCTTGTGATCGGGAAAGTGCTTGCCAGCCCATAATTGTCGATGGTGAAGCCGGCCAGATACACAACGTTGTGCTTGTTCCACTCGCCTTTAAGCTCAGGTGACGCCTGCACTTTGTCGATCGCAGCGATCACTGCTTCGGCGTTGGCCGGTCCGTAGGGTGCGAAATAGGTGACGTTGTTGAGCGGCAGCTTGCTGGATTGAAAAACCGTCGCCACAATTCCGAGGTCTGAAATGCCTTGCTGCATCGTTTCAAGCTCGCTACCGATCTTCGCAAGTGTGCCGCCGTATGCTTCGGTCCACGAAATCTTATATTTTCCGGTCTTGGCAAGCTCGGCATCGACTGTGGGGATTAGCGATCCCTTGAGGTGCTTCACCCACAAAAAAATCGCAGGATGACCCGAAGCGACTGTGAGCTTTATCTCTTCCTGTGCGATTGCCGCGACGGGCAGCGCGGCAAAACCTATGGCGATCGCGATCGACATATACCGACGGCGAGCTTGCGCAAACAGCTTTACGGACATCGAACCATCTCCCTTTGTTGCCACCGGCGCTTTGTCCGGTGATCTGCCTGTTTGTCCGCGAGTCGCAAGTGTCACTAGCGAAGTCGCACGGCATGTTGCGTTGACTATAGATCGAGCCAACAATATTGACAAGATTATTGGTCAGTCGTCTAATAAATTATCGACGGGGGCTCGGAGGGACTGTGGCGAAGCCGGCAAAGGGCGCAAAAGGCGCGAGAACTCGCGAGCGTATTCTTCGCGTGGCCGAACGGTTGTTTGCTGAGCGCGGTTATGATGGTGTATCGGTGCGGAGCATCGCGGCTGCGGCGCATGTGCAGCTCGCCCTCCTAAGTTATTACTTCCAAAGCAAATTGGGCCTTTATCGCGCTGTGTTTCAGCGCCGGATCGAGCCAATTTCCGAACGTCGCCTGGAAATGCTGCACCTGGTGCTGCGCCGCGCCCATCCCTCACCATCAATAGAAGAAATCCTCGACGCGCTTGCGCGACCGTGGGTCGAGTTGCGTGATCAGGCTGGCGGACAGCACTATTCCCGATTGATCGCGCGCGAAGTTGGCGATCCGCGCGAGAGCAGCCGAGGCATCGTGAAGGAGTTGCTTGACCCGATCGCAGTGGAGTTTCTCGCGGCTATGGAACGGGCGTTGCCAGGCCGCTCGCGCTCGGAGATTCACTGGGCATATTACTTCTTCATCGGCGCTTTGCTCCTGATCCTGGCCAATCCGGCCCGCATGCGGCGCCTGTCGGGCGATCTTTGCAATGTCGAGGATAGCCAGGCTTTGGTTGCCGCGATCGTCGAATTCTCAGCGAAGGCTTTTAGAGACCCGCCGCGCGCTCCCAATAAAAAATCAAACTCAGGGGAAATGGCTCATGAAACTCGTCACATTCTCGGCAGAGGGCGGCGCCCCACGCAGCGGCGCATTGATCGAAAATGATCGAAAAATAGTTGATCTTCAGGCCGCGTATGTAGATCGCTTCGATCAAACCTCACCGGCACTTGCCAGTGTCCTAGCTATCGCTGAAGGCGGCGCGAATGCGCTCGACCTCGCACGGGAGACCGTCAAGAGTGCGACAAGCGGGTCTATCATCGAACGCAAGGACGTAAAGCTACTCGCTCCGATCCCCACGCCGCCACAGATGCGCGACTTCCTGTGTTTTGAGAAGCATCTGCAGCAGGCTTTCAACGCCGCCCGTCAGGTGCGGGCTAATTCTGCTCCAGACCCGGCAGCCGCGATGAAGGAATTGGAAGCCAAGGGAATACTTACAATCCCGCAAGCCTGGTATGAGCGACCGTTATTCTATCATCCCAACCGAATGAACGTGATCGGCACGAACGAAGACGTGCATTGGCCAGCTTATTCGCAGTTGATGGATTTCGAGCTGGAATTCGGTTGTTACATTGGCAAGTCGGGTCGTGACATCACCAAGGAAGACGCCCGCAAGCACATTTTTGGTTACACGATTTTCAACGATTTCTCCGCGCGAGACGAGCAGGTCAAGGAAATGCCGGGCCAGCTTGGCCCAGGCAAAGGCAAGGACTTCGACGGCGGCAATGCTATGGGACCGTGCCTCGTAACCGCGGATGCGATCGACCCCTACACCTTAACGATGACCTGCCGCGTAAATGGCGAGCGATGGGGTGGCGGTAATTCAAACGAGATGGGGTGGAAATTCGAAGACTGTATCGCGCATGTCTCGCGCGGCGAGACTATCTATCCCGGCGAGTTCTTTGGATCCGGCACGGTCGGTAACGGCTGCGGTTTAGAGCAGATGCGCTTTCTCCAGTCCGGCGACATCGTCGAACTCGAGGTCGAGGGCATCGGAGTATTGCGCAATCGCGTTCTGAAAAGCTGAAAACTAGGAGGAATCAAGTGCGTCAGAAAGCTAGACGTATTGTCACAGGACATCATCCAGACGGAAGCTCTATGGTCATGATTGACGATGAAGGTCCGAACATGACGGAGATAAAGGGCTGGCCGGGGTTATGGGTGACTGAGCTCTGGACCAGCGAAGAGATGCCAATAAACAATAAGAGGCATGATGACCGAGGCGCGCGCAAGATGCGGCACGATCCTGGGCCGAATGGCACGATTTTCCGGATCGTCGAAATCCCGCCGGAATCCGCAACGTCGGCCATCGATGCAAAAGCCGCGTTTGAGGCGCTCGGTAGCGAGAACAAGCCAAAGGCGAGCGATAGCGCAAAACACCCAACGATGCATAAGACCAACTCTGTCGACTATCTGGTCGTGATATCTGGTGAAATGTCTATGTTGATGGAAGATGGCGAGGTCCTGCTCAAGTCGGGAGATTGCATCGTCCAACGCGGTACCAATCACGCTTGGGTCAACAAAAGCGGAAAACCTTGTGTATTGGCTGCTGTTTTAGTGGACGCTGTTCCCGCACCTTGACGACTGGCGCCCGGCTGCGCAAAACGACTTAATTCCATCAACCTCCTTCCTGGTTGCAGCTCGGTGCGGCAATTCCGCACCGGCTCACCAGCCGCAAGCAGCGCCTTGGTCTTTTCGGCTTTCGGCCGATTCAATGGCTCGTGGTGCCAGCTGGTTGTCGGCGAACGGCACCGAATAAGTTGATCCGATTCCAGCGACAGTCATTCGAGCCATGGAAGTTGGCGCCCCCGAAATTACATCGATTGGGTTGGGAGGGGCTGGCGCTCCAGCCGGATCGCGGCAAGACTGCGAGGCTCTAAGCGGGGGACGCTTGAGTGGTACCGGAGCAAAGGCTACGTCCGAAACTGAAGGTTCGGCGAATCGCGCTCGATACCGGCCGCGAGAATGTTGCCGTGATTTCGCGGCATTCCCGGGCCCTTCGTCCGGAGGTGTTTCGTGGTTTCAGCCGGGTCGAACTGCGCAATGGAACAAGGTCGATGCTGGCAACGCTGCTGATCACCGACGACGTTTCCCTCGTCGGCAGCGAAGAACTTGGCCTAGCCGAGCCGGCCTTCCGCCGGTTCGCCTGCCCGACCGGCAGTCTTGTCAGTGTGACGCCGGTCAGGCCTCCGGATAGCCTCGACGCGGTGCGATCGAAAATTCTCGGGCGTACGCTCGACGCCGAAGACGTGACTGCCATTATCAACGACATCGCGCATTTCCGCTATTCGGACATGGAGATTGCTGCCTTCCTGGTCGGGTCGGCCAGTTTCATGACATCGAGCGAGCTTCTGGCACTGACACGGGCGATGGCAGAGGCGGGCACAAAGTTGCGCTGGGATCGGCCGATTGTGGCGGACAAGCACTGTATCGGCGGCATCCCAGGTAACCGAACCTCCATGGTGGTCGTGCCCATCGTTGCGGCTCACGGCCTCACCATTCCGAAGACCTCGTCGCGCGCGATTACTTCACCGGCGGGCACTGCCGACACGATGGAGGTGTTGGCTCGTGTCGACATTGGCATCGAGGAAATGAGGGAGATCGTGCATGCCTGCCACGGCTGCCTGGTCTGGGGTGGCCGCGTGAACCTGTCCCCGGCTGACGACATTCTGATTTCCGTCGAGCGTCCTTTGGGGATCGACACCCGTGAGCAGATGGTGGCCTCGATCATGTCGAAGAAGCTGGCGGCCGGCGCAACCCACCTCTTGATCGACATTCCCGTCGGCCCTGCCGCCAAGGTTACGACAGCTCTCGAAGCGATGCGCCTGCGCAAGCTCTTTGAGTTCGTGGGAGATCATTTCGGCATCGCGGTCGAGGTGGTGACGACCGACGGGCGAGAGCCGGTTGGCCGCGGTATCGGGCCGGTGCTCGAGGCGCAGGATGTGATGGCCGTGCTCTCCAACGAACCTAGCGCGCCACGCGATTTGCGCGAAAAGTCCCTGCGCTTGGCGGCTCACCTGCTCGAATATGACCCGAAAATTCGAGGCGGCGCCGGCTACGCACGGGCGCGCGAACTTCTGGATAGCGGGGCGGCCCTCAAGCAGATGCAACGGATTATCGACGCGCAAGGCCCGTCGAATTGCAATAATGATCTTGGTACATTGACGGTCGACATTTGCGCAACTGGGGATGGCGCGATCGAGAGTATCGATTGCCTGCGACTCAACCGGCTTGCGCGTATAGCCGGCGCGCCGATCGACAAAGGAGCAGGCATCTTGGTGCTGAAGAAAATAGGCGACCGTGTCGAAAAGGGTGAACCGCTTTATCGCATCTATGCCTGCGAGCATCCCGAGTTTGAGTTGGCCGCTGCCGCCGCCAACGCTCAGTCGGGCTACGGTATTGATGGTCAGGCGGCCCCGGTAGCGGCGCCGCGATGATCCCAATTGTCGTTCAAGCTCTACCGTCCAGCCTCGCTCAGGCCAAGCAGATTGCTGCCCGGTTAAGCGTGACGTGCGATGAAATCGCGATTCATAAATTCCCTGACGACGAGATCCGGGTGACAGTGAAGCCGGCCGCAGCGATCGCCATCATCTACGCACCGCTCGATCATCCCAACGACAAGCTTCTCGCGCTCCTTCTCGCGTCTGATGCTCTTCGCCAAGGTGGCGCGCGCCGGCTTGTGCTGGTTGCGCCCTATCTCTGCTATATGCGCCAGGATACGGCTTTTCAGCCGGGAGAGGCAGTCAGCCAAAAAGTTGTGGGCAAGGTTTTAGCCGGCGCCTTCGATCGCATCGTCACGGTCGACGCGCATTTGCACCGCACGCACGAGATCCGTGAGGTCTTCCCACGGATCGAAGCCGACAATTTGTCAGCCATGCCAGCCATTGCGGACTCACTTCGAGCTACCGGATTCGATCGAGCGGCCATCGTGGTCGGGCCCGATTCGGAATCGGAGCCCTGGGTGAGCGATCTCGCCGCGCGGCTCGCGTTGCCGTACATAGCTGCGCGCAAGACGCGACATGGTGACCGCTCTGTTCAAATCGAATTGCCTAAGCCAGAAGCGGTCTTGGGCCGCCCGGTGCTGCTGGTCGATGACCTCGTCTCCTCCGGAGGCACCCTCGCTGTCTGCGCCCGAGCGCTCGCGGCTGCGGGAGCTTCATCGATCGATGCCATCGTTACGCACGCCCTCTTCCCGCCGGAGACTATGGATGAGTTTGCGCGCGCAGGTATCCGCTCGATCCGATCCACGAACAGCATTTCACATTTCACCAACGCGATCGCGCTGGACAGCTTGTTGGCTCAAGCCTTGGAAAAGGAGATCAGGCAAATAAGACCGGGGACGACTGTTAAATGAGCACGATTCTGAAATTCTGCGGCGCCACTCGCACCGTTACGGGCTCCTGCTTCCTACTTGAGACGGCGGGGTCTCGCGTCCTGGTCGACTGCGGCCTGTTTCAGGGCCCTAAGACGCTCAAGGCGCTGAATTATGCGCCGTTCCCATTCCGTCCTGCGGACATCGGCACGGTTCTTTTGACTCACGCCCATATCGACCACAGCGGGCTTCTACCCAAGCTTGTGCGCGAGGGCTTCACCGGCCGGATCTTCGCCACGCGCGGAACCATCGATCTGTGTTCCTATCTGCTGCCCGATGCCGGCAGCATTCAGGAGAGCGAAGTTCGGATGCTCAATTCGCGCAATACACGACGGGGGCGACCGGAGGTGGCGCCGATCTATACCGCAGCCGATGCGATCGAAACGCTCAACGCCTTCCGGCCGGTCGACTATGAAACATGGCTCAGCGTTGGTCCCGGCATACGCGCGCGCTATTGGAACGCCGGCCATTTGCTGGGCTCGGCTTCAATCGAGATCGAATGTCGGGACAATAATCACGCGGAACCATTGCGCATCCTCGTGTCGGGAGACATCGGGCCCGACGCCAAACTTCTGCAGCCCGAGCCGAATGCGCCATCAGACTTCGATTACGTGATTGCGGAATCGACCTATGG